>Ga0207671_10001930_pt1 | contig 22995 bp, 17 predicted proteins | sample KBSC24metaG_FD_184352 | JGI IMG/M metagenome (GOLD analysis project Ga0207671, IMG submission 184352) | Corn rhizosphere microbial communities from Kellogg Biological Station, Michigan, USA - KBS C2-4 metaG (SPAdes) (version 2) | ecosystem: Host-associated > Plants > Roots > Rhizosphere > Soil... | reverse complement strand
CCTCTGCGTCCGGCGTGATCAACGAAGAGGATGCGATCCTTGTTTATAAAGCGAAGGAAGCGATCTTACGGGATATGGGCGGCCATATCTCATTGTCTTCGCTGGCTGAGCAGATGGATCTCAGCATCTACAAATTGAACCATGGATTCAAAGCTATATATGGCATAGGGGTTACCGAGTTTTTGCTGGAAGCGCGTATGAAAAGAGCGCACCAGATATTGTCTGAGACAGACATGCCCATCGGTGTTATCGCAAGAGAAAGCGGATATTCCCATCCTCATGCTTTTTCACTGGCTTTTAAAAAATATTTTGGGTATACACCTGCGTTTGTGCAGCGCTGTGGAAGAGTGAATGGCAATCATTTGTGAAGCGGGTATACGAATGATGTATTAGTATTCTACAAACTCTTTATTTATTCTATTGTTTTTTTAATCCCTTTTTCATAATCTGTCCTTTCCATTTGGAATATATATTTGTTCTCACAAGCAGTATCACACACATTATTCTATAGGTAAATTTCTACCACACAAATAAGGTACAAGGTAAGTCTCGATTATAGCAATCCCATATATACACCCGGCGGCCGGAACGGCTTGGGCTGGAATAGTTTGAGCTGTTCCTTCCGGGTTTTTAAAGACCATTGATTGACTAACGGATATATATAATTATGCTTCCTCGGTAACGAGGTGCACTTAAACTTTTATTCTATGTATGAGATCGTTCAACCATCCGGGAACGGCATGCCTGTGCGCAGAGTTCCCAAACACATCCGACACTCGTCACATCATAACAATATTCAGAAGTTATCCATCATCATCCCAGCCTATAACGAAGAGGCGACTATCTCACTCATATTAGATAAGATCAGCGAAGTAGAGCTCGCCGGTAATATTGCAAAGGAGATCATTATAGTAGATGATTGTTCCATCGATGATACAAAGTTGATGGTTCAGGAGTATATGGCTGATAATCTGGCAATGTCAATCAGGTATGTGCGTCATGAGGTCAACCAGGGAAAGGGGGCTGCTCTCCATACCGGTATCATGCATGCTACCGGCGAATATTTGCTCATTCAAGACGCCGATCTTGAATATGATCCACGTGAGTATAATACGCTGCTGGAGCCTATCATAAATGGTTATGCCGATGTTGTTTATGGTTCCAGGTTTATGGGCGGTAAGCCGCACCGGATACTTTTTTTCTGGCATACCATCGGGAATAGGTTCCTCACTTTTTGCTCCAACTTATTTACTAATCTCAATCTTACGGATATGGAGACGGGGTATAAAGCTTTTCGTACTTCGCTGATCCAGCAAATTCCATTAAAGGAAAAGCGCTTTGGATTTGAACCGGAGGTAACGGCGAGAGTGTCGCAGGTTCCGGATGTGAAGATATACGAAGTAGGGATATCCTATTATGGGAGGACTTATAAAGAGGGAAAGAAGATTGGATGGAAAGATGCGGTGAGGACGTTGTGGTGTATTTTGAAGTATTCTGTTTTTTCAAAGCGGCTGGCGTCAGTCGGTGTATCAAAGGCGGAGGTCGTTACTGCAGCATGAGTATTGTTTAACTTATTATCCTATTAGTGTTATGAACCAGGCATTTGTTCTATCAAATCTCGTGTCTGAAAGCAAGACTTCTGTCCCTCAGGAAACCTTCTTCCAATTCATTTGGAGAAATAAGATCAATCGCAGGTATTTATTAATTGCACTCGTAGGGACAATTATTCAATTTGTAATTTTCAAGCTCCTTTATCCTTTTGCTGATTTTTTCTCTGATTCGACCAGTTATATTTTTGCAGCTCAGGCAAATCTCGATATCAACATCTGGCCTATAGGGTACTCTAAGTTTCTACGTATATTTCATTTCATATCTTATTCTGATACGGCACTTGTTGCATTCCAATATTTCTTTCTAGAAATAGCTTCACTCTATCTTTTTTATACAATACTTTATTTTATTGGGCTTCATAGGATCAGTCGCACAGTACTTTTTATTTTCTTGTTCTTTAATCCTCTCTTTCTGTATTTATCTAATTATGTCAATAGTGATCCATTATTTGCGGGGTTCAGTCTTGTATGGTTTTCTGAGTTATTGTGGATTATATACAAGCCCGCCGCATATCAGGTTTTTACCCAGGCAATATTACTTTTCCTATGCTTCACCATTCGAAATAATGCATATTATTATCCATTAATTGCTATAGTTGCATTTTTACTTTCCAACCAAAAGATCCGGATAAAGATACTGGGTATCATTCTTCCATTCCTGCTTATCATACCTTTTGTCATACATACACGCAATGAAGCATACAAACTCACTGGCACTAAACAATTTTCTCTGTTTACAGGATGGCAGCTTGCCAATAATGCCTTGTATATGTTTGAGTATACAGATAGTGCTGAAGGGCTCTCTCCCCAGTGTCAGGAATTAGACAGAGACGTGCGAAAATTTTATAATACTACTGCCCCAGAGTTCCATGCCAGCCTTTATAATTATGTCGGCAATTTCTTTATCCGCGATCCCTATTCGCCGTTGAGAAAATATGTATACAAACATTTTAACATAACAAAAATAAACACAGATAGTGTCGTGTTAGTGGCCTGGGCAAAATCATCGGTAGTATTTAAGGAGTACGGAGAGCACCTAATTAAACGTAACATACAAGGATATATGTGGGGATACCTTAAATTAAATGCTGAAAATTACTTTCTTCCTCCTTTGGAAAAGCTTGAAATCTATAATACCGGCTCATCTCATGTATATCAAATAATAAAGAATTGGTTTCATTATAAAAGTGACCGGGTAACATCAGTGTCCAACAAGCTCCAGGGCAATATTCTATTCCTATACCCAACCTTATTCCTGGTGTTGAATTTTTGTTTTTCTGCTATACTGCTCGCATGTTGGCTACAAGGAAGATATAAACTTATCGCTCCGGCATTGAAAAAATCCTTATCCGTTGTAGTGCTTCTGTTAGTAGTTAATGCTATATTCTGTATTTCGGCTACAATTATTGTATTTCGATATGAATTTTTCCCATTGATTCTCTTCTTTGCCTTTACATTAACCGGTTTGGAATTATTGAGTGAAAAAAGTGTTACAGATATAAAAGGCAATGCGGAGATCGATAATAAAAACTATCCCCGGCAAGAATTGGCCTCTGTATCCCATTAGCATCAAATTTTAATTTATGATCTCAAGTTCAAACATATTAGAGATTATCGATACCAACACTGTAAATGATACTCTTCAAACGGGCGATTATAGCGTATTATTAGATCAGTATGGTTTAAATCATAAAAAGGTAGATTATTATTTAATGGTAGGAGAAAATGCACTGGTACAAGGATGGGTCTTGCATCTTACCGCAGTTGCGTCCCAATTGGACACCCTTTTGCATAGTACAATTCCTTTTCTTAAAAATGAGAAGATAGCATTTAAGATCCCAGAAGACAAAGACACTGCAAAATCATTGTTAAATGGGAGTCTTGGAAATGCAAAGCTGGCCAAAATTTTGAGTGTGTACCCGGATGATGAAATATCGGCGCTTGCTATAGCCAGAGAGCTAGTGCATCTCACCGAAAAATTGAAAGGTCCTGCGATACTTACAGATATATATTTGGGGGGGACTGTGTATACAAGGTATGGGAGCATAAATCCAATAAAAATATACGATATTACCGGAGAAAAAAAGGATTATATCTATGACGAAAAAGGGGAACTTATGAAAGACCCTTATAGTATTCCTTTTAGACTACCAGAAAATATAACATGGCCTTTCCAGGAATTAGCCAGTCCAAATACTCCTGAACCGAAAAGGATATTACATCAAATATACAAACCGCTTTTCTTATTGAAATCCGACGTAAGGGGAAATGTGTACAAAGCGTTGTATTTAAAAGGATTTTTAAGACTAGCATACTGTGTCATTAAAGAAGGCAATAAAAATATGGTTTCTGAGGAGGTAGGGCGGGATATTCATGACCGGCTGGCCTGGCAATATACTTTGCATAAGGAATTGCAGAACTCCATCGCTCTTCCAAAGATTTACGATTTTTTTCAGGAAGACGGAGATACCTATCTGGTAATGGAGTTAGTCAAAGGGGCTTCCTTTCTGGACAGAATAAAGCGAATTAATTTCAATATCAAGAACTGGTATCATATTTCAACTCAACTGCGATTTGAACTAATAGACTATCTTTTAAAGATCATAGCGACCATTGATCAATTCCATCAATTAGGATACATACACAGGGATATTGCTCCAGGGAATTTCATGATCAACAAGAAGAATGAGATCGTACCGATAGATATTGAATTGGCATATTCAGTAAAAAAAGGGCTCCCCAATCCTGCGTTTGGAACAGGTACTCCCGGATTTATGTCACCACAACAAGCGAGAGAAGAGAAGCCCATCCTAGAGGATGATATCTATGGGTTAGGCGCGTTAATGTTGACCGTTCTTACAGGTTTGACCTCAGCAAAGTTTGACAACACCGACGGTAAAACATTGGCAAATAATATTTTCTTCTTTATCCATGATGCAGACATTGCAGCCATTATTGCTTCATGTCTTGATCCTGAACCAGAAAACAGGCCTGGCATCTCTATCATTCGTGAATCTGTCGAAAAATTTATGCGTCTGGATGCAAATATGGTACAAGGAGAGATAATGCCCAAAGTAGAAGAAATAGATGATAAAAAATTAAATATTGCCATCAGGGCCGGATTGAACGGATTAATCCAATCTCCCATCGTACTCTTCGAGGAGGTCTGGTATTCCAAGTCAATAAAAGAGGTTTCTGCAGGTGGGCATCTTCAAAAAGAATATTCAAGATATATAGGGATACACACAGGTGTAGGTGGAACCTGCTACCTCGTGGCCAGGGCTAAGATCGCTGGTTTTTCGGTGGAACACACGAGGCCAAGCTATATGAAATGCTGGGAATTTATTGCAGAAGAATGCTTTGCCCGCCTTCCCGAAGTAATTCCCGGATTATATAGTGGTGCTGCAGGTATAGCTCTCAGCCTGGCGGAGGGAATACGCGCCGGTTTGAACGTAGATGATCAGTTCAACAGACAACGGATCTATGACTGCCTTAATATCCCTAATGATCAATTGGATCTGGCCACGGGTGTAGCAGGACAGGGAATTGCAGTTTTACGGTGTATGAAATACCTTGGTGAGCCAACCGGAGGAAAGCTATTACAATATTTTGCCGGCAAGTTGCTGAATACACAGCAAAAAGACGGATCATGGCTGATGTCAGGAAATGGAGAACAGGCCTTAGTTGAAAAGAATATTGGTTTCGGGTATGGCATAGCAGGTATCCTTTGGTCACTATTGGGTTATTTATCTTATTCAAGAGATACCGAAGTGGAGAAAGCCACACTAAAAGGGCTTAGCTGGCTAATAAAAAGAACAGACGGGTTAAAGATGTTGTTTAATAAAAAAATGCGGTCTATTCTTCCCAGCAAACAAGTGGGGGACGAAAGAAAAGGTATCGTACTAACTTTTATAAAGGCGTTTGAAGTCCTTCAGGATGACAAGTATAAAAAGTTGGTTGACTCTTCTCTTAAAAATTATGCCGCACGGATTACAAAGATAAATTTTACGCAGGACACAGGTATGGCAGGTTTAGGGGAGGTTTATCAGGAGGCCTATCGTGTGTTTAAGGACAAAGAGTGGCATGATCGGACCGAATGGATTGCAAATGTGTATTTACATACAATGAGAATAAACCCCGACGGATCAGGATATTGGATAATGGATGAGAATAGTGAGCCCACTGCGGATCTGATGACTGGAAATAGCGGGATCATCCATTTCTTGATGAGGTGTCTGTCGCACTCGAATTTAGGGTACAGGTTATTAAATTAAACTCTTTGCGCAATACACCTGCTGATGTATACTAAGGCAGGAAAGGGGAAGTCGAAAACCTTTTACAAACAGAGTAGACAATCATTTTTTTACCATTAATACCTTTAATTTATGAAAAGGACAAAGCTCTTCATCGGTCTGGGTGCATTTGCACTTGCAATTGGCGGCGCATTCGTAACTAAAGCCAACAAGAAATTTGCTCACCCCACTAACGGGAAATTCGTAGCAGGTTTTGCAAATGGTGCAACGATGGCAAGTCTTCCTGCTTCGTTCACTACTACGATTCGTGCAAATCACACTATTTTCCTGGTTACTACCGGTGGAAAACAAAGCACGTTGAGAACAAGTGCTGGTGTAAAGACTATCTACTCTTTGTAGAAAAGATGAGACCATCGACAACAATAATAAGGCTGCTCTTTATCGGGCAGCCTTATTTGCTAATTCTGTGCCAGGATTAGAGCATTACCGACACAGTGTATACAACAATTTTTGACCATTAACACCTTATTATTATGAAAAGGATAAAGTTCTTCATTGGTCTGGGCTCATTCTTACTTGCAATCGGGGGCGTATTGGCAACAAAAGCCAACAAAAAATGCAGCCATCCTCTTATTGGGAAATTCTTTATGGGGTTTGCAGCAACTGCAACGCTATCCAGTCTTCCAGCTTCGTTCACTACTACGATTCATGCAAATCACACTGTTTTCTTAGCTACTTCCTGTGGTAAGATAAGCACGCTAAAAACAACTCTTGGAATGCGCCTAATCTATGCTCTATAGAAAATAAAAGGCCGTCTGCAAGAATGAGGTTGCTTTTTATTCGGCAACCTCATTTATAGCGCTCAGCCAAGGTCAAGGCATTATAGGCGTTGATAACGCCTCCGGAAATGCATATATCCGAAAAAGGAACTGAAACAAACTGACCTTTCTCATCTCTGACCTTAACAGGGTGATTGACCTTGGCTACAGAGCGCATAATGATATCTTTTACCTGGATAGCCGTAAGCTTGGGATAATACCCTCTTATCAGCGCAGCGAGACCTGAAACTATCGGCGCGGCCATGCTGGTGCCACTCCATGTATCATAGGAAGATCCCGGTATCGTAGAATATAATTGAACACCTGGTGCAAATACATCAACTGTTGATTTACCATAATTAGAAAACCGGGCTACCAAGTTAGAGTCATCAACAGGGCCCGAAGCACCCACCTCTATCCAGGCTTTGGCTTCACCGCCTTTTTCAAAATGGCGATTGGGGAAAAACGTATTTTTGTCCAGGTCAAGCCCATTATTGCCGGCAGCGAGGATCAAAAGAACGTCCTTATTCATTGCATATTCAACAGCATCATCTACTGCACTTTTATCCCATGTATACGGCTTACCAAAGCTCATATTAATGACCTTGGCACCATTGTCAACGGCATACCTTATAGCCTTTGCCAGACTCTCATCCCTCATTTCCCTGACATTTCCGACCACTTTTAAGGTCATCAGACGCACATTACCTGCGATTCCTTTCACTCCTGTATCCCTATCCCGAGTACCGCCAACCAATCCGGCTACATGAGTGCCATGGTATGAAGTATAATCAGGTTTTACTAACATGCCAATGGCATCGTTACTAACATCAGGGCTGCCTGGATTAATTTTATTCTTGTTTACAGCTTCATCGGTATTCGCGTTTAATCCGTGATCCAGATGGAACTCCGCAAGCTGAATTAAATTATCCAGCTCCCTATGCTTCATTTCCTTAAAGCTGGAATATTGCGGTAACATCCTGATGATAAAGTTACATACAACTGATTCGTCGCCGCTGGTAGGCTTATACTGTTTAAAATCTTCCAGCACAGGATCAGACTTACCCATTTTCTTAGTGATTTCCGCAAGGCTAGTCTTTGCAATATTCAAATTAGTCATTAAAGCCCGCAAGGATTCGACTTTCCCTTGCAGCGTATTGAACATTTTACGATATGTTTGATAGCCAGACCTATACATCTCTGGAACAACCCCTTCAGAAAGGCTGTCATAAAATTCTTTTCTTGTTTCTGCCAAATGTGCGATGTCTTCCTTCCCCACTTCTGTTCCTATAAAGTTCCATCCATGTAAATCGTCTACATACCCATTGTGATCGTCATCAACTCCATTACCGGGAATTTCTTTGTCGTTTGTCCATAAGACCTTTCGTAAGTCTACATGACTGGTATCTACTCCGCTGTCTATAACGGCAACAATTACAGAAGTCGCTTTCTTTTCCCTTAATATTAGTTCGTAAGCTTTTTCCGAACTGATGCCAAATACCTTGTCTTTTGTAAGATCAAGGCTTTGCCAGTTTTTATTCTGTCCAATCACGGGCAACACACCAAGCGTAAAGATAGATACCAGAATACTCTTCATAATAGGATGAATTTTAAAAGTAGTTTATTTGAAATAAATTAAGCGGGGTAGAGCTCGCAGGATCTACAGAGCCTGCAATTACTATGGTATTGTTTTTATGTAGGGTATAGTACCAGTCAAATGTTGTCAGAACGTCACCACTGGCCTGATCCCTGATCTCAAAGGAGTAAAACCCGGGTACGTTGATGTCTGCAGTATATTTCTTAAAAGAGCTGATCCCTTTGTAACCCATAGGCTCAAATTCTGTTTGGGATGCATCGTTACCTATCAAGTTAATGGTTAAGGCTTTACTGTCGGGAGAAAGGTTGACAAATCTGACTCCTACAGAACTGTCGGCATAATTGACCAGCTGATCCTTTACAAACAATGTGTCAGGTTTAAGAGTATCACCGGTCAGAAAAAATGAGTAAATACCTCCCGGTGCAAATTGCAATTTTCCGTTAAAAAGATTCCTGTTTGTATCTGAAATTTGGGTAATTGAAAGATTACCCGAACCACTGAGAGGGGAATACAAAGCAAACCCTCCATAACTTATCGTTTGGGCGCTGGAAAAGTATCTAACGAGTTCGTTACCAAATACAGGAACAATGGAGTTACCGTCGGGGATGGCATTAATAATGTTAATAGACGCCGGAGAGTCATCTGTGCCATTTGATTTGTGACAAGCCGCAATAATAGTCGGCAATATAAACATTAGCACTATTTTGTATTTCATGATCGAAATATTAATAATGTTTGTGAATCTGATAATTTATTGTCCGAGATGCTGTTTCATTGTGCTGTCCCCATTTCCTACGTATTTCGCAATATACCATTGCAGCTCCAGACCAGTTACATCCCATGCAATGATCTTCCCCTGGGCATCGATCAGTACATTTGTCGTATTTCTCTCTGTAATATCCGGGTCACCATATTCCTTATATACTTTTGCTATTACACCGTCCCTTCCTTTGAGATCCGACACGTGCATCCAACTACTCAGTTGATTGGCAGCTATTACTCCCTTCCACTGATCGGCATATTGATTCGATGAAAATCCAATAATATTAAAGCCTTTGTCATGATAAAGTTTATAAAAGCGTTTTAACTCATCCTGTACAGGTGTAATTTGATATGATCGTTCCGCCCAGAAATGAACGCAGGTGATCTTTGCCTTGCTAAACTGATCTTTTAACTCAACGCTTTTGCCTTCCGTCGTCTGCACTGTGCAGTTGGGAAATGTCTGTCCAATGCATAGTGGAATAAGAGAGCTCAACCACTGACCATAAAAGCTGGCTTTCCTTTTTTCATCCCAGTGATCATAGACATCCTTCCAAAACGCAGCATGACCAGATTCTTCAAAATCGGTGATCATGAATATATTACCTCTTTTCAAATCCGGGTTAAGGCGGCGGCCGGAGTATAAACAGCTATAATATAAAGCGTTATTTGCCTCCTCTTTTGCCAACATAATACCGTCCACCAGCGACTTGTCAAACCCGATGGAATCCTTTATTTTGGCCAGCGCATGGTTGAGATAACTAATATTCTGATGATATACTGACTCTGCCTCTTCCAGGTACAATTTGGAAAAGTTAGTAGGGCTTCCTTCAATAGTAACATAGTGTTCGATCAGGGAATGACCGATCTTATCGATGTCATCATCACAGCGAATGGATATTTCTTCACCATTGTCTATAAAGAGTCGAATACCCCTAAAAGCTTTTTGTCCATGTTTAGAATCGCCGTCATGTCTGTCGAATTCTAAGTAATATTGCCTCGGACCATCAGGAACTACACCTTTTATCTGAAACGTACCGTTTTTTACATAGGCAGAATCACGTCTTTCAAATTGATCAAAGAAGTGCTCTGGAGGATTCCCATTATAGTAGTTCAGTAACATCATTACTTTTTCTCCTTCTTCCAGGCCATTAATTTTTCCGTTAATGGTATATCCTTTTGCATTCTGTCCAAATACCCACCCTGGAAGTATTATAAGAACAAATAAAATCAATCTTTTGAATCTGAACTTCGATTTAAGCATGTTGCACATTTTGTAAATATTATTAGTTATATCCTGCATTTTGGGTCAAATAGGGGTCACGTTGTATCTCTGATAAAGGAATGGCATAAAGCTTTGCGTCAGCAGTCCAATCGCTCTTAATAAGAGATAGTACACTGTCAGCAACGCCCGTCCTTTTAAGATCGAACCATCGATGACCCAATTCTGCAAATAATTCTATTCTTCTTTCCTGTGCAACCGCGGCCAACACCTCGGTTTGGGTCAATGAAGTTGACAGATCTACCAGACCGGCTCTTTCCCTGATGACATTCAGGTCATTGATCGCATCAGCCAGATTATTTCGCTGTGCTCTGGCTTCTGCTCTGATCAAGTACTGTTCAGCTAATCTGAACGGTGTATTATATTCTGTAATATTTCCCGCCGAACCTTGTCTGACTTTATATTTAGACGGATAGTAATAGTATTTCCCGCCGGACTTTGTACTGTCGACCCACTGTGATCTACGTTTATCACCAGGTTCAAAAGCCTTCAACAGTTGGGACGTAAGATAGAAAGAGGGGCTTTTGGTATGGGACGTAGGAATGAATTTCCGAGCTTCCTGAGTGGCATAGATGATGGGATTTATCGTTTGCAGTTGGAAAATTGCTTCAGAATTATTCACCAGGAAAGCCCCCTGAGGATCGTCAGTAAGGCTGTATGTCCCAGTGTTGTTAATCACTTCTGTTGCCTGTGCTTCAGCATTTTCCCAATCCTTGGTGTATAGATAAATCCGGGAGAGCAGGGCCCTAGCCGCCCATTTATTTGCCCGTATCCTGTCGCCTCCTGAAACCGAATAGTCATCATATAATAGGCTCTGTGCATCTCTAAGATCTGCAATCATTTGAGCGTATATAAGTTCCACTGCAGACTTACCCAGAAGCGATGTTTTTTCCCATTCAGTTGATAGGTTTAAAGGAACATCCCCAAAGAGATTGACCAGGTAAAAATAACAATAAGCGCGAAGGAACTTTGCCTCTCCCGATAGTTGATTCTTTAAAGAAGTTGACAGTGTAGTAGATGATTTCAGTCCTTCAATTACAGCATTCGACATGTAAATATCAAAGTATGCGGGACTCCAAAGAGTCGAGCTTAGTTCCGTATTTGTTGACAGAAGTTTATTGATCAGGAACTGGTTACTCCCGTCACCAAATGGAATTAATTCGTCCGCAGACATACCTGCATCGATAGTTATCGAGCCGGTGGAAAAACGAAGAATGTTCTTACCGTACGCAAGATCACTATAAATCTCCACAACCGCAGAAGTTGCAAGCGCGGAATCCCTAAATGTATCCGGAGTAGTGATTGTATCTATTGGTTCAGCTACCTGAACAAGCTTTTTACACGCAGAAAAGGCGAATATCATCAGAATACAATAGCACCAATGACACCTGATGAATAAAATATTTTTGGATTGCATATTATACTACATTTAAAAATTAAAGGAGATACCCCCTACATAAGTCTTTGCAGGAGGCATAGCGCCGAAGTATTGAGTTTCGGGGTCTAATCCTTTGTATTTAGTAATGATAAATAGATTATTGGTATGGAAAAAAAGTCTACAGCTTTGCATTCTCAGGACTTTAATGTATGAAGAAGGAAGTTCATAAGATAAGGAAAGATTGGATAGCCTGATATATGATGCATCGGTATATAACGCGTCAGATGAGTTATAGTTAAATAAACTATTAAGGGTAAGAGTGGTAAACCGCGCTACGGACGCAATATCACCCGGCTTCTGCCATTCTTTTCCGATTATAGCTGAAGGTTGATTACTGATAGCACCAGGGAGTATACCATTTGTTAACAAAGCATTTTGTCCTATCTGCTTTTTGAAGTTAAAAAACAAATTGAGCTGTAGGCTTTTATAATTAAAATTCATGCCTATCCCTCCGAAAAACTTTGGACTGATATTCACAGGATAAGTATCATCTCCGGTGGTACCGGCATAATTAAATGTGATCTGGCCATCGTGATTCTTGTCTTTAAAAGTGTATTCACCTGTCAGGGGGTCGACTCCCGTATGGTGCATTAATCTTTTAACATTTAATGGTTGACCTACTATTAATGTAGCCGCATAAGGAGACTGTTCGATATTGGGATAAGCCAGTAATTTATTATTATTGATTGCAATGTTGAATGATATAGACCATCCAAAGTCCGTTGTATTTATCAGTTTGGATAAAAGCGTAAACTCCCATCCTGAATTCTCAACCAGTGCGGGAGAATTTGCAGTTACATAGGAAAATCCGGTCATAGCCGCTATTGGGAAGGATACGAGCTGGTTTCCACAACGATTCCTGTAATAAGTGACGCTCGTGTTTATCCTGTCATTTAGAAAACCCAGGTCGATTGATCCTTCTAGCTTTTTGTTTACCTGCCATCTGAAGTTAGGGTTGGCATGCTGTGACGGCATCAGTGATGGGATGCCACTATAAGGAGTCGTACCATTTGAGGTCCATCTAGTAATATATTGATAGTCCCCCACTGCATCGCTACCGGTAGTTCCATAACTTGCCCGTATCTTTCCAAAGCTTAAAAAAGACAACTTGTCCTTCAGCCAGTCTTCTTCGGTAAAATTCCATGCCAGACCAATGGAGCCAAAATTGCCATATTGTTTACCTGGCCCAAATCTGCTTGATCCATCTCTTCTTCCATTCAGGCTGAGTATGTACTTGTTTTCCCAATTATAAATGAGGCGGGCAAATGTTGCAGCATATTTATATTCTCCATAACGATCGGTATTCGTTACAGTTGGTGCAGCTGATATAGAGTGGATCAACGCATCATTAGTATACCTGTCTCCACTTAAGGTCAACCCATCTGTATTGGTGTGCTGTACTGAGGCTCCGAGCAAACTGCTCAGCTTGCCTTTCCCTAATACTACATCATAGTTTATCTGAGGCTCAATGATCCAGTTCTTTACATTTGTATATCCGAATAATGAGCTTCCCATAGGGTCAGTTGCGGGATCCTGGGAGGCGATGGGGACAAATTGCTGTTGATTTGCCTGAGAGGTATTGTATCCAAAACTACTTGTCAATCTTAGCCCCTTAAACAATTGATAGTTGAGGATAAGATTGCTGTTTAGAAAATTAGTCTTGGCAGTGTATGGCTGCCTAAGGTTCTGAAAAGGGTATGAATATCTGGCCAACGAATTAGGGTCGCCCCATCCGGCATAGTTGAGGTTTCCGACAGAGTCGTAAATAGGAGGGGCATTGGGAGGCAAGATAACTGCTGAACTGGGAAGAGAAATCATGTCTGACTTAGTAAACGTATACAGGCTGTTGAATGACATAGAAAATCGATGATCTCTAGAATGGTGCTGCAAATTCAACGAAAATGAAGCCCTTTGATCGGCACCGCTAACCGTCAGAATATTAGTGGTATGGTTATACGCCATTCCTATCCTATAAGTCGTACGCTCATCTCCGCCACCGAGGCCAGCTTGTACATCGATAGCCTTACCGGTGCCTCCATAGAGCTCCTTTTGCCAGTCTGTATATCTGGTGGTGTCCCATTTTAACAAATCATAATCCCCATTGTCAAGACTGGGAGTGATCCCATCATTCTGTAAAGCCTCCCTGCGCATACGTAAATACTCCGGAGTAGTCAACATATGCCAGAAACGTGTTTGTTTTGTGCCGCCTTCCTGGAAGTGAAAATCGAGCTTCGTCTTACCGGCCTTCCCCTTTTTGGTGGTGATCAGGATAACACCATTCGCACCTCTGGACCCATAAATGGCAGTGGCATCCGCATCCTTTAGGACTTCAATGCTTTCAATATCCCCCGGATTTATATTGAAAAAAGGGCTTTGTCCATTAGCCGGTCCGGTGAAGTTGGTTTGAACAAATCCAGTAGACCCTCCCTTATAGGTCGATAAGCCGCCTACTTCCAACACCGTAAGAGGCACTCCATCTATTATATAGAGCGGATCGGACGTAAAAAAGGTGTTTACGGCACTTCTTCCTCTGAGCTCAATTTTAATAGGTGCACTGGCAAAACCGTTCATCTGGCTCACATCGAGGCCAGCCACTTTGCCTTGCAAGGCAAGCAAAGGATTAATCACTGGCTGCCGTTCAATTTCAGCAGAAGTGACCTTCACAATGTTCCCTGTTGCAAGGCGACGTGTAGTGGTTCCATACGCCTGTACGATTGTTTGATCAAGCTCGTTAATTGCCACCGACATATGTACTTTGACAGATTGTTCGTCTTGCACTGCTACCTGAGAAACATTATATCCGATATAGCTGACTATTAAAATGCTATTGACAGCAATCCCATTCAGTTCGAATTCTCCTTTTGTATTGGTAAGGGTACTTTTTTTTGTTTCCTTTACGGTTACCGTGGCCCCCGAGAGTGGTAGCCCGGATTCATTTAGAACAATGCCTTGTGCTTTAACCGTACGCTCCGGATCAATGACGCTTACTTTTCCTTCCTTTTTAACTACAGAAATTGTCTTATTCGTAATGCTAAAATCCAAATTCTGCCCCCATAGGCAAACCCGCATTGCATCCTCGATATCAGCATCCTTCAAATTCAGCGTGACAGGCTTCGTATCCTGAAAAATGTTGTAATCATAAAAAAACGCGTATCCTGTCTGCTTCTTGATCATGCTAAACACCTTCTCCAACGGTAAATCCTTACCAGAAATCGTCACTTTCTGACCAAATCCAGTTGCCCAGACATTCATATAAACAGCTACTAAAAATAGGGTCATCAATTTCATCGCCTTCAGCAGTTGTTGCGGCACCTTTAAAGAGTATTTAGAAATAAAGCGCCTACATAGTGTAAAAAATAGCATACCTTCAATTTAGGATTATTTACAGAGCCCTTCTTTTAAAGGCGGGTTTTGAGAAGCCCTGCTCACCAGGACTTTTTTAAGAGCCGAAGTGCTGGTAACACTCCGGCTTCTTTTATAGATACACATGAGAGAAATGGAAATGTATAACCGCTATTCAGGGTGTAGGTGGAACAAGTCGATTTCCTTTCTTAGCATTTTTCACGATTTTAGTTGGTTCTAAAATAAAGGACAGCCCCGGTTATGTCGGGCCCTGTAAAAGTGCCATTCCGGGCGCACAGTCCCAGCAATAGCAGTCCACAGGCAATGAAGAAAGGTTTAATGGACTAATGGATAGGTTTTACCTATTAATAAAGTGTAGAATTGAATTTAAAGTCCTCTCTAGGCATAAGGAGGTTGGTATGGCAAAATCGCAGATTGTTAGAGTAAGGTTATAATGGCAATAAAACTGAAGTTCTATTTTTATGGTCTCACCGTAATTCTCTTCCCGTCTATCTCAAATCGCACCTGGTTTTTCTGAAGGATCTCCAGTACCTGGGAAAGGTTCAATTTCCTTTCGATATCTCCCCCGAACTGCCTGTCAGGCGCTGTCCCTTCATATACAACATCCACATCGTACCATCTGGCCAGCATCCGCATTACTGTTTTTAGATCGGCATGCTCAAAATGGAACCACCCGTTCTTCCAGGCTACCACGCCGTCCACATCAACGTCCTTCAGAACTTTTAGCTTACCCGCTTCATTTATCTGCGCTTGCTCGCCTGGTTTCAACACTGTTCTAATACCCTCTTTCGACACCCGGACGCTTCCGGATAATAACGTGGTCTTTATATTGTTCTCATCCGCGTACGCGGTGATATTAAAGCTCGTGCCCAGTACATCCACCAAAGTTTCGCCTACCTTAACTTTAAAGGGCTGATGCGCATTGGGCGCTATTTCAAAATAGGCTTCCCCTTTTAGTTCCACCTCACGCGTCTTTCCCGTAAATGCAACAGGATAGCGTAGCGATGAGGCATTGTTTAACCAAACTTTGCTGCCGTCCGGCAATGTTACCTGGAATTCGCCGGCAGCCGGCGTTGTCAAAGTGTTATATGCAAGAGCTGTTGATTTTTCATCCGATCCGTTGTTGTAAGCCAGCTTACCGTCATCCAACTTCACCACATGAGTAGCGCCCTGGCTAGCGATCGTTCCTTTCCCCGCACTGTCCAACACCACATGAGAACCGTCCGATAAAGTAAGAACCGCCTTATTTCCACCCGGCGCAACATCGTTCTTAAAATTAGAAGCAAGCACAGGGGAAGAAATATCGGATTTTCCGACGGGTCTGTTCTTTGTATAAAGCCAAACACCTGCTACCAGCAAGCTGGCCACAGAGGCAGCAATAAAGTAACGGGTACGATGTATGCGTTTGGGTATGACCGGATATATCGAAGCCTCTTCCTCCTCAATCGTATTCATCACCTTTTCCCAGCCCTCTTTTTTTAAGACCTGAATATCCGGATACTCTTTTATCTCATCCCTTACATAGCCGGGATCGAACAGTTTTTCAAATAGCTTCCGGTTTTCCTCCGACAGGTTACGCCATTCTACCAACTCTTTGTACTCCGCTTTACTTATTTCTCCCCGGTGGTATCTTATTATCAGCTCTGCTATCCTTTCTATGTAGTTGAATTCATCAGACATGCAATTCCTAATTTGTACTTTTTATGATCCAGATGATAAAAAGGTCATCCGTGGGGTAACCCATTTCATTCCTACTACGGATGGTTGATAATTTTAACAAAAGGATTCTGAATATTTTTTTCGATTTTTTTTGGCTAGGGCGCTATCAAAATGGGAATTAAAAAGAATTCTTCACAGTAATTTAATACTGGGTAATAGGAAACCCTTTTATGTAAAAAATACATAATAATGACAGAGGCACATTGACCTATATTGCCTAGATCATATAAAGAAGAATAAAAGGATAAGACAAAGCTCTGCTGTCAGCAAAGATGAGCGTAGAATGCTGATTGCTCTTGCTTTTTGATTGAGCACATTCTGATTGCTAACTCCCATTTTTGCTGCCACTTCAGCAGTACTTAAATTATTGAGATAGATCAGCTCGAATATTTTGCGGCATTTACCGGGAAGAGATTCAATTTTTTGAGAAAGCGCACCTAACACTTTAGCGTTGATTATTTCATTTCTTTCATCCGCCCCCATCTCTTCGAGATATTGTATCTCTTTGTGTATCGTTCTTTGCTTTTGGAGAAACCTCAGATAGTCTATGCAGGCATTTCGGGAGGTGACAAACAGGAAGGCTCTTATATTATTGAGGCTTTCAAAATTATTGCGCAATCGCCAGAGCTTGATAAAAGTTTCGGAAGTAATATCCTGGGCTTCGGCTTCCTTTCGGACCAGGTTATACGCAAAAATGTACAACTCTTCATAACAAGAGTCATACACACGCTTAAACTCGTTGCGATCGCCTTCGCGGAAGCAATCGATAGAGAAATCAGGTGTAAAAGTTTTACCACTCATACCTAAGGTTAAAATGCTACTAATAAAACGGACATTCAATTTTAACGTCAGGCGTGACCCGCGTCCGTTGTTCCGGTAATGGAACAAGGTACAGCATAAGGTTTATGGGGGTTAGGGCCTGCTTCGGATTAGGTTTTAAAAGTGGATACTGGAAAATGAAATTTGCTTTGATCAGCGACAGAGCCTAGAGTCGGCAATGATAATATAATTGATATCAATCAACCTTCATTAAACCATTTTATTTAGGGTTTCTACCAAATTCACCCTAGAAAAAAATGCGGCATATACCTAATTAATAGTCGTATTTATACGACACTCTCTAAATAAGTGTTAGCGCTTATGACTACCTAAAGGTCTGATTTTAGGTTGAAACACCGACCTGAAATTACAAACATCTTCGGAAAAAAGAAATTCAAAAAATGCACACTTACATCAATTATTTGTATATCAATCAGATATATTAATATTACCGTTTTGTAAAGCAATGCCATCCTTTTCTCATTCGTTTTTCCCAGGGTCTACCCGCACCAACAACCATCCCGCCTCCAACAACTCCTCAATGTGCCTATAACGGGTAAGAAGATCAGCTCTTTCACCTGGATCACTGAACTCTGCATTGTCCGTTGTGATGCATGTTTCCACCATGGTCCACAGTATATCACGGATTTCATGCAAACGATAATCACTAAAAAATCGACGGAACACCCGCAATGGATCCTGTACATCCTTTTCTTCCAAAAAGATGATCCTATCAAAGAGTTCCTCCGACGATTGATTAAACTTAGCCATCGAATATGATTAAAGATTAATGGATACTTACCTTATCCATTCCATCTATATAGGCGGGAAAATTACCAAGGAAAGTGATAGCATAAAATTAGGTAAAAGACCATTAATAAAACAAATAAACTTGAATCACCTATATGCAAGTTAAGATTACAATTAAATTTGTTTAATAAAGTAAAATATTTTTATTTAGCAATATCATTTTTATTGTTATTTATCATTCCGTCCCTATCCTTCCCCATAGACGATTTTCGTAATGGAGACAAAGCAACCTTTGAAGAAGTCTATAGATTATACCAACTGGCAATCTATAATTTCGTTAACAGGCTCATCGATCATCAGCAGGAAGCCGATGACATCACCGCAACAACCTTCGCAAAACTGTGGAACCTACACACTCAATTTCAAAGTCTGGGAAATATCAAAGGATTCCTTTTTGCTACAGCCCGCAATGCCTCGCAATAGAAGTCCTGCCCACTCAATGTTGCAAGGTCATCAAATGTATTTTCGTGGAAGATCTTACTATTCACGAGACAGCCGAAAAGCTGGAGATCAGTGAGGGAAATGTTCGCTTTCAAAAAATGCGGGGTTTGGCCTTATTAAAGAGGCTCGTCCTTAAACGGCTGAGCGGACATTGACCGACCATCCCCTCCAAACAAAAGCCGACCATTGCTGATCGGCATCCCTGATCGGGTTCGTACCCTATTCAAACGGCCGGCAAAATAACTTTTCCATCCCTTTTCGTCAATACCCAGTTAGTTGTAATTTTTCTTTACAAGCCGGATTTCTTTTATCACTCTAATAAAAAAGAGCTATCTTGTGGCCTAATTAAACCGCATGCCTATCGGGAAAAATTTTCATCTTGGTTATCCATTAACCAAACCAATCCATGACAACAGCAGAAAAAGAAATCCTCAAAAAGAGATTCGGAGCCACCATCCAGGACCTCCGGGAGAAAAAGCGACTCAGTCTGCGACAAGTCGCTGCCAATTGTAATCTCGACAACAGTAAGATCGCCAAGATCGAAGACGGAAGATTCAATGTTTCCTTATCCACTATCGTCGAACTTGCACGAGGACTGGAAACCCATCCTTCCAAATTATTCGTAGGTGAATTTAATTGGTTCGCGCTCGTCTAACCCCACCTTTAAAAAACTATGCCTAGACCAGGGTCCGGACCACCCGGACTTCTGGATCAGGCCAAGGGATAATCAAGAATATCTTTCTGCAATAAAGCAATTCTCAGTTTATTCAGCGCGCTGGCCTTATGCCAATGCACAGTCGAAAGGCTTATCCCCAACTGCTCCGCTACTTCCCGGGCTTTCTTTCTGTTAAAAAACATCATTTTAAAGACTTCACGGCATCGAGGCGGCAATCGCTCAACCTGGCGGCCTATCTCTTCCAATAGCTCAACCTGATCCTGCTCACGGTCGTCAGACAACTCTTCTACCTGTGATAAGTAGCGAATTTCTCTATGGGAAGCATTATGTCTTTGTCTGGATCGCAGTATATCAAAACAAGCATTTCGGCAGGTAAGGTATAAATACGCCCTAATATTTGCATAGTTTTCAAACCCATCATGCTGTCTCCATAACTTGATAAAACAGTCTGAGGTTATATCATTTGCCTCCGCAACATTTCGTACCAGCCGGTAGGCAAAAAAGAAAAGTGCGTTGTAATGAGATAAATATATCTCCTTAAGTGCCTGGCGATCACCCGCCCGCAGCCGGAATGCAAGGTCATTACCCGATTGGCCTGTATTCATGGGATTTGTTCAGTTTAAATACCTTACTACGGCCTGGATAGAAATTTTATGGGTGAGAGCGAAAAAAACTAAGGATTCCTGATCAAATTAGGTGGCAATACTCCTGAAGGCGCCTTAAAATCAACACCAAGAAGGCTCATCACCAAAGGCGCAATATCTACTACCGTCAATTCCTGGATCACCGTTCCCTCCCGGATCCGCGCTCCAGCAGAAATGAATCCTGTATACATTTCCGGGAGATTGGGATCATAGCCATGGTGTCCTCCCTTTACTTCGGCCGTCACACTGCCCTCTGTGCCACCACCGAAAACAACACCAGGAATTGCCGCCAACGCCATAAAGGCATTCTTATCAGCCCCCATTTTTACCAACTCAGGCTTTTCTACTACTCTGAACTTGTTGCGAAGAGAATCAGGCAGTCGCCCCAATATTTTTCGCACTCTATCTACCACCTGCGTATCTTTTGGATGCTGCAGATACAAAAATGCGGAGCCTCCGGCCGGCTGGAACTTTGCACCCCAGTCCGCACCGGTCTTCCACACCCCCTCCTGTGCCAACCATATATTCGGACGAATAACAGTACGCATATCTATAAACCCATGATCCCCCACAATAAGCACAGTAGTACTATCCTTCAAACCTGCCCGCTCAATAGCTTCCAATATGCCTCCTATCGCTCTATCTGCCGCTCCCACTGCCGCTTTTACTTTATACCCATATCGTCCCTGCTCATGCTCCATGCCGTCCACACCCGCAAAATGCACCGCCAGGATATTAGGCTTATATTTCTGGAAGATATACGCTGCCATCCGCCCCGAATTTTCATCCAGGCTCAGGTATTCCTCATTCATGTTGTCCTTGGTGAGAACGCCGGTGGCGTTTTTCTCTATTTCCTCCACCAGCCCAAGGGTGCTGTATTTTCGCGTTTCCGTAATCCGGTCACCAGGATCCTTCACAGCCCAAATCTCAGGGATATTCCAGGTTACGGGCGCCCCCACGGATACCGGCCATTCCACTATGGCAGTGGTAAGCCCTGCTTCTTTGGCAGCATCCCAGATAGTTCGGGCCTTGATATTGGACGTCTCCCAATTCCATCTGCCATCGCTACCCAAAGGCGCAAAAGGAGCATTGTAACATACTTCATGTAAAGCGGGGTAAGCACCTGTAACCATGCTGCTGTGGGATGGGTAAGTATAGCTGGGGAATACACTTTTCATGTGCAACGCATAAGCTCCCTGCCTGGCCAGATGTTGAAGGTTGGGGGTCGGCCAAAGCGAATCGAGATAAAATTCCGGGCGCATCCCGTCAATGCTGATCAATACTACATGCCGGGCAGGCTGCCCTATCGCAAATCCCCGGACAAACAACAAACTAAGAAAGAGAAAAGTTAAACGCTTTTTCATATTTGTAATACGTAAAGACGACCCGTTTAACTCTCCGGAGAAGATTAAATTTTTGTGAAGCGCCGCGGCTATTCTATACTCTCAAGTATAATCTCACACGCCCTCGCAATCTCCTCTTCCGTGATCAGCAACGGCGGCGCTATCCGCATACACTGCGGTGCAAAAAGATACCAATCCGTCAGTAGCCCCTTTTCAATACATTTATCGATGATCTTTTTGTTTATTTCAAAGTTGTCGAATTCCACGGCCATCAGCAATCCGCAGCTGCGTATGACCCGGATGGTGGGATGCACCAACAGCTGCCGGAACAGGGCCTCCTTCCGGGCTACCTCTGCGATCCACCCTTCTTCGAGCAGCACTTCCATCGAGGCCAGTCCTGCCGCACAGCAGACGGGATGACCGCCGAAGGTCGTGATATGTCCCAGCACCGGATTTCCTGTCAACGCCCACATCCGCTGTTTGTCTGCAATAAACGCCCCCATCGGCATTCCGCCACCCAGCGCCTTGCCCAGCAGCAGGATGTCGGGTACTATATCATAATTTTCAAAGCCCCAAAGCTTACCTGTCCGGCCAAAACCGGCCTGTATCTCGTCCAATACCAATAAGGCGCCCGTCTCATCACAGCGCTGCCTTAATGCTTTCATCCATGCGATATCCGGTGCATATATACCCCGCTCTGCCTGCACCGTCTCTGCGATCACACAGGCTGTCTTATCCGTGATCCACTCCAGGCTGCTGTGATCATTATACTTCACATGCCGCACCCCCGGTAATAAAGGTCGATACGCATTGCGCCAGTATTCATCGCCCATGATGCTCAGAGCTCCTTGCGTGCTGCCGTGATACGACTGCTGGAAAGCAACGATCTCCGTCCGTCCCGTCACCCGTTTGGCCAGCTTCATCGCTCCTTCTGTAGCCTCGGCCCCGGAATTCGTAAAATAAACGCTGTTCAGGCTGGGCGGCAGATGGGTCGCGAGTAACGTCGCATACCGCACTTGCGGGGATTGTATCAGCTCGCCATACACCAGCACATGGAGATACTGGTCTGCCTGGTCTTTGATAGCCTGCACCACGCGTGGATGTCTATGACCTGTATTACAGACGCTGATGCCTCCTATAAGGTCCATATAGGCTTTACCGGATGGATCATATAAATAAAGACCCTCAGCCCGGCTGATCTCGATACCCAGGGGATTGGGGGAGGTTTGCGCCACATGCCGGAGAAAGAGTTGTCGGGTGTCTATGGAATTAAAACTCATTAAGAGCAAAGTTCGTAAGAAAAATTGTAGGATATTCGTATAACTAAAAGCTTTGCCATGGCCACTATCCTCCCCGTCGAAGGAAAATTCCCCAAATTTGGAAAAGATTGCTTTGTCGCCCCGAATGCCACTGTGGTGGGAGA
>Ga0207671_10001928_pt1 | contig 23011 bp, 20 predicted proteins | sample KBSC24metaG_FD_184352 | JGI IMG/M metagenome (GOLD analysis project Ga0207671, IMG submission 184352) | Corn rhizosphere microbial communities from Kellogg Biological Station, Michigan, USA - KBS C2-4 metaG (SPAdes) (version 2) | ecosystem: Host-associated > Plants > Roots > Rhizosphere > Soil... | reverse complement strand
ATCTCCCCGAAGGGCCCAGGAAGACCACCTGGTTGATAGGCTGGATGTGAAAGCGCAGTAATGCGTGCAGCTTACCAGTACTAATCGCCCGTTCGGCTTGTCCATAGAATTAACTCCGCGCAGTAAGTTATTCGCGGACGTTCTTCTTACAAGCCTTGTACCAATCAATTTCGTGTCAATCAGCTCAAGGCTGAGCAAAGTTTTGTGGCGCCAGATTGCAGACCGCGTTCCTGCCAGGCCCGGGATAAACCATCCGGGAAGAGCAGACGCCGCGGCAGGCTGCGGGTAAACCAACCCGCCAAGCGCCATACCAACTTGCCGGTGACCATACTGCGAGGGATCACCCGTTCCCATCCCGAACACGGAAGTTAAGCCTCGCTGGGCCGATGGTACTGCACGGGTGACTGTGTGGGAGATTAGGTGATCGCCGGCATTAATATTCAAAACGCCCTGCCAATACGGCAGGGCGTTTTTTGTTTCTGGGGTTAATCATTCATTGCGAGAGTTTGCACTCGAATGCCCAGCCGCCGTTGTACTCGGTGGCAGCCACGAGCAGTTCATTGTCACCGGCGTTCAGATGGATTGGAGCCCGGTCGTTGAGGCCGAATACTCCCAGGGCATCATCGCTGCGATACGAGAGCGCATTTTTCCCCGAGAAAACCTGCTTGCCATTCAGATACACGATAATGTCATCGCTGTATCCGATGTTGAGGATCTTGTCGGCGGGCGCGGAGGAGGCGAGGTGTGCCCGGGCGAACACGACTTTAGCGCCTTTCACCCTTCCCTTCTGCATTTCTTCGCGAGAAGGCATGGGGAACATGGCAGGGCTGGTGCGGTAGCGGTTTACCAGAACGAATCCTGGATCTTCGGCATGAACCTTTTCCCATTGGGCGATCGAGGACGGATATGCTGCCGCATCCACGTCGGCTGCGTCGAAGGCGGGCGAGAGTTCCCATTCTGAAACGAGGCCGGCCTCTTGAAACGGCGGCAGATCAGCGAGGGGCGCGCGATCCGGGGATAAGGTATAGCTCAAATTGCTGAAATAGGCGCCACCGCCCAGGCCCCATAGGCCGATGGTTCCTTCGCTGTCTCCGCGGCGGAGATTAGTGACGGTCATGGTCGGATCCGGATTGTTGTTCATGAAGACGGTGCAGGTGCGGCCGCTGATCACGAGCTTGATGTGAAACCACTGATCTTTGGGGAAATGGGCGTTGGCTTTTTCGTGGCTCGTGTTGAGCAACTGCCAGATGGCGTCTCCGTTGAGACGCGGTGTGTACTGCATGGCTTCGACGGTGTCGGTGGCTCCGGGCCTGAAGTAGACGATCTCCAGGTTCGCGTCCGACTCGATGCGGAAGGCGATGCCGGCGAACAAGGCACCGGGCTTGGTTGCCAAGTCAACGTCGATGGTTCCGTCGCGCAGTTTCGAATTCTTCACGCTGATCATGCCGGAGGGAAGATAGACGGCCTTGTGGCCTAGATAGTCGAGAAACTCTGGGCCGGCGGCGGACGGGCCGTTGGGGTTGGACAACACGAAACTGTCGGGTGACATAGGAACCTCGACGCGTTGAGATGGCGAGGCGTTGAGCGGGCTTGCGGCGAAAGAGGCGGCAAGCAAAGTGCTGAGCAGGATTTTGCGGCCCAGCCCGACGACTGCGGGACGCAAGGAAACATGAGGGGGGAAGACGTGCATGTGGAACTTTTCTCCTGTGGGGGATGGGGAATCCCTGCCGATGGGCGAAGGGGATGAGACGAACGTACCAACCTACAGAGAGAAGATGGAACATGGATGTTCTATTCCGGCTTTCTGGCGTGATCGCGCGGCTGAGGGCCGGGAAGGATTGCGACTGGCACCAGGAGATCGAGTGGACTAGAGCTTATCCCGCATCTCAAAATCGAGATGTGGGCACCCAGATCGGTGTTAGTCGAAACTTGGGTTCCCATTTGGCATCGAAAGGGAGAATGCTTAATCGTATCGCTCAACTCTCGTTCTTCGTTGCGTGGTTGGCCTTCTGTTCATTTGCTTATGCGCAGGGTTCGCAGCAGGGCTCCATGCCGCATTCAATGGAAGGGATGGAGTCGGGCAAGGATCACGGCATGATGCGCCTGATGGATCAAATGAAGCCGAAGACGTTTGTGCAGCAGATCGAGCATCACGCGTCTTCGGGCACGAGCGCGGAGCCGAATTCGACGCCGGTGCCGATGGTGATGAGCATGAAAGGCGCGTGGATGCTGATGTTTCACGCGAATGCATTTGTGGTGGACACGCAGCAGTCGAGCGCGCGCAGCGGGGACAAGCTGTTTTCGACGAACTGGCTGATGCCGATGGCGGAGCGGGAACTTGGGCCGGGGCAGTTGACGGTGCGAGGGATGTTCAGCCTGGAGCCGGCAACAGTGACCTCGGAACGGTATCCGCTGTTGTTCCAGCAGGGGGAGACCGCTTATGGGGTTCCGATTGCGGATGGGCAGCATCCGCACGATTTTTTCATGGAGCTGGCGGCGCTCTACGATGTGCATCTCGGGAAGGATGAGCTGCTGAGTTTTTACGTGGCTCCGATTGGTGATCCAGCGATCGGGCCGACGGCTTATCCGCATCGGGCATCGGCAGCGGAGAATCCGGTGGGGACGCTGGGGCACCATCAGCAGGATTCGACGCACATTGCGAACGATGTGGTGACGGTTGGATATACGAAAGGCATTGTTCGGGTCGAGGCGGGCGGATTTCACGGGCGAGAGCCGGATGAGCATCGATGGAATATCGACCAGGGGAAGATTGATTCGTGGGCGACGCGGCTGACGGTGCAGCCGGGACAGAACTGGAGCGGACAGGTTTCGTATGCGCGGATCAAGAGCCCTGAGGCGCTATTTCCTGAGGAAGACCAGGCACGGACGACGGCTTCTGTGATGTACAACCGTCCGGTTGCGCATGGGAACTGGGCGAGTACGCTGCTGTGGGGACGGACGCGGTCGCTGGCGGATGAGGCGAAGGAAAACAGCTATCTGCTGGAGTCGACTTTGCGGTTTATGGATCGGAATATTGCGTGGACGCGGATTGAGAATGCGGGGCGGAGCAATGAACTGGTGGTCGGAGAGCAGCCGCTGCCGGCGGGATTCCATGAGGAGCCGCTGACGCATGTGCAGGCGTATACGGCGGGGTATGATCGCGAGGTCTCGCGGTGGAGAGGGTGGTCTACAGCGGTTGGGGCGCAGGTCACGGCGTATGGGGTGGGGAAGCCTCTGCGGCCGATTTATGGATCGGATCCGGTGGGGGTGTCGGTGTTTGTCAGGTTAAGGCCGGGGGCGGGAAAGTAAAACAGATCAGCTGGATTGCGGTTCGGGTTGATCAGAGTCTATCCTCGAAAATGCATGCCTTGTCCCCGGGTTCTTCAAGGAGCAATTGAAGATCTGTACGCAACGTTTTCTGCGTATCCACTGCAGGAAGACACGCATCCGTGTTCTTGCTGTCATACTCCCATTGCAAATGAGCTTGTGCACGGTGCGCCGCTCAGAGAACTGACATGGCGGCATCTCTCGGATTACACGGGTGACGCGATCCTCACTTGGGGCGATGTCGATTGTTTCAGGCATTTCCTGCCGCGAATCATCGAACTGACGGTTACGGATGCGGAACGGCCGATCGGTGCACCTGATGCAGTTCAGGTCTTCAGGCTCTTTTATCATGCCGAGTGGCGAACGTGGCCGGAGCAAGAGCAGGGTGCGGTGAAGCAACTGCTTAGTGCTGTGTGGCAAACCGTGCTCAGCAATCCGCCGATTGAATCGGGATGGATTGATGTTGAGGAGTGGATTTGTGCGATCTCTCATTGCGAGTCCGATATCAAGGGCAATCTCGACCTTTGGAGACGGGACGACCGGATTTCTGCGGCGTGGGCTCTGTCGTGCCTGGTTCTTGGGAGTGAGATTCCATACGTGAGCATGAATGTTGACGCGCCCGTCTGGATTGAAGGCCAAGATCAGCAAGCATTTATTGATGAGTTCATGAAGACGCCTACAGCCTCTCCGTACTGGGATCAATGTCGGGCACAACTCGCGCAACTTATCGAGTGGGTGAGATCACCCGAAGCCTCTGAGAAGTTGAGGCGAGCGGAGTTGACCTGTGATAACGAAGTGCTCGAGCAGGAGTTCCGCTTTGCCCAGTTATGTATTCGTGAAGCCCCAAACATGAAGTTCGTACGAGTGTATCGAGAGAGGCTGTATCAGTCAGCATTCTGGGAAGGGCTAACCCACAGGCTGTACTGATGTCAGTCGATGCGCAGTGATCCCGCTCATCGCGGTAAGGCTGCAATGAACGGGGCACAGCGCCCTGCAATCTGTTCTGGACTACATCATCCCCCGCCCTAACAAGTTAGGACGGGGCACCCCTGCAAGCTGGGCGGTCGAGAGTTTAGTTTTCGCGCATCATGGTGGCGATTTCTATGCGGGAGGCGCGGCGGGCGGGGATTAATGTTGCAGCCAGGCCGGCGAGGAAGACTACGAAGATGGAGCCGGTGAGGGTGAGGGCGTCGGTGGCGGAGACTCCGAAGAGGAGCGATTTGAGCCAGCGGCTTAGAGCGAGACCGAAGGCGGTTCCGATGACGATGCCGATGAGGGTGAGGCGAAGGCCGTCGGTGACGACGAGCATGAAAACTTTCTCGACGCTGCAGCCGAGGGCCATGCGGATGGCCATCTCTCCGGCACGCTGGACGGTGGCGTAGGCCATGACTCCGTAAACGCCGACGGCGGCGATGAGCAGTGCGATTCCTGCGAAGACAACCAGGAGAAGAGTGCGGAAGCGCGGCTGGGAGAAGTTCTGCGCAACGTTGTCTTCCATGGTGCGGACTTTGACGACGGGCTGATTGGGATTGACGCGATGCACGGTGGCGCGGAGGTCGGGAATGAGCGCGCGCGGATCGACCTCGGTGCGAAGGACGACGGACATGGTGCGGACGGGTAGGACTTCGTTGGCCTGGCGGTAGGGAACGTAGAACTCGGTGGGCATGTCGGCGACGAGAGACTGCTTCACGTTGCCGACGACGCCAACGATCAACATCCAGGGAACAGTGTTGTCGGGTGTGGCGCCGATCTGCATCTTCTTGCCGATTGGATTTTCATTGGGGAAGTAGGTTTTGACCATGGCCTCGTTGATGACGACGATGGGCGGGGTGTTTTCGCGATCGGTGCTCTCGATCCAGCGACCCTGGAGGAGAGGAATGCGAAGGGTCTGGAAGTATTCGGAACTGATGGTGCGGTAGTTGGCCATGATGTATTCGGAGCCGTTGCGCGGCGGGCGGCCCTGAATGTTGAAGTGAATGACGGCGCCCTGGCCGCTTACGGGGAGCGTGGAGGCTGCAGCAACGGAACGAACACCGGGAAGGGAGTGGAGTTCGCGGAGAGTGTAGTCGTAGAAATCCATGTTGCGATGGGCGTCGGCGGGCGCGGCGGAGGGAGGCGGGACCTGGAGGTCGGCGACAAGGATGTGATCGTCGGAGAAGCCGAGGCTGACGGCAGAGAGGCGACTTAGGCTGCGCACGAAGAGCCCTGCGCCCATGAGAAGGAGAAGGGCGAGAGAGATTTCAGAGACGACGAGGATGTTGCGAAGGGTGCGGGCCTGCTTGCCGACACCGGCGCGTTCGGATTCGTTGAGGATGGCGCGGAGGTCGGTGATCCGGACGTGTCCAGCGGGAGCGACTCCGAAGAAGACTCCGGCACAGATTGAGAGGATGGCGGTGAAGAGCAGGACGTGGATGTCGATGCGGACGTCGGCGTTCGCGGGCAGGGATGTTCCGTCGAGGCGGATGAGAGAAGGCAGGAGCGCGTAGGCGAGAGCGATGCCCGCGACTGCGCCCATCAATGAGAGCAGAAGGCCTTCGATGATGAGCTGGCGAATTATCTGCCAGTCAGACGCGCCGAGGGAGATGCGGATGGATAGCTCGCGGCGGCGTGCGGTGGCGCGGGTGAGCATGAGGTTGGCGATGTTGCCACAGGCGATGAGCAGAACGAAGATGACGGCGCCGAGAAGCGTGAGGAGCGCGGGACGAGCCTGGCTGACGAGCTGCTCGTGCATCGGGTTGACGACGGCGTCGAGGGCGATGTTGTCGTTGGGGTACTTCTCGTAGAGTCGATGGGCGATGGTGCTCATCTCGGCGCGTGCGTTGGCGAGGGCGACATTAGATTTGAGGCGGGCGATGGCAAAGATGCCAGGGTGCCAGGAGCGATCGTCGGGAAGCTTGGCGGCCCAGGGACCCATGGCGATGACGATGTCGGGTACTTGATTAAGGAGTTCGTAGCCTTTGGGCAGGATGCCGATGACGGTGTAGGACTGGCGGTCGAGGGTGATGGATTTGCCGAGGATGTCCGCAGAGCCCGAGTACTTGCGCTGCCAGAGGCCGTAGCCGAGGAGTGCGACGGCGGAAGATGAGGGCTGGTCGTCAGAGGGCGAGATTCCGCGGCCTGCAGCGACGTTGACTCCGAGCAGATGGAGGAGGTTGCCGCTGATCATTTCGCTGGGAACCTGTTCGGGTTCTTCGTTGCCGGTGAGGGCCATGGTGAAGACGCGGGCAGCGCCGAATTCTTCAAAGGAGGTGCTCTGGGTTTCCCAGTCGCGGAGGTTCTGCCAGGAGACGGAGAGGATGGGGAACTGCTTGGCGCGTTCGGAGACGAGGACGACTCGATCAGCATCGTGGAAGGAAAGAGGGCGGAGGAGGACGGAGTAGAAGACGCTGAAGATTGCGGTGTTGCATCCGATGCCGAGAGCGAGGGTGAGGATTGCGACGGCGGCGAAGACTTTGGCGCGGCGCAACTGGCGTATGGAGAATTGCAGGTCTCGAAGCAGGCTCAAGGATTACCTCGCGGGTGGTGCGAATGCTGGTTTGGAATGCGGGTGGAATTCGCGCATCTTTGGGCAAGTTTCTCATACAGAAGGAAGTAAGGAGCGGGTTTTTGGGGTGAGATGCGGTCGAGGGAGGATGAGCGGGGCGTGGTCACTGTCTGGAGCAGGGCGGAACTTTTATACTGCCGGACATGCGTGGATATGTTGCGTCAGTACTTGTGTTTTTTGTGGCCGCGAGCGGGGCGGTTTTGGGGCAAGGGTCTGCGGTTAAACAACCTGCGACTGAGGCCGGAGCGAAGGCGTTTCTTGATCGTGTAAATGCGGAGCTGCTGAAGTTGTCGACCCAGGATTCGCGCGCTGAGTGGACCGCAAAGACGGATATCACGGACGACACAGAGTCGACGACGGCGCTGATCAACGGACAGTACACGGCGCGGATGCTGGAGCTGGCGGCGGAGAGTCATCGGTGGGATAGAGTGACGCTGCCGGCGGATCTGCGGCGGGAGATGATGCTGCTGCAGTTAAATACTCCGGCAGCGCCGAAGGAACCGAATCTGCTGGAGGAGCAGACGCAGCTTGCGGCGCAGCTGACGGGGATGTATGGCAAGGGAAAGTATTGTCCGCAAGAGGGGAAGTGCCTGGGGATTGATGCGATCTCGAACATTATGGCGCACTCGACAGATCCGGAAGAGTTGACGCGGCTTTGGGTGGGATGGCATGCGGTGGGCGCGCCGATGCGCGAGAAGTATGCGCGGTTCATCGAGCTGCAGAATATGGGCGCGAAAGAACTGGGGTATCACGATACGGGTGAGCTGTGGCGTGCGGGATACGACATGACGCCGGCGCAGTTTTCGGCTGAGGTGGATCGGGCGTGGGCGCAGCTTGAGCCGCTCTATCGCGAGTTGCACAAGTACGTGCGGAGCCGGTTGATTGCGAAGTACGGAAAGGCGGCGGAGCGTGCGGATGGAAGGATTCCGGCGCAGCTGCTGGGCAACATGTGGGCTCAGGAGTGGGGAAACATCTACGACATTGTTGCGCCAACCGATCCGAAGCTGGCGCAATTCAAGCCTGTGGATCTGGAAGCAGCGTTGAAGAAGCAGATTGCGGAAAAAGACCCGGCAGCGGCGCCGGCGTTCAAAGAGGGGATGGATCTGACGTCGGATGCGGGACATGCGGCGAGCCTGGCGGCGGGTCGCGACATGGTGCATTACGGCGAAGATTTCTTCAAGTCGCTGGGATTTGCGCCGCTGCCAGCGACGTTCTGGGAGCGCTCGCTGTTTGTGCATCCGCGGGATCGGGAGGTCGTGTGTCATGCGTCGGCATGGGATCTAGACGGGGAGAATGATCTGCGCGTGAAGATGTGCATTGAGGTGAATGCGGATTACTTTACGACGGTGCATCACGAACTGGGGCACAACTTCTACCAAAGGGCTTACAACAAGCAGCCGTACCTGTTTCGGAATGGCGCGAACGATGGGTTCCATGAGGCGATCGGGGATGCAATCGCGCTGTCGATTACGCCGGCTTATCTGAAGACACTGGGGCTGACGGATACGGAGCCGCCGGCGGAGGCAGATATTCCACTGCAGTTGCGGACCGCGCTGGACAAGGTTGCGTTTCTACCGTTTGGGCTGGCGCTGGATAAGTGGCGGTGGGAGGTATTTTCAGGCGAGATCAAGCCGGGCGATTACAACAAAGCGTGGTGGACGCTCCGGGAGAAGTACCAGGGCGTGGCGCCGCCGGTGGAGCGGACGGAAGCGGATTTTGATGCTGGCGCGAAGAATCATGTTCCGACGAATGTGCCGTATGCGCGGTATTTCCTGGCGCGAATTTACCAGTTCCAGTTCTACAAGGCGATGTGCGATGCGAGCGGGTATAAAGGGCCGCTGAACCGGTGCAGTTTCTATGGATCGAAAGCCGCGGGTGAAAAGCTCGCGAGAATGCTGGAAACGGGGCAATCGAAGCCGTGGCAGGAGACGCTGAAGGAGATGACAGGAACGGATCATCTGGATGCGCAGCCGATGCTGGACTACTTTGCGCCGCTGTATCAGTGGCTGAAGGAGCAGAACGGGAAAGAAGCTCGGTGATGGCTGCGAGATGATTGTCCCGCCCTAACAGAGTTAGGACGGGGCACCCAGCGAGCCCGCTCATCGCGAAAGAATCTCGCGATGAGCGGGATATCAGTCGACTAGATCTGTTAGAGATTGGCTGATCGGTTGCCGGTGATGAGGCGCAGGATTACGGTCAGGATGACTGCTCCGATAACCGCGATGACGATGCTGATGATGAGCCCGTGTTCGCCCACGCCGCCGAAGCCGAGATGGCTGGAGATGAATCCGCCGACGAGCGCGCCGACGAGGCCGACGATCATGTCCATGAAGAATCCGAAGCCGGATCCTTTCATGAGCTTTCCAGTGAGCCAGCCAGCGATAAGTCCGATGATGATCCAGGCAATCAATCCATGACCCATGTTTTTGTTCCTCCTTATTGAAATGGAACTGCGAAGCCGATTGGACGCGAAACTGTTTGGGGGACGGGTTTGAAGCGGATCCTTCTGCAGCAAGGGAGAATACACCGCAAGACCAGCTAACGACTACAAGTTTTCCCGGCATCGATACAGCTGGAAATAGGATGCGGCATTGCGGGTTGGGCGTAGGGGTTGATCTTGAGCCGAACATGTTCTCCTTGACGCTCTAGGAGAATACCTGTAGGCTTCTTTCCTAGATCGTCGAGGAGAGAAGTGTATGGTCGTCAAGTCAGAGGACAAGCAAACGGAGTTGATGCAGGGGACGCTGGACCTGCTGATTTTGAAGGCGGTGTCCCTGGGGCCGTTGCACGGGTATGGGGTGCTGTTGCGAATCCAGCAGATCTCGGGTGAGGAACTGGTGATTCAGCAGGGGTCGTTATATCCGGCGCTTTACAGGCTGGAGCACCAGGGGGTGATCGCGAGCGAGTGGGGCGACAGCGAGAACAATCGGCGCGCGAAGTACTACCGGCTGACGACGGCCGGTCGGAAGCGCCTGGAAGCGGAAATGGAGAAGTGGAACCGGATGGCAGGAATTATTGCGGGGATTCTTCGTACGACGCCGGAGAGCTTATGAGCGGGCAGAGCTGGCTGGGGCGTAAGGGCGCGGAGTTGCGGTCGTGGATGCGCGCTGTGAGGTACCGCAGTCGAGTGGAACGGGAGATGGATTCGGAGCTCGAGTTTCATCTGGAGGCGCTGACGGCGGATCTGATTCGCGCGGGACAGACGCCGCAAGAGGCCGCACGAAAAGCACGGGTCGCGCTGGGAGCTTCTTTGACGCACAAAGAGGAGATGCGGGCGTCGCTGGGATTGCGCTGGGTGGATGAGCTTGGTGCGGATTTGCGGTATGCGGTGCGGATTTTGCGGAAGAGCCCGGGGTTCACGGCGATCGCAGCGGGGTCCCTGGCGCTGGCGATCGGGGCGAACACTGCCATCTTTTCGGTTGCGAAAGTGCTTCTCTACGACCACCTGCAGATTCCGCATCCCGACGAGTTGAAGATGCTGCGCTGGATAGGAGATGACAAGGTAGTTGCGCACAATTCGTGGGGAGATTTCGACAACCTTGCCGATGGTACCCAGACGAGCAGCGTGTTTGCGTATCCGGTCTACCACGAGATGAGCTTGCATCCTGCGGGAATGGAGAGCCTTGCAGGTTTCAAGGAAGATGGCATGAACGCCACGGTGCGGGGAGCAGCGCGCAGGGTGACGGTGGCGGAGGTGACGGGGAATTACTACGAGACGCTGGGAGTTCGTCCGCAAATCGGACGAGCTGTTCAGCCATCAGACGATGCGACACAAGGTTCCGGCAACGTGGCGGTGATCAGCGATGCGCTGTGGAGCAAGGAGTTTGGACGGTCGCCTGATGCGCTGGGACAGACGATCACTTTGAACCAGGCGAAGCTCACGATCGTGGGTGTAAATCCGCCGCGCTTCACGGGTGCGAAGAATGTGCTGGAGTCACCTGATCTGTTTGTGCCGATCAGCCTGGAGCCTCTGCTGACAGTGCAGAGGGAGAAGGGATCGGACCTGGTCAATCCTGATTTCTGGTGGCTGAACGTAGTTGGCCGGGTGAAGCCCGGAGTGCCCGAGAGCGAAGCGCTGCAAGGCCTGCGTGTGCAGTTCGAGGCAGCCGTGCGAGCGCTGTCTACGGTGAAGAGCGGCGATACGATTCCCCGGCTGCAGCTGGCGGATGGAAGTCGAGGCCTGCACTGGGCGGACCGGATGTTCAAAAAGCCGATGTTCGTTCTGCTCGGGCTGACGGGGCTTGTGTTGCTTCTGGCGTGCGCGAATATCGCGAATCTACTGCTGGCACGCGGAGCGCAGAGGCAGCGCGAGATGAGCGTGCGGATGGCCCTGGGAGCAGGGCGCGTGCGCGTGGTGCGGCAGTTGCTGACGGAGAGCCTGCTGCTCGCGACGCTGGGCGGTTGCGGAGGTTTGCTACTGGGATATTTTTGCCGCAACGCCCTGCCAAGCCTGCTGACGAACGCGTGGGATGATGCGAGCCTCCGAGTCTCATTTGACTGGACTGTCTTTGCCTGCACCACGGTGATCATTTTGACGACGGGAGTTCTGTTTGGATTGGCGCCGGCATGGTTTGCCGCGAGGACCGAGGTCTCAAGCAGTTTGAAAGAGGCGGCGCAGACGACGACGCGGCGCCGGAGGGGAATGAGCGGGAAAGCGCTCGTGGGATTGCAGGTAGCGCTTTCGACGATGCTGGTGGTGGGTGCGGGACTTTTCCTGCGGACGCTCACGGCGCTGAATTCGCAGGATGTGGGATTCAATACGGAGCACCTGGTGCTGTTCGACATTAATCCGCCTGCAGCGCGGTATCCAAGGGGCAAGGACGTTGCTCTGCACGCGGAACTTGAGAAGAGGATCGGATCGCTGCCGGGCGTGCAGCATGCGACGCCGGCGGCGACGGCTTATCTTGGGGACTCGATGAGCAATTCAGATTTTCTGCCGGATGGGGAGAAATTCGTGGAAGGAAAACATACGGCAGAGGACATCAATGTTGTTGGCAACGATTTCTTCCCGACACTGGGAATCAGGATGCTGAGTGGCCGAGGGTTCAATTCGCAGGATACGGCGACCTCGCCCAAGGTTGCGGTGATTAACGAAGCGCTGGCGAAGAAGCGATTCCCAGGTGTGAATCCAATCGGACGGATGTTCCGCGATGACCGCGACGAGAAGGCCGATCTGATACGGATTGTCGGCATCTGCGCGGATACCTACTACTACACGCTCCGCGAGGGTCCGCCTGCCCAGTTCTTTCTGCCCTATGTGCAACAGAAGGAGGTGCACGGGATGACGTATGAATTGCGGACAGCGATGAGCACGGCTTCGCTGGTTCCCGTATTGCGAAGTACGGTTCAAGGGATCGATCGTGATTTGCCGGTGACGAATCTCAGGACGCAGCGTGAGCAGATCGATGCAACGCTGCAAATCGAGAGGGCTCTGGCAGCGCTTACGTCGGGGTTTGGTGTGTTGGCGCTGGCGTTGGCCTGTGTGGGGATTTACGGGATCATGGCGTATTCGGTTGCGCAGAGGACGAACGAGATCGGCATCAGATTGGCTTTGGGTGCGCAGCCGGGGCAGGTACGAAAGATGATCCTGCGCGAGAGCACGTGGTTGACGCTGGCGGGGATTGCTGTGGGAGTCGGGGGAGCGCTGGCATGTACGCGGCTGGTGCAGTCGATGCTGTACGGCGTGAAACCAAATGATCCGACGACGATTGTGGCTGGCATAGCCGTGCTGATGACGGTGGCATTGGCGGCGACGTGGATACCGGCGCGGAGAGCGGCGGCGGTGCAGCCGATGGATGCGTTGAGGCACGAGTGAGGCAGGGAAAAAAAGGGCAGGGAGCAAGGGGACAAGGATTAGGGATTAGATAAAGGATCCCTCGTTGAATGCTGATCGGATCATCACGAAGACACATTCCGGAGAGAACCATGCGCATGCAGCCTGTCATTCCCCTTGCATTTGGGGTAGTTTTATCGGCGCTATATACCCTTGCCCAGACCTCGGCTTCTGCAACGCTCAAGGACACGTTCGAAGACGCGTTCTATGTTGGCGTGGCGGTCAATTCGAGCCAGATCACAGGAGCAGATGCAGATGGCGACGCACTGATCGTCGAGCAATTCAACTCCATCACGCCCGAGAACGTGATGAAGTGGGAGGTTATTCACCCACGAACTGACGCTTACAATTTCTCCGTCGCTGACAAATACGTTGAATTCGGCCAGAAGCACCGCATGTTCATCGTCGGCCATAACCTGTGCTGGCACTCGCAGACGCCGGCTTGGGTGTTCAAAGACGACAAAGGCAATCCGCTTACTCGTGATGCCTTGCTACAGCGCCTGCACGACCATATCCAGACGGTGGTGGGGCGCTACAAGGGCAAAGTTCAAAGCTGGGATGTGGTGAACGAGGCTTTGAATGAAGACGGCACGATGCGGCAATCACAGTGGCAGAAGATCATTGGCGACGATTACGTCGTCAAGGCTTTCCAGTATGCGCACGAGGCTGACCCTGCCGCGCAACTGAACTACAACGACTACAACCTTGAGAATTCGGCCAAGCGCAAAGGCGCCATCGAGTTGGTGAAGAAGCTCAAGGCAGCGGGAGTTCCCATTGCGGTAGTTGGCAGCCAGGCGCACCTGCATCTTTCAACCGGCACCGCCGCCGACGAAGAGGCCGCGATTGAGGAGTTGTCGGCTGCCGGAGTGAAAGTGGCGATCACGGAACTCGACATCGATGTGCTGCCTGCCGCGTCGGGCCAGACGGCCGATGTCGGCGTGAAGATTCAAGAGAACGCAAAGCTGAATCCATATTCGAAAGGATTGCCGCGTGAAGTTCAGCAACAACTGACCAAGCGTTACGCCGATCTGTTCGCTGTGTTCTGGAAACACCGCGACGTGCTGAACCGCGTCACGTTCTGGGGCACCACAGACAAGACGTCGTGGCTGAACAACTGGCCGGTTCGCGGCAGGACATCGTATCCGCTGCTGTTTGATCGCCAGGGCAAGCCGAAGCCCGCGTTCTATGCCGTGCTGAAGGTGGCGCGGAAGTAGCTGCTCAGCCGGTGGCTTCGATGCCGACGGGGAGGGCGGGGAGGCCGCCGAGCTGCTTACCTTCGGCGACTATGCTGTCGAGGTGGGCAAGGGTTTCGTCGAGGGAGACGGTGTACATCTCGCGAGCCGCATCGTAACCTTCTTCAATCAACTGCTTGAGGTGTCGGCCGGCAATCTGAACGGCGATACGATCGGTGATGACTTTCCCCGAGCGCTTCTTTTGTTCGACCCAGGCTGTGCAGGGAAGGGCAATCGACATCGGGCGACCATTGACGTCGAAGCGGATATCGACGGCGTCGGCGTGGCGGGTGGCGATGGCTACAATGTTTGCCCTCCACTGGCAATGGAGGTCTTCGCCGGTCCAGCGGTCGGTCACGTGGAAGTCTTCGTACATGTGATTAGCCTATCGCCTGGGTGGTTTGAGGGCAAGGACGGGCGGCACGTCTGGTGGACTGCGTTCTTCGGCCACTGTTAGACTAGTAGGGTTGCAATGGCAGTGCCCCGCCTGTACGGACCCGCCTGCAAGTTGATCGTAGAGAAGGACAAAGAAACAAGTGGATACACAGACACGTCATGCCTTAAAGGGCGACAAATTTGCCCAGGCCACAAAAACCAGCGTTACCTGGCTCAGCGGACATCGCACCAATGTGGTTCGGTGGGCAATCGGTGCCGGAGTGGTCCTGGTTGTGGGAATTGGGTTTTTGGTTTTCTGGAACATGCAGGAGAGCGCGGCGGAGCAGGCCCTTGGGCAGGCACTGGATATTTACACGGCACCGCTTGCATTGCCGAACGTCCCCGCTGAATCTGGAACTTACGCGACCGTGTCCGATCGTGCGAAGGCGGCGAATCAACAGTTCAAGGCGGTTGCGGATAAGTACGGGTGGCTGACAGAGGGTTCGAAGGCTCGGTACTTCCAGGGTGTGACCGAGCAGGAACTGGGTCAGACGGCAGCGGCAGAGGGCGACCTGAAGAAGGTGGCCGGCTCTTGGAATCGGAACCTCGCGAACCTGGCAAAGGTGGCGCTGGCATCGATCTATCACCAGACCGGACGCGATCAACAGGCCATCGATCTCTACAACGAGATTATTGCGAAGCCATCTGAAACCGTGACGGCCGGGGTGGCGCAGCTGGACCTGGCAGATCTGTATGACGCGACGGGCAAACAGGCCCAGGCGAAGGCGTTGTGGGCGAAGCTGAAGGATTCGGACAAAGATGGGGCGGCCGGATCGATTGCAGCGCAGAAGCTGTCGGGGAACAAGTAAAACGCGCAGAATGAGAGCCCAAAGCTGAATAGGCCGGGCTTGGTCGAAGACGGCCCGGATGGGCTGGGCTGCCGGTTTGCGGATTTTGAGCATTTTCTTGTTTGACTGCGTCTGGTGTCTGTATGAGCGCCAGCCAGATACTAGTTCCAGGTTGGATGGAGATCGTCGAGAGCGCTGTGCATGACGAGGCCCGCCAGCACGCGGAGGAAGCAGCACTGGCGGCGCTGGTCGACCAGTACGCGAGCACTCTGTATCGCGTAGCCTTCTCTGTTTTACGCAACCAGCAGGATGCGGAAGATGCCGTGCAGGAGGCGTTTCTGCGCGTGCTGCGGCATCGCGAGACGCTGGGTGAGATTCGCGATCATCGTGTGTGGCTGGTCCGCATTGTTTGGAATATCGTGCTGGACCGGAAACGGCGCGCGAAGACACGTCCTGAAACAGATGACATTGCCGACCTGGCGCGGGTTCTGCCCGCAATGGGACTGAGCGCGGAGCAGAGAGCGTCCGCATTGCAACATCATGCGCGGGTGCTGGGGTGTGTCGAGAAGCTGCCGGCACGTGAGCGCGAGGTGATGCTGCTGTCGGCGTTCGAAGAGCTTTCAAGTGTGGAGATCGCGGCTGTTCTCGGAGTGACCGAGTCTAGCGTGCGGTCCCGGCTTTTTCGGGCGAGGAATTTACTGGCTGAGCTGCTCCAGCACAAGAGGAGTGCAACATGAACCCATCAACAGAAGATCGATTTGACCGGAATGCCGGCGCGCTCGCGGCGGAAGAGACTTTGCGGATGATAGCGACGCTGCCTGCGCGAGCCGGATTGGAAGATCGCGTGAAGGCTGGGCTGCGTTCCTCGGCACGACGCGGGATGGTCATTTCCTGGCCGTTTGCATCAGCGGATGGGTGGATGCACAGCACCGGGATGCGCACGGCCGCGGCTGCAGCGATCGTGCTGGCGGTCGCTGGCGGAGGCTGGGGAGTCTACTCACATATCCGGGTTGCGCCAGTGCCATCTGCGTTGGTTGAACCGCAGTTGCCGAATGGGGCGGGTCGGTTCAGCGCAGCGGGTGCCATGCATGTTCCCCAGACGGTGGAAGGGCCGGTAGTGACTGCTCCTTTGACAGAGAAGCAAAAGCAACGGGCAAGTAAGGTTCCTCAGAGTCCGAAGCATGCAGCGACGAGCGGAAAGGGACACGAAAACGCCCCGGGCTCCGAGAAGCAGCGGAACGTCATAGAGTGAATCGGTCTCTCGTTATCAGATCTGTTGGGGATCCTGTCCTGCGACAGAGGGTTCATCTAACTCGCTCATCGAATATGAGGCAGGGATGAACGGGGACAGACTCAGCAAAACGTCAACACAACTTGCGATTCACCGACACGGTTTAAGAGGCAGGAGCTATTCGTCCTTCATGATGGAGCGGATAAGCATGCCTAAAACTGCGAGAACAACCGCGGCCCAGAAAGCCGGGACCCATCCGTAGACATTGAGTCCACTCACCATCTTTGAAGCAAGCAGGATCATTGATGCGTTGATCACGATCAGAAACAGGCCGAAGGTGAGGACGGCGAAGGGGAAAGTGACGACCTTCATTATGGCGCCAATGGTCGCATTGAGTGCGCCAATCACAACTGCAGCGAGCATCGCGGAACGAACGTCGTTGACGTAGAATCCAGGGACTAACTGAGCTGTAACGACGACTGCGATGGAGCTCAGGACCCAATGGATAAGCGCCCGAAACATGCTGGGTTCATCTCCTGATGCGCCGGTTTGCGCGCGTGGCTTCTACTCTTACTGGTAAGCAATCATAACGCGAGGGGCAATCGCTGAGCGCGTTTTTGTGCGACCATTCTAGTAAGTAACAGCAGGGTACCTTCTTTAGTACGTGTGACTTCGAAACGTCTGTCACCAAGGGCCAATCTCCTCCATGCACGGTTGTAATCATCTTTTTCGATTCGTCGCCGGGATTGTTTGCGTGATGTCGGTGCAGGGCGCGGTCTGTCAGCAGACAGCCGGGCAGGCGCCGTTGCCGGACATTCGCGAACTGATGCGCGAGGTGCAGGAGCATCAGAAGAAGCTCGACCAGGTTCGCGAGAACTATACGTACACGTCATACCAGGTGGTGCAGGATGTGGATGCGAACGGGCAGGTGAAGAAGACGGAGAGCACGGAGTACGAAGACTTCTTTGTGAATGGGCACGTGATCGAGAGAAAAGTGAAACAGAATGACCAGCCGCTGGATGAGAAGGCGCAGCGGAAGGAGACGGAACGGGTTACGAAGCTGGTGGAGAAGGCGGAGAAGACCGCGCGGGACAAGCCGCTCGAGGGGCCGAGCATCAGTGTCAGCCGGTTGCTGGAGATCATGGACGTCCGCAACGAGCGGCGGGAGCTATACCGCGGCGATCCGACGATTGTGTTTGATTTTGTTGGCCGGAAAGATGCGAAGACGCATGGGTTCGCGGAGGATGCGTCGAAGAAGCTGCAAGGAACAATCTGGATTAACGAGGCGGACCGGCAGGTGGCACACGTGGAAGTGAGCTTCATCGAGAATTTCAGGATGGTGGGCGGGATCCTGGCGACGGTGCAGAAGGGATCGAATTTCCGGTTCGATCAGGCGAAGGTGAATGGGGAGATCTGGCTTCCGACGGGAGCCGAGGGAACGATGCAGGCGCGGGTGCTGTTGCTGAAGAGCCTGCGGCAGCGATTCAGGGAACGCGACTACGACTACAAGCGATTCAGAGTCGATGCGCGGGAGGAGAAAGAAGCGAAGGTTGGAGCGGGGAAGAAGTAATGTTTGCGAGAAAGCTGGCCATTCTGCGGATCGATTTGGAAGGGGTGGTTCACCCTTGTCCACAGAAGTGGATCGACAACTTCGCTATGCGAAATTTCACGAATGATGCAATTTTCGACGACACGCTTCCCCTCGCTGACGGACTGATGGAGGCTGGGAAGAGGGTTCCGCTGGATCGGCTGCAGCCGGCCATGGAGGACTGGTTCCGGCGCAAGGGATACATTGGCGTGGGAGAAAGCATTCGGGTCCGCGAGGAAGCAGGCTCTGAGTAGCCCCCCTCCCCCCGGTAGTTTTTTGCACGTAATACATGCGAAACGACTTGTGAGCAGGTTTGGAAGGCTTTTCGGACCGGAACTGTGTACTCCCCCGTCTATTTCCCCCGGTTTTCTGTACTTAATAGATTCTAAATGAGTTATCTGTACGTAATAGAAAACATGATACTTAACTCACCCGGCCGCCCCACCAGAATGGCAGGGAATTATTTTCTCGTTTCTTGCAGTTAATATCATAGGACTTAGCCGTACCTAATAGAAAATGAAGTACTTAGTCTGACACGGGTTCGCGGACTGTTGGTGAGAATCAGATCCTTCGCTTACCACCCCCAGACTCTGCCCCAAAGAGCGACGGCGCCTCTTTGGGGACCCCTCGAAGAAAACGTCTGGGGCCCCGTGCGCTCAGGATGACAGCATGTGGGAGAGGTGGAGTTGATGACAGCCGCAGAGGTGACGCTGCGGCACGACTAAAGAGCTTGCTGAAGAAAGCTGTTAAGGGCGAAAGTTCGCGAAACCATCCCTCAGCGGCTAAAGCCGCGCTCATTGCGCCACTTGGCGGCACGGATAAATCCGTGCCCTTTCAAAACCGCGATGAACTGGGAGTTTTTCAGCAAGCTGGAAGTCCTGCCCGAAGAACGAGCCGCATGCGAGATCGAATCAGGCGGCTTGGGTTTTGGGTGGGGTGGGGGACCAGAGGCGGAACTCGGATTCGCGGCGGAGTTTGAGGGCGGGGAGTTCGCGGGAGCCGGCGTGATCCCAGGCGAGGAGTTGCCATGCGGCGTCGTCGTACTTGCCGGCGTTGAGATAGCGCAGCAGGGTGGAAGATGCGAGGCGTCCGGAACCCAGATTGAAGGTGAAGTCGACGAGGGCGTCGAACTGGCCCTGGTTGAGGGGGACGCGGACGAGGCGCGTGATGGCGGCTTCGGCGATGGCGATGTCGGCGGTGAGGATCGACTCGGCCTCGGCGAGGGTTATGCCGTTTGGGTAAGACTCCGCCGGGTTGAGACGGTGACCATAGCCGATGGTGCGGAAGCCAGCGACGTCAGAGTAGACGCGGTTGCGGAAGCCTTCAGATTTCTTGAGCAGTTCAAGCCCAGCGGAGCTCATGCGCATGATCTTCCTCCAAAACAGAAAGGCCGCTCGGCTGCCTTTCCGGTTGGAAAGGTCAGACGAACGGCTTATAGTTCGAAGCTAGCAGGTTCGTCGAATCAACCTGCAAATCCCGGATTAATTTTTTGAGGGCGTGGCGGATGCTGGGGACTTGTCCGCAAGTTGCTGGAAATCAAGCAGAAGCGCAGAAAGAGCCTGATCAAAATTGCGGTCGTGGGTCTTCTGGAGGTTGGCAACTCCTATTGACTCGGTCAACGTCCAAAGAATGTAGTGGGATTTTCTGTCGTAGATGGTAAGGCGGAACTCCGGAAGTGGATCTGAAGCCCCCTTTTGTTTGTTGGCATTGGTCGGGCCCGCCGGAGCAATGAGTTGGAGTTCAAGTACGAGATCCGCATCAGACGGATCGGTTACCAAGTGGTGGTGGCCAGCGGCTTTCAAGCCAGAAACGAATTGGGTGTAAGCCCGATCGGGAGTGCCGCTGAACGGCCTGGGAAACAGTCCCCTTTCCGCTCCTGCGTTGGAAATAAAGACGTTGTTCGCCGAACGGATGGCTGGAGGAACTCCAGCTGCATCATCCTGTGCCTTGGCGATGTTCTCGAACAGGGGTACCAGGCAAAGCGACGCCAGGAGGACGAAAGCCGTGGATTTCAACGAGATACCTCCCTTCCCCATTCACTGCACTGAGATGACGGTGCGTACGGGAGAAAAGTTCCTTTCCGAACTGGAGTTTGGCGTGGTAGTCTTTGCGGCTACGGGGATCTCCGCGCGTTCCCGCAGAGTTGCCAAGGCGCGGTTGACGTTCGCGGTTGAGTGGTCAAACAAAGGCAAAAAGACGATTCTGCACCAGGATTGTTGCAACCCTAAATTGCGTTATTGAGGGGCTTGGACTTAGGTACCGTACTTCGATCCGTCCTGCCTCATTTTGCCTAGATCTCATTGACTTCAATGGAGGATACCGTCCGTTGGCGACTGCCGGGAGCCCCGGTTTTTGCCAGGCGGGCTGGTAAACTTAGAAGATGCTCAAACGACCAGAAGCAACCAACATGAACCCCAAAAGATCGCTGCCGTGGTGGCTTCTTGCGGGGACTTCCTGCGTGGCATTGGCCGGGATGTTTTGTACGCTGCCTCCCCGGACGGTGCAAGCGGATGCTGGAGTGCCGCGGCCAGCAGCAACAGCTTCGCCGACGGTAGTGGTGAATGCGACTCCGCAGATGGCGCCAGCTCAGAAGCCGAAGTCGAAACTGCTGAGAGGAATTGCCTCCTGGTATGGCGATCAGTTCGATGGTCGGAAGACAGCGAGCGGTGAGATGTTCAACATGGACGAGATGACGGCCTGCCATCCTTCGCTGCCGTTTGGGACTGAAGTGAGAGTCGTGAACCTGCGGAATCACAAATCGGTGGTGGTGCGGATCACCGACCGGGCCGAGCTGGTGAAGGGACGGGTTATCGATCTGTCCCATGCAGCGGCGGAGAAGCTGAACATGACGGAGACGGGGGTGGCACGGGTGTCGATCGAGGTGCTTTCGCTGGGGCATCCGGGCGTCTAGGAAGCCAAAACTCACGAATAGAATAGGGCCGGCCCGGTGCCGGCCCTTGGTGTTTTTGTGCGAAACCCGGTGGATGCCGCCGGCCAGAATTTCGTCCGGAACGCTCGCTAGCGGCGGACTTTTCATTGAGTGAAGCTGGTTACAATGAAATGCCGCAAGCCCGGTGCTATCAACCGGAATCAACTGGTTGTTTACTGAGTAGTAATTTCCGAGTGGACCACAACACGCCAACTATCATGGAAAATTGAGTTCACAAAGCAGAAAGAGGGCTCCCATGATCAGCCTTGAAGACGCTCGCTGGTCGAATATGACCGGAGGCTACAAGATGCCGTTCGACCCGCGTCCGCTGCTCAAGAGACTCGAAACTGAGCACGACGCTGCAAGGGTCTGGCAGGAACTCTGGGAGGAACTCCATCACCAAGGAGACGTTGGGGAAGCCTCATTCGCAGCTGTTCCTTTTCTCGTCAGAAGTTATCAAGAACGAGGCGTGATCGACTGGAACACCTATGCGATCGTCGCAATCATCGAATTGGCTCGCACAGATGGTAAGAATCCGGATGTTCCGGAATGGATCGCGGAAGACTATTTTCAGGCGATTCGGAAGCTAGCCGAGATCGGTACGAAAGAAGTAATGCAGGCCGAAGCCGCCGACGATGTGTGCGCCATACTTAGCGTCGTTGCCATCGAGAAGGGCCTTCGAACCCACGGGAAATTTCTCGTGAAATATTCTGAGGCGGAGATGGTCGACATCGAGTCCCGGGTTTGAGATTTGCACGACCGTGTTCAGCGTTATGCGATTCCGCCTGAGTCACCGCGAATGCAGAAGTTTGGGCAGCCGGACCGGTCCGAGTGAGTTGGCTCACTTTGAAACCTCCCCATCGGCCACAACCCGACCTTGACGTTCAATCGATGGCTCATTGAGTAGGACAGATGTGTAATTCCGAAATGTCTAAGGTTCAGAGACTGTCGGCGTCGAGAGGTTGTCGTTAAACCCCAACACTGTTGTATTCCTCGAAATCACATTTTTAGCGGTTGATTCAATGAAGTAGCTGTCATCCTTCAGCGCCAACTCGCCACAAGTGACCTCTACACGTATTTCCTTTCCGTTCTTGGGAAGCGAATTCTTGACCCAACGCGCTTCGACCCGCAACAGAACCCGAAAGGATTGCAGCGACTCAAGGCGCACAAGTGAATGAGGCACTGCATGCGAACCAACAGTTACCCCAACAACATTCGGCAGCCTGCTTTCTGTAGCCGTTGGACGAACGGTGAAGAAAAGTTCCCGACGGAAGCTTCCCGATTTGCGCTCAACATCCGAAGCCTTGCGTGAGACGGGAAGCTCGATTGCGGTTTGGCCTATGTTCTGAATCTCCACTTGAAGGATAAAGTCGCCCGACTTGTCGACTGAAGATCGAACAATTTCAACGCGGAGCGACATTTCATATTTGTGATCATCCACTGGCTGTCCCTCGATTCCACCGACACTGAACCCGGGGACGCCAAGGCCGTCTTGGCCTCGACTCTGCGGAGTGGTCAGGTCAACCAGCAACCCAGATTTCTGCGCTTCCATGGGAATCGAGAAGAGCAACGTAGCGACCAGGAGCAGCGATCCACGAGTGGCAGGTATCCGTAGAGATAATAGGTGGTCAATTCTAGTTCGCACATTGAGCATTGTAGGACCCTTAGATTTGTGACGTTTTCGTTCTGAATGTGTCACCGTCGATGCGGAAGTTACCTTTCGGTAAACGTTCCGCACGCCGCCGGGTGGATGATGCAGCTTTTTAGCAAAATCATTCAGTGGCGGGATTCCGTTGTACTGGGTGGAGGCATGACTTTGGATTGACTGGCGGCACATCAGTGTGTCGGGTGGCGGGATTGATTGTATCCAGCAAGTGAAGCTGGGTGGAAACGCTGGGGCGTGTTTAGGATTGCTTACGGGGGCGAACCCAGCGATGAAAGTTCCGTATGCGAAGAAATGGCAGAAGGAAACCGACAAGCTGCGCAAGATTGCAATCGACTGTGACCTTACTGAAGAACTCAAGTGGGGAAAACCTTGTTTCACTTTTCTGAAGAAGAATGTGGCTATTGTCATTCCGTTGAAGGAATCCTGCACTTTCTCGTT
>Ga0207671_10001925_pt1 | contig 23035 bp, 23 predicted proteins | sample KBSC24metaG_FD_184352 | JGI IMG/M metagenome (GOLD analysis project Ga0207671, IMG submission 184352) | Corn rhizosphere microbial communities from Kellogg Biological Station, Michigan, USA - KBS C2-4 metaG (SPAdes) (version 2) | ecosystem: Host-associated > Plants > Roots > Rhizosphere > Soil... | reverse complement strand
GCATCTTAAGACAATCACCTGCTATCCGGAGTATGGTGGCCGAGACCATACTGACTCCAAATGATTTTATCGTTCCGCTGTTCATTGACGAGGGGCAGGGTGTGGAGCTGGAGATCCCTTCCATGCCGGGTTATTTCCGGCGGAGCATCGACGGGACGGTAAAAGAGGTGAAAGAACTGTGGGGGCTGGGCATCCGCAGCGTGTTGCTTTTTGTAAAGAGTAAAGACGAGTTAAAAGATAATACGGGTAAGGAAGCCTGGAATCCCGACGGGCTGATGCAACGCAGCATCAAGGCGATAAAAGAGGCCGTGCCTGATATCATCGTCATGACGGATGTTGCGCTGGACCCTTATTCTTCCTATGGGCATGATGGCATCGTAGAAAATGGGGAGATCGTGAATGATGCTACTGTGGAAGCCCTCATCAAAATGAGCCTCAGCCATGTCGCTGCGGGAGCCGATTGGGTGGCGCCAAGTGATATGATGGATGGCCGTATCGGGGCGATCCGGCAGGCGCTGGAAGAAAACAACCATACCAGGACTGGTATCATGGCGTATAGCGCCAAATATGCATCCTGTTTCTATGGGCCTTTCCGGGATGCGCTCGATTCAGCGCCGGGGTTCGGGGACAAAAAAACGTATCAGATGGACCCGGCCAACCGGCTGGAGGCCATCAAAGAGGCATTGATGGACGTTGAAGAAGGAGCCGATATTGTGATGGTAAAACCGGGTCTGCCCTATCTCGATATTGTCCGGGAAATAAAAGATTCGGTGCATGTACCGGTAAGCGTTTATAATATCAGTGGGGAATATGCCATGATCAAGGCAGCGGCGAAAATGGGCTGGATCAATGAAGAAAAGGCTATTCTCGAGACGTTGACGTCCTTTAAAAGGGCGGGGGCGGATCTTATCGCTACGTATTTTGCAAAAGATGCCGTAAAATTGTTAAACAGATAGATGACCATGTATACCAGGAGCAAAGAACTTTTCGAAAGAGCCCAGCAAAGCATACCCGGCGGAGTCAATTCTCCTGTCCGGGCTTTCCGAAGCGTAGGCGGCACGCCCATATTCATCAAAAAGGCAGCCGGCGCCTATCTCTATGACGTGGACGGCAACCGGTATATCGACTATATCGCCTCGTGGGGTCCGATGATCCTGGGGCATGCCTGGGAGCCTGTCGTTACCGCCATACAGGAGTATGCGGCCTTCTCGACCTCTTATGGGGCTCCTACCGAACTGGAAGTGGAAATGGCTGAACTGATACTGAGTATGGTACCGAATGTAGACATGATACGTATGGTCAGCAGCGGTACAGAAGCCTGTATGAGTGCTATCCGGCTGGCTCGTGGTTATACGGGCCGCAATAAGATCATCAAATTCGAGGGGCATTATCATGGGCATGCCGATGCCTTCCTGGTCAAGGCCGGAAGCGGGGTGGCGACCTTCAACATACAAACCGTACCGGGTGTCACGCCGGGTGTGGCGCAGGATACGCTGACGGCGGCCTATAACGATCTCGAGGGTGTGAAGGACCTATTAGCCACCTATCCGGGTCAGATCGCGGCGATCATTGTCGAGCCTGTAGCCGGCAATATGGGTTGTATATTGCCAGCGCCGGGGTTTCTGGAAGGGCTGCGGGCGATGTGCGACCATGAGGGCATTGTGTTTATCCTCGACGAGGTCATGACGGGTTTTCGACTCGCGCCGGGCGGAGCCCAGGAAAGGCTGGGTATACGGGCCGACCTGGTCACGTATGGAAAGGTCATCGGGGGCGGAATGCCGGTGGGCGCTTTTGGCGGCAGGAAAGAGATCATGCAATTCATTGCCCCGCTGGGGAATGTTTACCAGGCGGGCACCCTGAGCGGCAATCCCATCGCCATGATCGCCGGGTATACGATGTTAAAAGAGCTAAAAAACAATTCTGCTATTTATAAAGAGCTGGAAGAAAAAACCATTTATCTGCGGGATGGGCTGGACAGGGTGTTCAGTTCCTGGGGACAACCTTACCGCATCAACCAGCTGGGGTCCATGATCAGCGTGCATTTCAGCGATCATCCCGTCACCGACTTCACTTCTGCCTCCGGCGCCAATAATCAGTGCTTCAAAACTTTTTTCCATTCGATGCTCCGCAGGGGAATCTATCTGCCGCCTTCCGCGTTTGAGAGCTGGTTTTTGAATAATGCGCTCAGCTGGGCCGATCTGGATGCGACCATCGGGGCAGCGAAAGAGAGCTTAGGGGAGATTTAAACGAAAAAGTTGTTTTTTTGGGAAAATGTTTGGAGGGTCAAAACTTTTTAGTATTTTTGCTAAAAATATTGGGATATGTGTAGGCGAATGGAGGTGGACGCTTTTCTAAGGGACTTTCTTTTCAATCTGGAAATTTGGGGCCTGCTTATCCGGACGGACAGGACTAATCCGAGGAATATCGAAACTTTATTGGCTTTAGACCTGAGTCGTGTGCAGGTGAAAGATATCCTGAAACTATTGAGGACTGAAGATTATTCACAGGGACCTTTGCCGGACAAATTATATCATCAATCGCCGATGTGGGTATTTGGGAAGATGGTAAAAGGCAAGGAGATATACATTAAGATCCAGATGGGGCCGCCGAATAGTTCGACCATTTGTATTTCTTTCCATTTCTCAGAATTTAACATGAGTTATCCCTTTAAAAAATAATAGTATGAAAAGTCCCATCACAGGCAAGCCAATGGAATTGGTAAAAGAAAAAAGGGTGTTAGAATTCCGAAAGGAGTCATTTGAGATCATATATCATTCATACCGGTGTACGGATACAGGTGAGGAATTTGAGGATGACCAACTGGGTGATTTGAATTTGAACCAGGTGTACAATGCATATCGGGGCAAGCATAAGCTGCCTTTTCCGGAGGAGATAAAAGAGATACGCAGCCGTTATGATCTGCCGGCGACTACGATGTCGCAGATACTGGGTTTTGGTATAAATCAATACCGGCTTTACGAGACGGGAGAAGTTCCGAGCGAAACGAATGCACGGCTTATTCAAATGGCCGGCAATCCGGAGGAATTTTCCCGGTTGGTAGAATTAAGTGATACATCGGAGGGCAGGCAAAAAGAGAAACTTTTAAAAAGGATCGAGGAACTTAAGAAGGGGCAAAGTGCGGGGAGGGTCATTACCGAGAGGACATTGGGTGTAAGTATGGCGTCGGAATATAATGGTTATAGAAAAACCAGTCCTGAAAAAGCCTATCACATGGTACGGTTTTTTGCGGATGATCTGAAGCCGTTGAAAACGGCCCTGAATAAGTTATTATTTTATGCTGACTTTTATCATTTCAAAAAATTCGGGATGGGGATCAGTGGGTTACAATACAGGGCCATCCAGTGGGGGCCGGTTCCCAGCCAATTTGATTATCTTTTTAAAATGGCTGAGGAAAATCAGGTCATCAATTTAAGATATGAGTTATGGGAGGGTGACAAAGAAATGGTCATTATCGATCCATCTGAAGGAATGAATTTCCGGGCAGAGTTATTTATGGAAGAGGAGATCGAAAGTTTGAATACCGTTTTAAATAAGTTTAATAAGGTCAAGACCAAGCAGTTAGTAGACATAAGTCATAGTGAGTCTGCCTGGAAAGACAATATTGAACAGAAGAATCTGATCAGCTATAAGTATGCGTTCGACCTTCAGGCTCTCTAAGAGGCCGGCTTAGTGCAGCAATAATTCGCAGGGTTTAAGCCCCGTGTGTTTTTTGAATGCGGTGGAGAAATGGGAGATGGAGGAGTAGCCCAGCATGACGGAAACTTCGGTGACGCTGAGTCCTTTTTCGTAGAGCAGGTAGCGGGCGTGTTCCATACGCTGGCCCTGGTAGAAATCGAAGATGGTCGTCCCGAACATCTCTTTAAAGCCTTTTTTCAGGTAACATTCGTTGATGGCGACCTTACGGCTGAGTTCCTTGATGGTAAGGGGTTCGCCGATGTGCTGGAGGAGTATTTCGCGGGCCTGGGTGATCTTATCACGATCTGCCCCGTTGGCCAAAAATTTGCATTGGAAGGCTTCTACTTCTTTCTCCCCGACCATGCATTCAAGGCTGTACATCAGGAGCATCTGGCTCTGGGCATTGATAAAGATGTTTTCCAGGCTGTCCGTATACGTATGATTTAGCAAGGCTTCCAGGACCAGTCGGGTTCTTCCGCAAAGGGAAAGGGTCTTGGAGAAGGAGGAGGTATGTTTAAATTCGAGGAGGTCGTCACTGATGGTGCTTTCGGGTTTGCCCTGGCGGCCAAACGGTGCACGGGCAAACTGGGAAAGGTGTACAGAAAGAAAGCGGAAGCTGAGTACATCCACGGTATCGATGCGTTCTGAACATCCCGGTGTGGCGTTTAGCTTGCAGGAGTCGCATTCGATGTCCTTTTTGCGGCAGTAGACGTTGCCGGCCAGGCAAAAACGCAGTTCCAGGTAATTCTGGGAGGAGTCCTCTTTTTTGTAATGATAGACCATCATGCCCAGATCGTCCAGGTTCCAGTGGGGATTTTTCTGATATCGTTTGATGGCATATTGAACAGAGCCGGGTATCTGCCGGTCTTTTTCCTGTAAAACAACAAGCTGGTCCTGCATTACAGGTTGCTTGTACGCCATCATCAGTATATCAGGAGCCTGGTACATAAGTTCGCAAAAATACATTGAAAAAAGTAAATAAATGCGTTTGATAGACCGGATGGTTCAAAAGCGATGAATTTTGACAAAAGGATGACTTGGTCCGGCGGGTAAAAAGGCGTTTCGGGTACGGGAGGAAGGCGTTTCGGGCATGGGAGGGAGACAGGTGCGGGGATGGGAGGCAGGTGGTTGCGGGCATGGTCAAAACGCTAGTTATTAACTCAGAAATGGGGATATTAAAACCGCGGAAACCCCTTATTTTTCGTACATTTGCGAACCTTATTAATTTATTGTTAACTACACTATTCCAGTCTAAAATATGAGTGAATCAACACAGGAAGTTTTGACTCCGGCAACCAATGGATATGGGGCTGACAGTATCCAGGTTCTCGAGGGTCTGGAAGCCGTGCGCAAGCGTCCGGCCATGTATATCGGGGATATTGGCGTGAAGGGGCTTCATCACCTGGTGTATGAGGTGGTAGACAACTCCATTGACGAGGCCCTTGCAGGGTATTGTAAGAATATCAACGTGACCATTTTTGAGGACAATTCGGTTCAGGTGGAAGATGATGGCCGGGGGATCCCCACCGGGATCAACACGAAGGAGAAGAAAAGCGCCCTGGAAATGGTTATGACCATCCTCCATGCCGGAGGTAAATTCGATAAGAACACTTACAAGGTGTCCGGCGGCCTCCACGGTGTGGGTGTCAGTTGCGTAAATGCATTGAGCGCTGACCTGCATGTAACGGTTCACCGGGAAGGTAAGATATTCGAACAGGAATATAAGATCGGCGTCCCTCAATATGAGGTTCGTGAGATAGGCATCAGTGACAAGACGGGTACTACTGTACGTTTCTGGCCGGATAGCAGCATTTTTATTACTACGGTGTACAACAAAGATATCCTGGAGGGTCGTCTCCGGGAGCTGTCTTTTCTCAACCGGGGTGTTCGGATCATCCTGAATGACCTGCGGGAAAAAGAGGAAGATGGCAGCACGTATACCAAGGCTTTTTACAGCGAAGGGGGGATTGTGGAGTTTGTGGAAATGCTGGATAAGAATGCCGGCCGTGCACCGCTGATCCCCAACATCATTTTCGTGGAAGGCCGCGACGAGGTCACCAACGTGGCAGTAGAAGTGGCGCTTACGTACAATGACAGCTACAGCGAGCATATCTATTCTTACGTCAATAATATCAATACGATAGAAGGCGGTACCCACGTAGCGGGTTTTCGCCGGGCGCTTACCCGGGTTTTTAAATCCTATGGGGACAAACAGGGGCTTTTTGAAAGGGCCAAGGTAGAAATTGAAGGAGATGATTTCCGGGAAGGCCTGAGCACGATCGTGTCCGTAAAAGTTCCTGAGCCGCAATTTGAGGGTCAGACCAAGACCAAACTGGGGAATAATGAAGTCAGCGGTGTGGTCGATTCCACAGTTTCAAGAGCATTGGAAGCTTTTCTGGAAGAGAATCCCCGGGAAGCCAAGAATATCATCAATAAAGTAATTCTTGCAGCCCAGGCCAGGGCTGCTGCGAAAAAGGCCCGTGAGCTGGTGCAACGTAAGAGCGTACTCAGCGGGGGCGGCTTACCTGGAAAACTGGCGGACTGTTCGGATCGTGATCCGGATCGTTGCGAGTTGTTCCTTGTCGAAGGAGACTCGGCCGGTGGCACTGCCAAACAAGGCCGGGATCGCAGTTTCCAGGCTATCTTACCCCTGAGAGGTAAGATCCTCAACGTGGAGAAGGCCATGGAACACAAGATCTATGAGAACGAGGAGATCCGCAACATGTATACGGCATTGGGGGTAACGGTGGGCACGCCGGATGATCCCAAGGCGCTGAATCTTGTCAAGCTGCGTTATCACAAGCTGATCATCATGACCGATGCCGACGTGGATGGCAGTCATATCGCAACGCTGATCCTGACCTTTATCTACCGTTATATGAAGGAGATGGTTGAGCAGGGATATGTTTATCTTGCCCAGCCGCCGTTGTATCTGGTAAAGAAGGGTAAAGAGCAGTCTTATGCCTGGAATGAGGAGCAGCGGAAGGCCTGGATCGAAAGACTGGGAGGCGGAAAAGAAGACAGTGTCACCGTACAACGATACAAAGGTCTGGGAGAAATGAATTCCGACCAGTTATGGGATACGACGATGAATCCGGACACCCGGACCCTGAAACAGGTAACCATTGAAAGCGCTGCGGAAGCAGATCGTATCTTCAGCATGCTGATGGGAGATGAGGTTGCACCGAGACGTGATTTCATCGAATCGCATGCGAAGTACGCGAAACTGGATGTGTAAGTGTTGAGATCGTCAGTCGAACACTGCGAAAATTTTTCCGGTGAAATGAGCCAAAATTGCTAATATTACAATATTTCTTACTAACCAGACCTGCGGTAGCAGGCGTTAAATCAATGAATTATGTCAACTGTAACACTTACGGCCTACAACGTAAAGACGAAAGAGAAAAATGTGCCTATCCTGGATGCAGTCATCACTAAAACTGCCAAAGGGGCTTATATGGCGCAGGGCAATGACGGAAAAGGCAACAAGCTGACGACCTTGCTGGGAGAAGAAAAAGCTCTTGCAGCTATCAAGGCTGGCATTGCCAAACAAGGCTGGTAGAGGCTCAACCGTAGATCAATTCGCATGGAGAAAAGCAGTAGTCACTAACAGGTGGCGCGCCCTGGTATCGCCAGGGGAGTCTTATGCGAAGTCGGAATATTTTTTTTAAGTTAATCGGCGAGGATCCTGGATCCCCGCCGATTTTTTTTGGGGGTGCCGGCAGAGCCGGGTGCGGGGCGGTGACGCGGGTGCCAGGCCGTTTGCACTGCGGCGCGGATATCTACCCTATGATATATTTCAAGCCGATGTTCAGCTGATAGGTGTTACTAAGCGAACTGCCGGCATTTAAGTTGTTGGTGAGGGAAGTCTGGCGGAGGTGAATTTTGAATTGGTCTGATTGGTGGCTGGGAAAGAAATACGATGCATAGTGCAAGGGAAGAAAGGAAAAGTCGTTTCATAAAAAAAATTTAAGGTTTGAAATGATGGGATAAAGGTTGAGATAAGAGATGGGATATCCTATACCGTTAGCCGGCTTTAATAAAAGTTTAAGCACGATTTAATCCCATTTTCATTAACGGAATTTTAACGCGGGGGCGCAATGGCGGCGGGGCGCGCGGGTGCGTTCAGCGTGGACTGGCGGGCGAAGTTAGCGCGAACGGGCTGGGTTAGCTGATCTTCTCTGCGCCGAAGTAGGAATGCAAGGCTTTTGGCAAAGTGATGAATTCTTCCGACTGATGATTTTCCAGCAGGCAGGCCACAATACGCGGCAGCGCAAGCGAGCTGCCATTCAGCGAATGGGCCAGCTGTGTCTTACCGGCGGCGTCCTTGAACCGGATCTTCATCCTATTGGTCTGGAAAGCTTCGAAATTGCTGACGGAACTGACTTCCAGCCATTTTTCCTGAGCGGCGCTATAGACCTCAAAATCATAGGTCATGGCGGAAGTAAAGCCCATATCACCGCCGCATAGCCGAAGAATGCGGTAGGGAAGGTCGAGGGATTGTAATAATTTTTCCACGTGCAGAACCATTTCTTCCAGCACCTCATAGCTCCTGGCAGGGTCAACCAGCTGGACCACTTCTACTTTATCGAACTGGTGTAAGCGGTTGAGCCCGCGGACGTCTTTTCCATAGCTACCGGCTTCGCGGCGAAAACAGGGCGTATAGGCCGTCATACGGATCGGAAGTTGTGTTTCCTTCAGGATCTCGTCGCGGTAGATGTTCGTTACCGGCACTTCTGCGGTGGGGATAAGATAGAGGTTATCTTCTCCTACATAGTACATCTGGCCTTCTTTATCCGGCAGCTGACCGGTGCCCCGGGCAGAAGCTTCGTTGACCATGATGGGGGGCTGGAATTCCGTATATCCAGCGGCCGTATTGTAGTCGAGAAAATATTGTATCAGGGCTCTTTGCAGTTTCGCGCCTTTATTGATGTATACCGGGAAGCCGCTGCCCGTGATCTTATTGCCTAATTCAAAGTCGATGAGGTTGTATTTTTTTGCGAGGTCCCAGTGCGCGAGGGCGCCGGCGGGCAATTGCGGTTTTTTACCCCCTTCGCGGATGGTAACATTGTCTTCCGGGGTCTTACCTGGGGGCACGGCAGCCGCGGGAAGATTGGGCAGCCGGATGATGGTAGCGTTCAGGTCCTCTTCGACAGCAGCCAATTGGGCCGCAATAGGAGCCTGTGACGCTTTTAGCGCGGCGACTTCCTGTTTTTTTTCTTCAGCCTCCTGGCGCTGTCCTTTTGCCATCAGCTGGCCGATCTCTTTGGAAAGGGTATTTATTTTGGATTGGGTGGTTTCCGACTCAAGCTGTAGTTTTTTCCGTTGATCGTCCAGGTGAACGATGGTATCGACCAGGCCGGTCTCTTTGAAGTTTCTAAGGCTTAATCTTTCTTTTACGAAGTCTACATTCTGACGTATAACTGCCACCTGTAACATTTTCTAAATTTTGGGTAAAGGTAACAATGTAAAAGTGTAAATTACGGCAAAACCCATTTTATGTTAGACCCTACCATGATAACCACCAGTACTGCATTAGAAGGACATCGCATCGTTCGTAATCTCGGCATCGTCCGTGGTATCACCGTTCGTTCGCGAAGCGTCCTGGGTAATCTTGCCGGTGGGTTCCAAACACTTTTTGGCGGGCAGATATCCATTTACGTTGATCTTTGCGAGAAGACGCGGGAAGAGGCCTTCCAGTACATGGTGCAACATGCCGACCAGCGGGGCGCCAACGCCATCATCAATATGCGTTATGATGCCAATGAAGTGATGAATGGGGTTACTGAAGTGCTGGCATACGGGACAGCCGTGGTGGTTGAGAAGGTGTAGGGCTGGCCGTGGCGGTGGTTGGAAAAGTCTAGTTATCTTTGCAGCTATGCAACAAGCGCAAGACGACCTCCAGGCTCGTTGGTGGGACCTGGAAGCCAGGTTAGTAGAGAGATTCGGTAAAAAGCCGGATATGGAGACCCTGTTATTCCTCATTGGGATACAGGAGTTCGGAGATATCCGGAAAAAGTTTTCCAAAGAAGAAAAGCAGGACCTGATGCATATTGCGGTATGTTCTCTTTTCCGCCAGAGCGGCTATTACGAGCTGGAAGGGGTGGATGAGGAGGGGTGGCCGCATTTCCGGCAACTAAAAGCATTGCCGGTGATGGGGCTGGTGGAGCAGGAGAATTTTCTGAAGGACCATATACTATTGTATTTCGACAGTGCGGACATGGAGGAAAGGGGAAGGGAATAACTGACTGCTATGATAAAAGGATTACTGGCGGGCTGTATGCTGGCCTTATTTGTTTGTTCGTGTCATCCAAAAATATCGGGAGGTTTGACAAACAGGGATCTGCACAGGGACATTGAAGTCATAACCACAAAAGGCACGTTCGTATTGCGGCTTTCGGATTCTACGCCGCTGCACCGGGATAATTTTCTCCGCCTGGTGAAGACCCATTATTATGACAGCGTTCTTTTTCACCGGGTGATAAAGAATTTCATGATACAAGCCGGGGATCACAATAGCCGTCGGGCGACCGATACGACGGAACTGGGCGGAGGCGACACTACTTATACCATTCCGGCGGAATTCCGGGCTACCCTTTTTCATCATAAGGGGGTACTGGCTGCGGCAAGGGAAGGGGATAATGTAAATCCGGCGCGTGCCAGCAGCGGCACCCAGTTTTATATCGTGCAGGGCAGGCGGTTCACCGACGCAGGATTGGACTCATTGGAACAAGGCCGGTTAAAGGGAAGAAAGATACCGGCGGCACAGCGGGAAGTTTATAAAACGACGGGCGGCTCGCCACATCTGGATCAGCAATATACCGTTTTCGGCATAGTCCTCAGGGGATTGGACGTGGTCGACAGTATTGCCGCCGTACCAACTACGGGCCGGCCCTTCGACAGGCCCCTGAGGTCTGTTAGGATACTGAAAATGAAGCTTATCAGGCGACATGACCAGTCCGTCAAATAATTAACAAAGGTGTTGCCTTATTTCGACTCTTTTTGTAATCTTTGCAACACAAAAAATAAAACCACATGAACTTCCCTGATAGCTTACGTTACACTAAAGACCATGAATGGATCCGCCTGGAAAATGGGAATGAGGCCGTGATCGGCATTACGGAATTTGCCCAGCAGGAACTGGGAGATATCGTATATGTGGAAGTGGAGACCGTTGGCAAGGCCCTGACGGCAGAAACTGTTTTTGGCACAGTAGAAGCGGTAAAAACCGTGTCTGACCTTTATTTGCCCGTAGCGGGGACCATTTTGGAGGTAAATCCCGAGCTGGCGTCTCATCCTGACCTGGTGAATTCCGACCCCTATGGAAAGGGCTGGATGATCCGGATGACCGTAAAAGACCCCGCCGACCTGGAAAAGCTGATGGATGCGGCTGCGTACGGTAATATCGTACATTGATCAATTTTTTGCATTACATTAGTGCATCTATTTACTTAACACATTGGGAATACCTACTACCTATACAGAGCAGGAACTAGTGCTGGCCTTGAAAGAGAGAAATAACCAGGCTTTCGGTTTCCTATACGATAACTACGCCGGAGCGCTATATAGTATTATAAAACAGATCATTACAGATAATAGCGAATTGGCAAGCGACGTATTACAGGAAGTATTTATCAATATCTGGCGAAAGATCGAGACTTATGACCAGACCAAGGGGCGGTTGTTTACCTGGATGTTAAATATAGCCAGGAATGCTTCCATCGATACACTGCGGTCGAAAAGTTATCAGAACTCTCAAAAAAACCAGGAGCTGCCGGATAACGTATATAAGGGGGTAGCCAATCAAACGACTCAACAAAACGTTGATAATATAGGACTTAAAAAGGTGTTGGAAAAATTGAAGCCAGAGCACCGGGTCCTGGTCGAGTTGGCCTATTTCAAGGGTTTTACGCATGAGGAAATTGCTGAAATGATGGCAATACCGCTGGGTACCGTTAAAACCCGTATCAGAAATGCGTTATTACAATTAAGAGAATATCTAAAGTGAATTTAAAAGATTACATAGAAAGCGGCATCATTGAAAGCTATGTGATGGGCCTGGCAAGTGAGTCAGAAAAAGCGGAATTTGAGCAATTATGTACTCAGCACCCTGAGTTAGTAGCGGCGCGCAGGAGATTTGAGGAAGGGCTTGAAGATTATGCTTCCAAGCAGGCGGTGCCCCCTCCCCCAGAGGTTAAGGTGAAGATTTTAGAAGTTATCGGGCATACGGATCCCCGCACTACGGCTTCGTCAAATCCACCTAAAATAGTAAACATGGAAAATTCAAAAACTCCGGTTCGTAGTTCCGGCCTGTTACGTTTTATCGCTGCCGCCTCCGTTGTTCTTCTCATTGGTATGGCCTGGTTATATTACCAAACCATGCAACAAAACAAAGACCTGGTCAATACCAATGACCGGTTGAAAGTATCTTTGGATACCACCAAAAACATATTGGACAGGATCGTTCAGGAGCAAAAACAGATCAACGACCCGAATACAACGGTCGTCAATATGGTCGGCACCAAGGTAGCTCCTAAATCGTCAGCCAACATTTATTGGGATTCTGCCTCTACCAATGTTTACCTGGTAGTGAAGAACATGCCCAGGCTGCCCAACAATCAGCAATATCAGCTTTGGGCGCTGATAGACGGCAAGCCTAAGGATCTTGGCGTTTTTGACGCAACGGACGATAAGGTCATTCTGAAAATGAAAAATACACAGAAAGCCCAGGCATTTGCCATTACCATCGAGCAACATGGGGGAAGTCCTTCGCCTACCCTCGAAAAGATGCAGTCGCTGGGAAAAACCCTTCAGACGCAGTAAAAAATTCAGTGGAAAAAAATCTACAGACATAGTAAAAAAAGTCCCATTTTTAGGGACTTTTTTTATTTTCCTCTCATTTTCGTTTTTATGATCCCTTTTTTAAGAAAATATGCCGGCGCGTTGTTTATTCCTGTTCTCTGGACATTTATTATCGCCTTTTTGTGTTTTATGCCCGGGTCCCTGATACCCAATGAAGGGGGGTTCAGCATCCCTAATTTTGATAAAATGGTTCATGCGGGCATGTTCGGCGGATTCGTCTTTTTATGGAGTCTGTATCTGAGCAATAAGATAGCTGACGTCAGCCGTTTGCTGCGTCTTTTTTTTCTGGTATTCGTCATTGCAAACGCTTATGGGATAGGTTCTGAGTTTGTGCAGAAATGCTGCATCCCGTTGCGGGATTTTGACCTGGCGGATATCATTGCCGATATGATAGGGACAGGGATAGCTTATGGACTTAGTAACATATTCTTACTTCCAAAAACAACAACTTCTAAAAAAGTTTAGCCTCTGCCGTTAGAGGGGAGCAAAGGTCATATAAAAAATAAACCCCTGTAGAAACAGGGGTCGTAACCAAAACTAACTGCTTATGAGAAAATTGACTGCTTTATGTGAGTCAAATAGAAAAGACTGATTTAAACTATATAACGCAAAACAGGTGCCAATATTATATCTTACTCACGGTCATCTATCAATCAATCACTGCACAAAGATACGTTGGAAATTAATGGACCGTTGGCTGTCAAAAAAGTAATAACATTTATTTAGCATTACTCCTTTTAAGATATACAAAAACTTGTAGTATAGCAAGTTTTAGCCGATATTTTTAAAGAACTTCAATATAATAGACAAGAGAATCTGTAAAAAGTTTAGGCCCCCATTGCCCTTTTAATTTGATTTTAATGTCCTTCCAACGTTTCAGAAAAGCCCTTTGAGTTTGTCCATCACACCGGTGCCGCCACCCTGTCCGAAACTGCCTAATAGTCCCTGGAGGCCCTGTCCCCCTGTCAGATGTCCCAAAATACTTTCGAGATTAAAAGAATTGTCGGCTGTGTCGTTGGTCTTGTGAACCAGGTTCTGTAAGACAGTGGGAATCAGACTGGAAGCTATGCCACTCGCAGCAGAAGGGTATGTTCGTTGGGAATATCGGGATTGTTCACAATGGCTTCGTCAGCGTGTTCCCGGACGAGGTTAATAATATTTTCGAGCATAGAATTGCAGAATCAGTTCTGCCGCGCCATTTTTTCGGCATTCTCGGCGAACTGCAGGGCGTCTAAGAATTCCTGGATATTTCCGTTAAGTACGTCATCCAGATTGTATACAGTAAGTCCGATACGGTGGTCTGTAACGCGTCCCTGGGGGAAGTTATAGGTCCGGATCTTTGCGCTGCGGTCGCCGGTGCTGACGAGGCTTTTCCGGTGACGGGCGATCTCTTCTTCCTGTTTGCGCACCTGGTCTTCGTAAAGTTTGGTCCGGAGCATCTGCATGGCCTTTTCGCGGTTGCCCAGCTGGCTGCGTTCGGTCTGACAGACCACCACCACGCCGGTGGGAATATGCGTGAGAAAAACCTTAGTTTCTACCTTGTTAACGTTCTGGCCGCCGGCACCGCCACTACGGGCTGTCTCCATTTTTACATCGCTCTCTTTCAATTCGAAATCCACTTCCTCGGCTTCGGGCATAACGGCAACGGTAGCCGCACTGGTGTGAACGCGCCCGCTGGTTTCCGTGTCGGGGACGCGCTGAACCCGGTGTACGCCGCTCTCAAATTTCAGTGTCCCATAGACATCGTCTCCTACTACTTCCACCTGTACTTCCTTATAGCCGCCGACAGTGCCTTCGCTCTCGCTGAGAATGGCCGTTTTCCAGCCTTTTCTTTCGCAGTATTTGATATACATCCGCAGGAGGTCGCCGGCAAACAGGCTGGCTTCGTCGCCGCCCGTCCCTGCCCGGATCTCTAAAATGGCATTTTTCTCGTCCTGGGGGTCTTTGGGTATAAGAAGCTGACGGATATGGGCTTCCATGGTAGTCTTTTTTTCTTCGAGTCCGGGGGCTTCGGCTTTAGCAAGTTCCCTCAGTTCGGTATCGTCGCCGTTCAGCGCTTCTTTGTTGAACTCGATGGTATCGAGCAGGTCTTTATACTCTTTGTACGCCTGGACTATTTTTTCAATGCTGCGGTATTCTTTACTCATGGCGCTGAACCTCCGGTTGTCACTTACAACTTCCGGGTTACTCAATGCGACTCCCAGATCTTCAAAATGAGCTTTTATGGCTTCTAATTTATCTAGCATATAGTAATTTTAACGGCCATCGGGATGGACGGGGGTCCATGATGCGCCGCGCCAAAACTGGCGGACCGCAAAGATAAAATGTTTGCTAATGACTTATAGAAAATTCAAAGCTGATTATTTATTTATGGGGGAGGCAGCGGGGCCGAATTTGTTGGGTGCCGCGGGGTTGCATGGGGCGGGTCTGCTTCGGGAAGGGCTGGTGCTTGTGACGACGGAGGATGGGACCGTGCAGGATATCCTTCCGGCTGCTGTCGCGGGCTGGGATGTGGAGTATTATCCGGGGATCCTGAGCCCGGGGTTTGTCAATTGTCATTGTCATCTTGAGCTATCGCATATGCGGGGCGTGTTGCCGGAAAAGACGGGGTTGGTCGATTTTTTGGCCGCTGTCATACGGCGGAGGGGGGAGATGCCGGCGGATGCCGGGGCACAAGGGGGGGGCGCGCAGGGCGGAGCCGGGAGTCGGGCGGGTAGCGGGCGGGGCGGAGCCGGGTTTTCCCGTGAAGAGTGGATACAGCAGGCGATCGCCGCGGGGGAGCAGGAAATGCTGGACAATGGCATCGTAGCCGTCGGAGATATCTGTAATACCGCTGATACGCTGTCTCTGAAGACAGAGGGCCGGTTGTATTATCATAATTTCATCGAGACCATGGGTTTCATCGAGCAAAGCGCGGCGGACCGGTTTGCACAAAGCCTTAGTGTTTTCAAGACTTTTGCGGAGGCCTATGCACTGCCGATAGAGGCGAATTCCATTGTGCCTCACGCCCCTTATTCCGTGTCTTCTGCCTTATTCCAGCTGGTGGCGGGGTTTCCGGGCAACCATGTACTGACGATACATAACCAGGAAAGCGAGGCGGAGAACGAATTTTATTTGTCGGGGGAGGGGGATTTTCTGCGGCTGTACCAGCAACTGGGGTTAGATGTTTCCTTTTTCAAGGGTAAGGGGAAAAGGAGTATGGCGGACTATTTACCCCATTTCTATCGGAATCAGTCGTTGATATTGGTGCATAATGTGGCGACCCGCGAGGAGGATCTTCGGGTGGCGGGGGGCCCTACCCTATATTTTTGTCTTTGTCCGAATGCAAATCTGTATATAAGCGGTCAGCTGCCGGACGTCGATCTGTTGGTGCGAAATGGGTGCAGGATGGTGTTTGGGACCGATAGCCTGGCTTCGAACCACCAGCTAAGCATACTGGAAGAAATGAAGACGGTGCAGCGGGCTTTTCCGCGGCTGGGTACGCCGGACCTGTTGCAATGGGCTACGGGTAATGGCGCGCGGGCTTTGCAATTGGAGGGGGTGTTGGGGAGTTTTACACCGGGGAAACAGCCGGGTGTGGTGTTAATTGAAAATATAGACGGGGAGCGTTTGGGGGAAAAGGCGACGGCGCGAAGATTGTTGTAAGGGACGGCGCGAAGGCTGCTTTAGCCTAATACTGTTTGCAATACAGTCAGCGTACGCATTTCGCCGAAGTCGGGGACGTGCAGGGCATAAAAGAGCTGATAGGACTGGAGGAGGGTGCGGCGGGTGTCCTGATTGAGCGGGAGCTGGTGTAATTCTTCCGGCTGGCGTACCCGGAGCAACTGGGAAGTGATAAAACTATAGGAGCCTTCGAGGAATTGGGGATGATGGGGGTGTTCGGCGACGAACTGGCCTTCCTGCAGATCGAGAAAAGGCGTTTGTTCGCTGTAGATGTCCTGGATGCGGAAGCCAAAGAAACCGGCGAGGTGCAACATAAAGAATAAGGGAAAATTTGCCTGGACCCGGCCTTCGCTGGCATCCAGGTGGAGAAAAGCGTCTTCGACAAAATAGAAAAGGTCCGGATTGGGCTCTGGCTGTTTGAGACATTTCTGTAAGAGCTCGACCATAAATAAGGCAACGGAGTTCTTCAACACATCAAAGAAGATGTGCTGGTAGAGCGTGGCCCATTTCATTTCTTTGATACGCTGAAGGTTTTTCAATTCGTTGTGATAGACTACGAGGTCGAGGATAGCGGCCGGCTGGAAGAGATTGGCTTTGCCGGGACCCCTGCGGGTGGAGGTCCTGACTCCGCTGACGAGGTAGGATTGTACGCCGAACAGTTCGGTGTAGAGAGTGGCGATAAGGCTGGTTTCGCCGTATTTTATCGTTTTTATTACAATTCCTTTCGTTTTGTGCAATTGCATATCCGCCTGGGTCGTGGTCCGCTCTGTGCATGGGCCACCCCAAATGTCCTCAAATTGGCGTTTATTTGCAAAGTAAAAATTTCATCATGTGGGAAACCATTGCCCGTCTGGTCCTCAAATTCAGGTTATTGCTCCTCATCGTTCTGTTATCCGTCACTGGTTATATGGCTTACAGGGCTTCCCGGGTGAAACTCAGCTATGATTTCACCAAAACGATCCCCACCGATAATCCGAAATACCAGGCTTACCAGGAATTCCGTCAGCGTTTTGGCGAGGATGGCAATCTGCTGGTCATTGGCATGCAGACAGACAAGCTTTTTCAACTGGATGTTTTTTCCGACTATATAACCTTTGTTGAAAAATTAAAAAAAATACAGGGAGTAGACAATGTACTGGGTATTTCTGCCGCCATCAACCTGGTCAAAGACAGTACTACTGAAAAACCAAGGGCTGTGTCTATTTTCCCTGCGCATCCCGTGTCACAGGCGCAGATAGACAGCGGCAGAGCCGTGTTCGCGGGGCTCCCCTTTTACCGGGGGCTCATGTACAATCCCGAAACCAATGCCTGGCTGACGGCTGTGCGTGTGAACAAAGACGTTATGAATTCCGCCGACCGTATCGTCACCACCAACGCCATAGTAGCGGTTGTGGATAGCTTTGGGCTTCGTCATGGACTGGATATGCATATCAGCGGGCTGCCCCTGATACGGACCAAGATGGCGACAAAGGTTTCCAGGCAAACGACATGGTTCCTGCTGGGATCGGTGTTGGTGTTATCGCTGATCCTGTTCCTTTTTTTCCGGAGTCTCAGCACGGTGTTGTTGTCACTGGGCGTAGTGATCATCGGTGTGATCTTCAGTCTTGGGACGATGGACCTGTTTGGTTACAAAATTACGCTGCTGAACGCGCTGACCCCTACCCTGGTGGTCGTTATCGGTATTCCGAACTGTATTTATTTCATGAACAAATACCATACGGCCTATCGGGATACGGGTGACAAAAAGGAGGCGCTGGTGGTGATGATCGGCAGGATGGGTATCGTGACGTTATTTTGCAATCTAACGGCGGCCATTGGTTTTGGGGTTTTTGCGCTGACCCGGAGTGCGATCCTGAATGAGTTCGGGGTGGTAGCGGGTATCAATATCATGCTTTTGTTCTTTATTTCCTTTATCCTGATACCGGTGGTGCTGAGCTATCTGCCTGCGCCCAAGCCAAAGCATATGCGCTACCTGGAGAACAGGTGGCTGGCTATTATCCTCAAAAAGCTGGAGGTTTGGACGCTACATCATCAGCGGGCTATTTATGCTATAACCATTGTAGTCGTATTGTTTTCGGTGGCGGGTATGTTCCGGCTGCAGTCCGAAGGGTTTATCGTAGACGATCTGCCCAAAAGGGACCCGTTGTTTACAGACCTGAAATTTTTCGAAAAGAATTTCAAGGGGGTGATGCCGTTGGAAATCGTAATAGATACGAAGCGGAGGAAGGGGTTGCGTGCCAATACGCTCAAGACGCTGGATAGTGTCGATCAATTGTCGAAATATATAAGCGCCAAACCGGAGATGGCCAGACCTTTGTCGCTGGTGGAAGGGTTGAAATTCATCCGGCAATCCTATTATGGAGGGGATAGCAGCAATTATGACATACCTAATTCCAATACGGACCTGGTATTTTTATCTTCCTATCTGAATCTGGGCGGGGATAGTGCAAAAAAAGAAGGCAGCGCGGGGAAGAACAGCCTGACCAGTCTGCTGCGGAGCTTTGTGGATAGTAATCAGCAGCGATTGCGCGTCAGCATAAACATGGCGGACGTCGGCAGTAAGCAATTGCCGCTGGTGCTGGCCGATCTGCAAAAGAAGACCAGTGCTTTATTTGACTCTTCGAAATATAATGTCGAGTTCACCGGGACGAGCATTACCTATCTGGAAGGGAGCAGTTTTGTCATACGGGGATTAAAAGACAGTATCCAGTGGGCATTTCTGCTGATAGCGGCCTGTATGTTATTTCTTTTCCGGAGTGTTCGCATCCTGATATGCTCGCTGGCTCCGAATGTGATACCGCTGATCATCACGGCGGGGATCATGGGCTGGGCGGGAGTCCGGCTAAAGCCTTCGACGGTGATAATCTTCAGCATCGCGCTGGGTATTGCGATAGATATAACCATCCGGTTCCTGGTGAATTATAAACAGGAGACGGCGGGGCGGAAAGTTGGCGTCGGCGGGGCAGGTGTGGACGAACGGGGCGGGGCGGAGCAGGCGGTGATCGATACGATCAATAAAACGGGGATCAGTATACTATATACCTCCATGGTGCTCATCGCGGGTTTTGTGATCTTTTGTTTTAGTGATTTTGGCGGGATCCTGGCGCTGGGGTGGCTCACTTCGGTGACCCTTGTGATTGCGACGATAACGAATCTTGTTTTCTTACCCGCCCTTTTGGTGAGCCTGACTAGATCTCGACGAGTCCGTTCTTAATGGCGAACATGACCAGGCCGACGCGGGTGCGGACCTTTAGTTTTTCGAAAAGGGTGTTCCGGTAGTTGTCGACCGTACGGGGGCTGATAAACATTTTATCCGCGATGTCTTTATAGGAGAGTTCGGAGCAGACGAGGCGAAGGAATTCTTTTTCTTTGTCGTTGAGCACAATAGGATCCTCGGGGTTACCAAGATCTTTGTGCAGGCCGCTGATGATCTTCCCGGAAATGTATTCTGAAAGATAGAAGTCCTTTTTCATGATGGAGTCGAGGGCCAGCTTCAACTCTTCGGGTTCGATATTCTTCAGGATATAGCCTTTGGCGCCGAGGCGCAGCATGCGGATGATGGTATTTTCATCGCTGAACATGGAAAGGGCCAATACTTTCACCTGGGGATAGTTCTTGTGCAACCAGCGGACCGTTTCATAACCGTCCATGTCCGGCATGTTGACGTCCAGGATAATGATATCCGGGATTACCTGTTGGGTAATTTTGGTTTTGATGTCTTTTCCGTTGTCGCCCTCAAACAGTACAGCATAATTCTCAAAGGAGCCGATAAGTTTAGCCAGCGCCTTGCGTAAAAGACTGTGATCGTCCACAATTCCAACCTGTATTTTCTTAATAGCTACTCCCATAATCAATTTATAATATATCCTTTTCCAGGGGCAATTCCACCGTAATGGAGGTTCCGTTGCCCGGCTGGCTTTTAACTGAGATCTGAGCACCGATCAGGGAGGCACGGTTTGTCATACTCTTCAGGCCAATACCGCTGGAGGAGGATGCCTGAGTTCGCTTTTTTGTAACGTCAAAACCGACCCCATTATCCTCTACTTTCAGAACAAATTTATTATCAATTGAGTAATTAACCGCAATATTTACGCGAGTGGCTTTGGAATGTTTTAAAATATTGTTCATCATCTCCTGGAACATGCGATATAAAAATATAGATCGCTGATCCTCAAGCCTATACTCGTTGCCGGAAATATCCATATCTACTTCGAGTAGCCCAGTCCGCTGCATACTGTCCAGGTCGAAACGCATGGCTTCTACCAGGCCGATCTGGGTGATGCGGTCTGTGTGCAGGCTTTTGGTCAGATTGCCCATGTCATATATTACCTTGTTGAGCATCTGGCGGCTGGCCTGGACGCTTTCATAGGCGGGATGATCTTTTTCCAGGGGGAGTATGGACAGCGATAGTTTGACGACGGAGAGGACCTGGCCTATATTATCATGCAGTTCCTGGGCAATGGTCTTAAAGGTGGTCTCCTGTATCTCCAGTTGTGAGCGCAATAATTCCTGCTGGTACTCGTCTTTTATGCGGGCCAGTTGTTGTTCCTGCCGGTGTTGTCTGCGTTGATACAGGAACAAGGTCGTGACGATAAAACCAACCAGTAGTATAGCCAGAGCACTGGCTATCAGTATTATGACATAGATTTCCTGGTTTTGAGCCGACATAAAAAGGCGATAGTGAACGATAAATATAAAAAGATATTCAATAAGATAAATATGGTAAAGAGATTCTGGAGGGTTGTATAGGATAGGTCGTGTATAAAATTGAGCATGCTTTGCAGTGGAAAGCTAACGGCATAATAGAATAAAAGACCCGAGGCTATCCAAAAAGCGGGTTGACGGACGAGGTTAACAAAAAAACGCTGCTGAAACAATTCCCAGAAATAATAGATACATCCGGAAACGATAAGGAGGCTTCCAAAGGAAGAAGTGATCGTATTAAAGACCGCAGTTTTTTGTACGAGAAAAAAGTTTAGCAATGACAATAGCAAATAGAGAAGAAGAAAATAAAGAAATATCTTTTTTGCTTTGGTGCCTCGTACGATCACCCGCAGAAGATAAAGGTGAAATGCCATAACGAACATCTGGGTCAGGTTGTTAAAAAAGATATTATTGACATGGTTCATAGCCGATATGTTGGTAGCCGTGTCCATCAGGCAATTGAAAAAGAGGAAGACGGAAAAGTATTGCAGATAACGTTCGGACGGCGGCTGGAAGAAAATGGTCAGGGATGCCAAAAAAGGTATGATGGCCGCGACTGGAACAATGTAAAAGAGGTAATGAGGCATTAAAGCAAGATAGCAGATATTTTGTTCATTTCATAAGTAAGACAACAAAAAGGCCGCCCCGCAAAATGCGGGGCGGTCTTAATTCTATTTCTTTTTATGGTCGGAAATCAAAAAGATTAGATAACTTCCATGCTGTTATCGTCCCGGACAATGAGCGTTGACTTACCCTTGCCGGTGCTGCCACAGAAGGGAGGGCATACTGTTCCGCCCTCATAAGCGATCACTTCAGGCTGGCCTTCATTATTTGCATAAAGTTCCTTGCTGGTGTTATATGAACCGTCTTTTGTACGGTTGCCGACCATTACAATAGTCTGGCGACCGACGAATTCAGGGACAGAGTAGCCTTCGGGGAATACGCCAAAATGGAAGCGAACACTGTCTCCGCCATTATCTTTTACGTTTTGCAGGAAGCCTTCCAGTTCTTCGAGGGTGAACCAAACGCTCAGGGAATCAGCTTTGCCCATACGCTCAGAGTTGTTAGCCCATCTTTCCTGTTTGTAAGTGCTGGTTAAAGTATCTACTTCCTGTTTGGTAGCGAACCGGCCTGCATTTACGGATTTTTTTTCAATTGTGTTCATGGCTGACTGTTTTAGAATGTTGAAGAATAATTTGCTGGTGTAAAAGTATTCTCCAACTCCTTCCGGGGCTAGCCACAAGAAAATACTAATCAAATGATTACAAATTAATATTATTCGTAAAATAAAGGGGATCAGACAATGAGGGGGAGAATATGACAAAAAAAAGGCTTTTTCGGCATATAAAAAACAGTAGAATATCTACGTATTTGCACGTGAAATCCGCAAGGAAAAATTGCGTGTTTTACGCAAAAAAATAACGTCTCATTTTTCGTGCAGCATTTGAAGCAGTTTAAAATATTTATAGGACATTTAATAAGAGGTTGTCGCTGAGTCCCGTTTTTAATTTTTAATATCCTTAACAACGAGTAAAAAAGGAAGTGTCTGTGCTTATGCTGAAAACCGCTTAACTGACAGTAATCAATTACTGTCCACCCCCTACGATCTACTAGTTAGCAACAGCATACATAACCATTAACACCTTATCCTGTTATTTTCAAAGCGTGTATGGGTATGTATGCTGATGCATAAAATAAACGAAATGCGGACCAAACTGGACGGAGTCCAGTTCAGGACATTAAACGAATTGAGGCAAAAAATTATTTTAATGTTCAATTTTTTGACTCAATTCATTTAGTACGCATGAGAAAACTCGAAAAAGCGCTTACCTGCTGTTACCATTCAAAACGACCGGATTCATCTTGTTTTACAACAAGGTGAATCCGGAATTGAATTCCCGCACATTGCGGATTCCCACATTCCCCGGGGATCCTGATTTCCGAATAATTGTCCAGATATCGTGCCGCTTTTGTACATTCGCGGCTCAATCGCGCTGTGTATTTAGAGGCTGCGGACGGCTTCTTTTTCTGGCGCCGAACAGCCCTTTGGCATCTCAAAATCAACTTAATGAACAAGAAAATCAAATCGGCGCTCATATCAGTTTTTTAC
>Ga0207671_10001922_pt1 | contig 23052 bp, 22 predicted proteins | sample KBSC24metaG_FD_184352 | JGI IMG/M metagenome (GOLD analysis project Ga0207671, IMG submission 184352) | Corn rhizosphere microbial communities from Kellogg Biological Station, Michigan, USA - KBS C2-4 metaG (SPAdes) (version 2) | ecosystem: Host-associated > Plants > Roots > Rhizosphere > Soil... | reverse complement strand
CCCATTTTTCTCAGTGGTATCATGCTGGTGACAGGGTTGGAACCCATGCAATTTGCCGTCGCGCTCAACGGGCTGCTGTTTGGCGTGCTGATATTCCTGTCGGGATGGATGATGGAGCGGTTCAGCAACCCCAACAGGGTGTACAAGATCATTCTGCTGAGCATCATTGTGCTGAGCCCTTGTCTGCTGGAAGTATATTCCATGGTATGGTCGGAAACCTTATTCCTTTTGCTGACGCTCCTGTTCATCCGGGTGGCCCGTCGCTATCACCTGACCCATAGCATCGGGGCGATGGCATTGTTGGGGGTCATTGCCGCCGTGTCCTGCGTTATGCGATATGCCGGTGTCAGCCTGATCTTATTAGGCGGTTTTCTGATGATCACGGACAGAGGCACCAGCTGGGGCAAAAAGGTAGTACATATCCTTTTGTTTGGATCGATCAGCATTTCCCTGGCAGCATTGAATGTATACCGCAATCACCTGGTCACAGGGACGTTGACAGGCTACCGCGAAAAGGCAGTGACGAGTCTTGGTAAGAACCTCCAGTATTTTGGCAGCGTTTTCTGCGACTGGCTGCCTTTCTTCGACGATCCTTACAAATACCCCGCGCTGGTGGGCGTCATTTGTCTGCTGGTATGCCTGGCAGCCTGGCTTTACCGGCTGATACGCCAGCATGATGAGTATTCCTATGACCAGATCGCCACGGCCCATTTCCTGGTATATGCTTTTTTCTTATTGATCATTGCCAGCGTCACCCGCTTCCAGCAATTGGATAGCCGGCTGCTGTCACCCTTGTTCATTCCCTGGCTCTGGGGCAGCAGCAGCTGGATCCCCTCCGTCATGGCAAGGGTGGGAAAACGTCAGCGCCGCTGGCTGGCAGCGGCAGCCCTCGCGGGAGCGTTGTGTATGGAATATGGCGAGTGGGATATGTACAAGTTCAACTGGAATGGGATCCATTACGCCGGCATACCCGGTTATACCGAAGATTCGTGGACGAAGTCGCCGACCATGGACTTTGTAAAAAAGAACCTGGTACAGCATGGATCGACCTCCATTTATTCAAACGCTTATGAGGGCATCTGGTTCTTCACGGGCATGGTGGTGGATCTTATCCCGCACAAAGACCTTCCATGGGATGTCAAAGACCTGATGAAGGAAGATCACTTCTATGTCGTCTGGTTTGATGATGCCCTCAACACAGATCTGCTGACCATCGACGATATTCAAAAGACCAAGCACCTGGATACAGCCTACCACTTCAATGACGGGGCCGTCTATTATTTCACGACGAAACCGCAACAGGAGGCGGAGATGCACTAATGTTGCTGTTGTTATTAGCCTTAGCCATTGCCCCCGGCATCGCTATCAGCCTGTTCATCTATTCCTTCCGGCGACTGGGTGCAGGGTCGGTGCGGCAGTTGATCATCTCCTTTATACTGGGAGTCTGTGCAACCATACCTCCGCTCCTCATCCAATGGTTTGCCGGGGATGTGCGGGATGACCCTTACCAGCATTCCATCCTTTCTTTTGCCTGGTATGCTTTTATCATCGTGGCCTTTACCGAAGAAGGCAGCAAATACCTCGTCCTGCGATGGTATGCCTATCCGCTGGAAAGCTTTCAGGAACCTTTCGACGGAATAATCTATTCGGTGATGATCGGGATGGGCTTTGCCACCGTGGAGAATATAGAATATGTATGGAAATTCGGCGTAGAGACGGGCGTGGCCCGCATGTTCCTGTCGGTGCCGGCACATGCTTCTTTCGCTGTGCTGATGGGATATAATGTGGCGATGGCGAAATTCCGGCCGCGGCGGCAAAAGATCCGGCTGATGTGGAAAGGCCTGCTCATCGTCGTACTCCTGCACGGGAGCTTTGACTTCTTTCTTTTTATCCAGCAGCACCGGGTTGTCAGGCAGTATGTGTCCGAAGGCATTCTTTCTTTTGGCGCTTTTGCGAGTTTTTATATTGCCGTGCGGCAGGCCTGGAAAGCCATCCGGCTACATGCTGCAAAGGAAGAATATCCCGAAGAGGAAAATCCATCTTAAGACCGTACCTTTATGCACCTGAATAATGTATGGAAACATCCTTCTCTTTTCGATTTGCAGACCTGGACGATATCAATACCATTGGATTTTTAGCGCAGCAGATTTGGCCCGTGACATATGGGGACATTCTTACTTCCCAGCAGTTGGATTATATGCTGCAGCTGCTTTATAGCCCCACTTCGTTGCGCAGGCAAATGAAAGAGGAAAAGCAACAGTTCCTCATGGTGGAGGAGGAAGATGAACCCATCGGTTTTGCGGCCTGGGCGCCCACCGGGGAGCCTGGCGTCTTCAAACTGCATAAGCTCTATGTACAGACGGGCAGACAGGGGAAAGGGATGGGAAAGGCAATCCTGCAATTTATCATGGACGACATCCGGGAAAAAGGAGCAAAGACGCTGCGATTGAATGTCAACCGTTATAACAAAGCGATCCAATTTTATGAAAGGATGGGATTCTCCATCGTCGGGGAAGAGGACGTGCCCATCGGTAACAATTACTTTATGAATGACTATGTAATGGAAGTACCCGTATAAACGTCTATTTTATTCATTTTCCAATCCCATCGCCGCCCGCTTCATTTTCCGGGTCGTCTCATGTCCCAGGTATTTTTCGATACGGTTCTCTACCAGGTAGATCGCTGGTGTAAGGACGATCGCCATGGTAAATTTATAGGTGTAGTTGACCATCCCGATGGCCAGTATTTGCTGCCAGGTGAATCTTCCGGAAAAAGCGATGAACAGCACGATATAACTGTCCACCAGTTGAGAAATGACGGTGGAACCCGTAGCCCTCAGCCATACGTGCTTCTCTCCTGTATACTTCTTTATCTTGTGAAATACCGTGACGTCCACGATCTGGCTGACCAGGAATGCGATCAGGCTGCCAACGATAATGCGCATACCCTGACCGAAAACGCCGCTGAAAGCGGCCTGCATATCCGGGATACCGCTATCCTTGTTGCTGCCGAGCCAAAAATCGGCGGGCGGAGTACCGATGGCCAGGAAAAACATTAAGAATGCATAGGCTATAAGCGCTATAGCCGTATAAGAGATACGCCGCACTGCCTTGGGACCATAATATTCATTGACGATATCCGTCATAACGAACTCCAGGGGCCATAACAGCACGCCGCAAGTGAGATTAAAAGAGAGCCCTTGCTGCCCGAAAAGCGTAAAATGGGAGGGCTGCCATCCGAACACCCTTTCCAGCGAAAAGATCTTCCCCCCGATACATTCCGCGATGAGGGCGTTGGCGACAAAAAAGGCCGTAAAGGAAATGAACAGGCGGGTAGGCTTATCTTTGAGTATACTGATGATCATGATGGAAAAATAAGATGACCAATTGAATGATTAAAAAGATGAAATTGACGATCAGTAGCCATCGGGGAACGTGCACCGGCCTTTTTGCGGCCCGCGCCACCAGCCACCATACATTTACCACCATATTCGCCAGGATACCCAGCATCCACCCCAATACGATGATGGTTGAGAGTACATCTCCTTCCGGAGGATTGGGCAGATATCGGACCAGGGAAGCCAGGAGGTAGCAAATATTACAAATAAACGCCACCCGGGAGAGTAATCTCAGAAATCTCATATTTGTCCAAAAATCTGTATTTCTGGGCAAAATACCATTATTTTGCCGGGAATAATTCATCCGATATTAATTATGAATTCACCGTTTTTGAAAAAAGCGCTGCCTCATATTATAGCCATCATCGTTTTTTTAGTGGTCGCCATTATTTATTGCAAGCCTGCGCTGGAAGGACAGGTAGTCAACCAGCATGATATCCTGGGCTACAAGGGTATGGTGCAGCAATCCGTAGAGTTCAAGGAAAAGTACGGGCATTATCCCTTATGGACGGAGAGCATGTTTGGCGGCATGCCGGCCTATGCCATCGCGATGGACCAGGAAAGCAAGATCAATGTGGCCTATCTCACCTATATCCTGACCTGGGGACTACCGGCGCCTATCAGCTATTTCTTTCTGGCCTGCGTATGTATGTATATCCTTGCCATGGTGCTGCGCATCAATCCCATCATTGGTATGCTGACAGCACTGGCCTATGCATACGCCACGTATGACCCCATCATCATCGCAGTAGGGCACGTCACCAAGATGCTGGCCATCGGTTATGCACCCGGTGTCATCGCCAGCCTGCTGCTGATCTACCAGCGCAAATGGCTCTGGGGTGCCGCGCTGCTCACCTGTTTTTCCATGTTCCAGATGGGCACCGGTCACGTACAAGTGGTATACTATACCCTGATCAGCGCCGGCTTTCTCACCTTATATTATTTTATTGACAGCTGGAAAAAGAAAGAAGTAAAGCCCCTGCTCATCGGCATGGCCATTGCGGCAGGCGCCTTCGGTATTGGCTTCGGCGCCTATGCTGTATCCACCCTGCCAGTGAATGAATATGCCAAAGAAACAATGCGGGGAGGAAGGACGGAACTGACAGGCAGTAATGCAGGCAAAACAACAAGCAAAGGAGGTTTAAGCCCCGAATATGCGTTTATGTGGAGCTATGGTATACCGGAAACGTTCAACCTGTTCGTGCCGAACGCGCTAGGCCCCGGGACTCTCGGCAGGGCCATCACCGGCAATTCGAAATTTGCCGACAAGCTGACGGAAGTCGGTGTACCGGAAGACCAGGCCCTGGCCATGGCAAACAATTATAGCTATTGGGGTGATCAGCCGGGCACCGCAGGTCCGGCCTACCTGGGCGCCGTCTGCTGGATGCTGTTCATCCTGGGATTGGTGTTTGTAAAAGGCTGGCAGAAGTGGTGGCTGGTAAGCATTACCATCGTGGGTATCGTGCTCTCCTGGGGCAAGAACTTTTCTACCGTCAATGATTTCCTGCTCTACCACCTTCCTTTCTATAACAAGTTCAGGGCCCCCACCATTGCCATGATACTGCCGCAGTTCGCCTTATCCTTATTAGGTGGGCTGGGGCTGGATGCGCTTATCCGCAGCCAGGAGTCGGCCGATATCCTCTGGAAGAAATTCAAACGGGTAATGATCATCACCGCAGGCTTGCTGGTGGTGACCGCAGGTTTTTATTTTACAGCCAGCTACAAGAGCGAGAGTGATCCCATGACCCAGCAGCGCTTCGTGCAAATGGCATCAAGGGGACAGCAGACACCCCAGGCGCAGCAGCAGGCTACCGAGTTTGCCAGCTCGTTGATGAGCGGCATACGGGCAGACAGACAGTCTATTTTCGGCAGCGATCTGCTGCGTACTTTTATATTGGTAGCCCTGGCAGTGGCGCTCATCGCGCTTTACCTGAAAGGCAAATACAAACAGCAGCTGATACTGTTGGGCGGTCTGCTGGTGCTCAGCTCCTTCGACCTGCTGGCTGTAGGCAAACGATACCTCAACGACGAAAACTTCCTCGATCCGGCAGAATATGAAGGTCAGCTGGCGCCTACGGCAGCCAATACACGCATCAAGGCCGATCCTGACAAGAACTTCAGGGTATTTGATCAATCGACCGGCGACCCTTTTCAGGATTCCCATGCCTCTTACTATCACAATTCCGTTGGCGGATACAGCCCTGCCAAGCTGGGTCTTTACCAGGACCTGATCGAAAATCAGCTGACGAAAGGCAATATGCAGGTGTTCAATATGCTGAACACGAAGTATTTTATCCAGTCCAACCCTGCCAACGGACAGCCGGAAGCAAGGCTCAACCCCGGCGCCTTTGGCCCCTGCTGGCTCGTAAAAGCCATTCATTACGTAAAGGACGGCAATGAGGAAATGAAGGCCCTGGATAGCGTGAACGTACATGATACCGCCATCATCCAACAGCAATACCAGCCCCTGGTGAAATTCCCGCCGGTGGAAGATTCCACGGCGAAGATCCAGCTGGTGGAAAATCTGAACGAAAAGATCGACTACAAGTTCTCTGCAAAGACCAACCAATTCGCCGTCTTTAGCGAGATCTACTACGATAAGGGCTGGAATGCCTTTATAGATGGCAACAAGGCCGATATTATCCGCGTGGATTATCTTCTCCGGGGTATGTCCATCCCCGCAGGGGATCATGCCATCGAGTTTCGTTTTGAGCCGAAGTCCTATGCTTTGGGTAACAAGATCACCACCTGGTGCAGTATCATGGGCTACCTGTTGCTGATCGTTGCCGGAGTAGCGGAATGGAGGAAAAGAAGCAAGCGCACAGTTACCGGCGCCGGTGCATAAAGTAAAAACAGCATTTTGAAGCCGCTCAGCATCGTCATCATTACTTACAACCGTCCGGAAGACGCCCTGCAGCTGGCCGAAAACATCGACGGCCTCGAGGGCCTCCATGAGCTGGTGGAGGAGGTGATCTTTGTCAATAACCGTTCCTCCCTTTCCTACAGCGCCCTGGAATCCTTTGTGGCAGCCCGTTCCGGGGGGCCTTTCCGTTATTATGCCACGGAGGAGAACCTGGGCGTTTCCCGGGGACGTAATTATGCCATCCGGCAAAGCAAGGCTCCCATCCTTGTATTCCTGGATGACGATGCGCTCTTTCACGACAAGGATGCCCTGCTGCGCATAGTCGAATTGTTCGGGGAAGAAGAGCAGCAGAGGCGGAATACAGGCATCGTAGGTTTCAAGGTCTTTTATTACGCCACCGGACAGCTGCAGCAGACTGCCTTCCCGCACAAGCAGTTCGACAGGCGAAAGGACTGGACGCATTTCGAGACCTACTATTTCGCCGGTTGCGCCCATGCCATCCGGAAGCAGGTGTTTGAGCAGGCCGGCTATTATCCCGAGAACTTTTTCTATGGCATGGAAGAGTATGACCTCAGCTATCGTGCCCTGGATGCGGGATTCCACATCTGTTATGATGACCGGGTCGCCATCCTGCATAAAGAGTCCCCCGCCGGCAGACTGCCGCATCGCGACAAGCTGCGGGGCATGTGGGTGAACAAGAGCCGGGTCGCCTGGAAATATCTGCCAAAAAAATACTTTTATACTACCGCCCTGTTATGGAGCCTGGAATACCTGAAAAAGAGCGGGTGGGACTGGAAGGGATATTGGAAAGGATGGAAGGAGGTGAGTAAGGTGCCTTCCGGGGAAGTGCGCCGGGTGCTGCGGCCGGATAGCCTTGCCTACCTGCAGAAAGTGGAAGCACGCCTGACGTACTAATAAAAAACCCTTGCTTCGCAAGGGTTTTAGTAATAGGTTTTATTGTATTACCATTTGTCCACTTCTTCTCCCGTGGCGGTAGTAGTGTTAGGAGAGGCAGTGGGTACATGGCGAACTTCTTCGATGATATCATCGGCGATGCTGGAACCATTCTCCTGTCCTTCGTTTTCGGGGACACTATCATGGTTGTAGGCGTCGAAGTCAAAATCTGGCATTAATTCCGTCTTCACGTAATCTACTGCTTCGGTGAGCGCCTTCAGGAACTTGTTGAAGTCTTCCTTATAGAGGAAGATCTTGTGCCTGTCGTACCCATCCTCATTGAATTTCTTACGGCTTTCAGTAATAGTCAGATAGTAGTCGTTACTACGTGTTGCCCTCACATCAAAGAAGTACGTTCTGCGTTTGCCAGCCCTGATGCGCTTGCTGTAAACGCTTTCCATTCTTTTTTCGTTGTTGTCGTACGCCACAAATAATTTTTTTACAGTTGTGAATAACAATTTGAACCGAGCACAAATATAGTATTGTTTTCGAATTAGCAAAATCCACAAAAGAATTTATATCACCGATTTAGGCCGCAACCAGCCTGCTTTTCACGGAAATCGTCCCCGCCGGCGGAATCTTGACCATTTTGCCAGGCCGCATTACCAGGGAAGGCGGAAAGGACTCATTCCTTTCCCGTTATGAGACTGGACAGGACAATTGGGACTAGGAAGCATCCTCCTTCTCCTGTTGTTGCTGCTCGTATAGATAGGTATAGTAACCATTGAGAGCAAGGAGTTCCTGGTGGGTGCCGGTCTCTACAATACGGCCTTCTTCCAGGACGATGATCCTGTCAAACCCCACCAATGAAAAGATGCGATGTGTGATGATGATGGCAGTCTTATGTTCCAGATATTGATGTAAGTTTTCAAGTATTTCCTTTTCAGTCTTAGCATCTACTGCACTGAGACAGTCATCGAATACAACGATCTCGGGATCTTTGACGAGGCTGCGGGCAATGGAGATACGTTGCTTTTGTCCCCCGCTGAGCGTCACCCCCCTCTCTCCTATCATCGTATCATATTTGGCGGCGAACCCTTCTATTTCCTTGTCGACAGAGGCATAGCGGGCAGCCCGGCGCACCTTTTCTTCATCGGGTCCATCCAGTCCGAACTGGATATTACCTGTGACAGTATCACTAAACAGGAACGTATCCTGGGGGGTATAGCTGATCTGGCGGCGAAGGTCCTGCAGGTCCAGTTGACGAAGATCAACGCCGTCGATAAGAATACGGCCTTTGCCCGGATCATACATACGAAGGAGCAACTGGGCGACGGTGGTCTTGCCGCTCCCTGTCCTGCCGATGATAACCACCTTCTCTCCTTTCCGGACATCGAGGTGAAAGTCTTTCAGGGCGTGGATCCCCGTATTGGGATAAGTGAAATCCACGTGTTCGAAGTGAATGTTTCCCTGCAGTCTGTGTGCAACGGGCACCGGTGGATTGCGGATACCGGGTACGGTGTCCAGGAATTCATTGAGCCTTTTTTGAGAGGCGGAAGCCCGTTGGATGATGCTGGCCACCCAGCCGATGGCGCTCACAGGAAAAGTGAGCATGGTAATATAAATAACGAATTCGGTGATGGTTCCCAGGTCAGTGTTATGGCGGCCATAAATGGTATACAGCCCTCCGATCATAATGGCCAGCAGGGTGCTAAGTCCGATCATCAGACCCATGGAGGGGAAGTAAATGGATTCCACTTTGGCCAGCCCCACGGCATTCTTGCGATATTCTTCGCTGTTATGGGAAAAGAAGCGCAGCATGGCTTTTTCCTGGACAAAGGATTTAATGACACGGATACCGCTGTACGACTCCTGGGCATTGGTGGTGAGGTTGCTCAGCAATGCCTGGATATGTTCGCTGCGTTTATGGATAATATTATTGACGTAATAAATGGTAATGGCCAGGATAGGCAGAGGAGTAAGGACATAGAGGCTGAGCAGGGCGTCTTTTCTCAGCATAAAGAAGAGGCTGAAAGCGATGGTAGCAAGCAGGTTCACCAGGTACATGACTGCCGGTCCGGTAAACATCCGCACCCGGCTCACATCTTCCGCCATACGGCTCATCAGGTCGCCGGTGGAATGTGTCTTATAGAAATTGGCATCCAGCAGCTGGTAATGGTCATAGATCTCTTTTTTCTGATCGTATTCAATATGGCGGCTCATGACGATGACGGTCTGGCGCATGAGGAACATAAAAAATCCGCCGATGAGCGCCAATAGCAGCAAGGTCACTCCGCAGATAGCCACTTTGGTCCCAAAGGAGGGTTTGGCCTTGTCCATGCTGCGGATGAATTTCTTTACCAGGATATCGTAATTGGCCGTATCCTTTTTATCCTGGATGGCCTGGCGGCTGCCCACCCCCTGGGGACCGGGCCCGACTCCTGGAAGCCTGTTGTCCCCCGCTTTTTTCCTCTCCACGCTGTCCCGGAGCTCTTTTTCCACCGAATTGACCACGTATCCCGTGACCTGGGGAGTAAGGATGCGGAAGTAGTTGGAGAGTATGATGAATATCAGTCCCAATAGGAAGCGCCAGCGATATCTCCAGAAGTATTTATTGACAGCTTTTAGATGCTTCATTCCTGCAAATTTACGGGCAAAACCCCTACCCCATGATTTTTTTGGCTGTATGGTCAGAGAGCCCTTATTTTGCGCCCGGAGAGATGGCAGAGCGGTCGATTGCGGCGGTCTTGAAAACCGTTGAAGGTAACACTTCCGGGGGTTCGAATCCCTCTCTCTCCGCTGGGTAAATTTCAAAATGTATTGAAGGGCTCGTAAAACGCAGGTTTGACGGGCCCTTTTTCATTTTCCACTTCAAAAGGATAGAAAGAAATTCAAGCGATTCGGTGGAAAATTGGGTGGACTTGATCAGGTCCGAACTTTGGTCCACCGAATTATTCTGGAACCCAATACAGGCTAGAGTTTCCTTCTTTCGGAGTTTTTGGTGACGGATGTAACAATTCGTAAAAACTTTAAAAAAAGTGGAAAAATGGAACATCGTATCAGCACCCTCTTTTTCGTCAAGAAATCCAAACCTACTAAAGACGGTAAACTGCCGCTTTACATCCGGATCACGGTCAACGGCCAGCGAATCGAGCATGGCATTCAACGGTATATTGACGCTTCCCAATGGTCGGTAGCCGCCGGGCAGATGAAAGGGAATGGCAATGAAGCGCGGCAACTTAACCTTTATCTTGCAACACTCACCAGTAAGGTTTTGAAATTAGAACGCGAATTAGTCCAGGACAGACGGCCAGTGACCTTTGAAAGTTTCCGCGAAAAATGGCTGGGAATTGCCGACAAGGCCCGGATGCTGTTGGAGCTATTCCAGCAGCACAACGACCAAATTGCGGCGCTTATCCAGGTCGGCCGGGATTTCGCGCCGGGAACTCTGGAACGGTATAAAACCGCCCGGGACCATACCCGGGGTTTTCTGCAATGGAAATACAAGATCACTGACATTGACATTCGGCGGCTGGATTTTGAATTTGCCAGCGAATTCGAGTTTTGGTTGAAAACCGTCCGGCGGTGCAACCACAATACGACGATGAAGTACATCGGGAATTTGAAAAAGATCATCAATATTTGTATCAAGAAGGGTTGGCTGCAAAAAGACCCGTTCCTGGGTTTCAAGATGACCAAGCAGGAGGTAGAGCGGGTGGCTCTGACCGAGCCGGAGCTAGGAAGTATTACTTCCCGGCAATTTGCCACCAACCGATTGAATCATGTAAAGGACATTTTCCTTTTCTGCTGCTTTACCGGGTTGGCCTATGCGGATGTCAAGAAATTGAAAAGGTCGGAAATTAGTCGGGGGATCGACGGCGAATTCTGGATATTCACCAATCGGCAAAAGACCGATACCCGCTCCCGTATCCCTCTCCTACCCCAGGCGGTGGAGATCATGGAAAAATATCATGGGTGCCCTGCCTGCGAGAATTCGGGTCTTGTCCTGCCGGTGCTAAGTAATCAGAAGATGAACGCCTATTTAAAAGAGATCGGAGATTTGTGTGAAATCCCTAAACATTTGACATTTCACATTGCCCGGCACACATTCGCCACGACCATCACCCTGAGCAATGGCGTACCGATCGAGTCAGTGAGTAAGATGCTCGGGCATCGGAACTTGAAAACGACCGAACACTATGCGAAAGTGCTGGATAATAAGATTAGTAAGGATATGCTCCTTTTGAAAAAGAAGCTCGGGGCTACAAGGCAGGTCGGTTCTGGCGGAATTAACGGCTAACCCCCTACCCTTTTTCTTTCCGTAGGCGCTTCACACTCTGAGATCTCACTCAAGTGTAATAGTATATTGGGACAAAGTAAAGTCATGAAAAATGTATTTCCTTTATATCCCGAGCACCGGGACCCCAATAGCCAACGTTTTATTACGGTGGCCGATCTGGACGCTTTTGGTGAAAAGATGCTTTCTGCCATCCGAATGATGATTCAGAACAATGGAGGGCTGACACCCAAAAAATGGCTGAAGTCCCACCAGGTGCGGAAGCTGCTGAATATTTCTCCCGGTACTTTGCAGACATTACGGTCAAACGGGACGATACCTCATACCAGGGTTGGGGGTATTATATATTATGATTCGGCTGAAATTGAAAAAATGATGGTCAGTCATATGAAGCCATTAATCAAGGGGAATTAGGAGAAAATTTTGCCCGTTCCGGTCTTTGCTTGAGGGCGCCTGTATGCGCCCAGCAAGATGTATTTATAGCGCCCGAAACGATTTTACACTTATTTTTTGACCTTCTGAGTGCGCGTGGTGGCGCACAGCAAGATGTATTGTTGTCAGCAAAAATGAGGTTATTGAGTTGCTTGGCGTTTAGCAACCCGAATTCGGGGCGCACTGCGTCCCGGATTAAAAAGGGCTTCCTTGCAGTGTCTATGCGGCCGCAGCCGAGCAGCAATAGAATAAAACCTGGCCTTTGGCCCGGCTTTGGCGCTTCGCGGTGGGATATCATTGCCTCCGGCTTTAGTATCTCCGATCGCCTGAGTGCGGTATTCAGCCTAAACTCATTATCGATCCGCATAATAAGCAATGATATCCCTCCGCAAAGTTTGTCTTTTTCCCGACTTGTACATTTTCAGGGTAGTTGTCGAGGTTTTGTCCCCTACCACCCTTCAGGAAATATCATCGACAGTTTTACAAAAATTCCTTAATTCGTCCTTTTTATCTTTTGTAGCATATGTAGATTTTAAAAGAACCGGCCACGTGGGCCGGTTTTACCCAACCAAAGCCAAACCCTCTCCAGAGCTATTGAATAGACTATTTATACGTGATTTACCTTTTCATGTTTATGATCCCGGAAGACGCTACTCTTAGATTTCTCTCTCAATCGGGCCAGCATAAAATCATGGACAGTAAAATAGTTCGTCCCTAATAAGGAAGAAAAGCGCATTATTTCCCCAACCGTCCATTGCATAGGATCCTTCACCTTCTTTTCAAATGCATAGAATGATATACCCAGTTCATTAGCTAAACGGGACAAGCTAATTATTGCGAAAATCTGTTCAAAATCTTTTATCCTACCGGCCTTCAATTCATTTTTTATGGAATTCAGCCGGTTGATGCGCCGTTGTGCTTTCTTTTGTATTTCGCTATTCGACGGCTGTTGCGTCTTTTCGGTTTCTCTTTTCTTCATCTGCCTCATGCTTTTTAAGGATCAAAAAGGCGGCTTCAAGCAAAAGCTCCATATTCTTATGTAGAAGGATGATATCAGCCCGTTTCTCCGGATTGTCAAAAGGCGGGCTATCCGTGGTCAGGCAGGTTTCCAGGATTTCGTCCTGGAAAGTTCGCAGATCGACCAAATGATAGTCAAGGAAGAACTTCTCCAAAAAAGCTATTGGATCGTTTCTGTACTCCTTGGGTAGCCGAACCGGATTATTATAAAAATCCAGGTGTTCGAAGTAATGTGACATAAATTCGGATTAAGATGTTTAACCCGAGTCAGGTGTAAGGAGAGGTCAACAAAAAAAATAGGGCGGGCCTCGTCCTACCGTCCGGAGGCACCGCGAAGAGCCTGAAGTCGATAAGCTGATAGAGGCCCACCCTATATTTTAGGTATAAGATGGGCTTTTCACTATCATCTCGACTTCTCTGAAAATTCGCGGTTTTCCGGACGAGACTCATAGCGAAGTCCTTCTCATTTTGAGAAGGGCCTGCAAGGTTAGTTAATATTTGTCACATCAAATATAGGCAATTATTTATTTCGACGTACGATCATAGGTCGGAATATTTTTAAAATTCGTCCACCTTGTTAATTAAATGAAAGCACTCGAAAAATCAGACAAGGATGCAGTAAAACTGCGTTTTGCTGTGGGCCTTAGTAAACTGCTCGAAAAAAGTGATATAAAAAGTTGGAAAAAATTAGCTAGGGAAGCAGGAATGGAACCCTCCCATATCCAAAAAATTGCAGCCGGGAAGGTAGATGTGGCTTTGACTACTAATATTTCATTAGCCGCTGCATTTGGAATATCCTATCCAGAATTAGCAGGGACATATGAACAGGTAACGGAAAAGGATATTCAGGAATTTCTTGAAAAGGCAGAAGTACAAAAGAAGCACAAGGGTAAGCCCAAACTTCCATTGACAAATAAGAAGAAAAAACATACTAAAAAGTACGGTAAATAGCTTAATTAAGGCAGAATTCAGTTTGAGATATGTTATTCCCAAAATAGCTTACTGAAACAGCGCAATTGCAATGTTTAATGACCTCATTACCAACACCGTATAACCCCTACTGATGACATTTTTCGGTTGTACCCACGCTTTTTTCAATGATCCTGAAGACCTTCGGCTAAATATTCAAAACGATGCCCAAATTGCAACGAAACCGAAGAGGAGATTCGGGTGTTTTAGAATATTTGGCAAACAGAAGAAATTAGGGAAAGGGTAAAAACAGATAAGATTCTTCGATTCTTCAAAAAAGTGCAAAACGTTGACCGATTCAATCCGCTCATCTTTGAAATATAGATGAGAGCCTGCTGAAAAAAATCAACGGTTTTTCGACTACTCCAGCAACATGAAAATATTTCGATATATTGTATACAATTTGAAGTATTGTGCCGGAAATCAAGGTTAACATCGATCACAGAATAGGACAAAGCGAAGCTATAAGAAGACTTCAAGAATATGCCGTGCGAGCGTCCAACAATTATGGAAAGCAGGTTTCAGATATAAAATTAGAATGGAGAAATGAGAAAAGCCTTTTTAGTTTTAAAGCTGCGGGAATGGCAAAAGTAAGCGGCCAGGTCATTGTTCGAAATAACGCTGTTGAAATAGTAATAAATTTGCCATTGCTTTTTTTCGGATTTAAGAATATGGTTATTGAAAAAGTAAAACAAGAAGGACAGAATCTATTGAGATGAAATAACAAAATAGTTAACCCTAAGCTTGGCCATTCATGGGACTAAAGATCTTGCATCTTTCAGATATTCATTTCAGACATAGAGTAAACGGACATTGGGCTGTTGAACAAGATTTGCAGAACGAGCTTATTATGGACTTAGACAGATTAATATCTGGACTGAATGGCATCGATATCGTTTTAATTGGGGGAGACGTGGCGTTTTCTGGAAGCCAAGATGAGTACGACCTGGCAGATAAATGGATTGCACAAGTTTGTAAAAGCATTCATTGTAAAATCGAAAACGTACTTACAATACCGGGTAACCATGACGTCGAAAGGGCAAAAGTTATTACCGCCGTGCATGCATTACAACGTCAATTGAAAATTGCTGGAGATCAAACTGAGCGGAATAAATTGATAGCCGGTTATTACTCAAAACAAGAATCAGCCAATCTTCTCTTAAGCCCTTTCTCGAATTATCTTGAATTCGCCCAAAAGTATAATTCCGTGCCTCCTGGTGGGCAAAACAACCTTTTTTGGGAAAGGGATTTTAAACACGGCAATCATTTATTCAAAATAAGAGGGGTAAATTCGGCCATAGTTTCAAACAAGGACGACGAAATCCGAAATTCATTGATGGTTTTGGGAACGTTTCAAAGTCTTATACCTAGTAAAAGAGGTGTTATCAACCTAGCACTGTGTCATCATCCCCCCGAATGGATGTACGATTGCGAAGACGTCAAGAAGGATTTTCGAAGCAGGGCCAGGATACAACTTTTCGGGCACGTGCATTCGTTTGACGTTGTGCAATTGAACAATTCACTTATCCTATCTGCCGGCGCCATGCAGCCGCCAGAAGGAGAGCCGGGATGGGAGCCTCGATACAATGTTTTAGAGTTAGATCTAATTGGCGATGACAACAGCCGGAAACTAAATGTTAAATTATTTCGGCGGAAATGGAACACGGCGACAAGGCATTTCGAGCCCGAATATGATGATCACGGTAAGTCCTGGTCTGAATATAATCTGGAACTATCTGCAGATGAAAGACATCTCTATGACTTCGGGGCGGCTGAAATTGAAAAAAATATTAATAATCCCGCTATGGCAGAAAGTGTAACCGATTTGAGCAAGCCTGATCCTCTTAAGGTATTGGCTCGGTTGTTTTGGACAATGCCGTACGTAACAAAAACGAGTGTAGCAGTTAAACTTGGCCTTGTGGAAGAAGTTGACAAAGACCTTACAGAAATTCAAAGAGTACAGGCATACTTTAGGAGGGCAGTGGAAAAAGGGCTTCAATCAAAATTGTGGGACCTTGTGATGAAGGAAACTGGTCAGCAAATACAAAACCCATTTTAAATAGGATAATTATGATTGCAAATTTGTCAGATTGGTATCGGAAAGCAAAAATTGATAACCTCTCACCATCATTGATATCTGATAGAATAAAGTCACTCAATAAAATAATTGAATCACAGATTTTGGACTGGTTCCTCGATTGCGTAAGAACAGTATTTAACAAAAAAAATAAATCCGACGATTTTATTACATCCTTTGGAGCTGCTTTCAAGGAATTCGACCCAACATTCGATTCTGAAAACAAATTTGAGGTGCGAATTTTGTCCGCAGCAATCGCATCTGAAGTCATAAAAATTGATTCCGAGCTGTCTTTAACTATCGCTTATGCATCATGTTGCGGGGCATTTGGAAATGGAAATTCCGATTTCATAATAAGTGCTCTTGTTGACCACGCAAGGGAGTTTTTGCATGACAAAGCGATTAGTGAGCGCGATTACACTTATGTAGAAGATAGCAAAATTTCTTTCCCGGCTTTCACCCCTGGCGACACCATTGAGGCAATCAATAATTTTCTAAAAACTTTTGTTCCTGAATTTGAAAAATTTACGAAGTCTTGTGTATCAAACGAAACTTCTTTGAAGGATCGAATTTCAACCCTCGAGGAAGAATCAAATGTCCACTGGTATATTTTTAGGGACTATAGTAGTTACGAGAAATTACCGATTAAAAGTTTAGATCCACAAGGAGCTCCTTTCTTAATTGCTTTAGAATTATTCGACCTGACTAATTTTCCTGTTGGTCTTCATAATGCTGATATTTTTTTTAAAAAAATATTGAATGAAATTCCGGGCTTAACCGGTAAAGATATTACCCTGCAGGAATCAGTAGAAAACTTCGTTTCAAAATATGGTAAACACTACAAAAGTTCGGATTTAAATAATTACGACGATTTGAATCCACTCCAACTTGCAATTGTAAAATACCAAGAAACTGGCGGTGACCAATCATGGGTAAATTTATTTCAAAGAGCTACTGGAGTAGATGTAACTTTTAAAATGAAGCCATTTGAAATGGCTTTGCAGTTTTACAATGAATATGGTTTAAATAGATCGTAACAGAAACTTTGGAATATTAATATTTTGCTTATGCCCAGGTGTGATCAACAAGAATGCCCATTATTAAAAAATGGTAAATGTCTGGAAGGAAATGAGCCGCCTTCCAAATGTCCTCACTACAGTGCTGATATTGATATTATCAAACCCAACAATGAAGAAATACCAGATCCATCGGATAAATCACAGTTTTATGATGGGAGAGTGATTCCCTTAAATGAAATAAACCGCATTGCACTTTCCAACCCGACTAAACTGATAATACTCGCTGGAATGACGAAGTCAGGGAAGACAACGTTACTTTTAAGTCTGTTGCATTTATTTGAAACCACCAGGTCCTTCGGAGGATTTGTTTTTGGAGGCTCCGAGACGTTGATTTCATTTGAAGAATTTGCACACGAATCCCGCGTTGAATCACAGAGTTTACTTGCAGATACACCGCGGACTAATGTTACTGATGAACCCATAAATTTTCTTCATCTGAAGATTGCACCGGAAGAAGATCCGACTTCAATTCAGGATGTTGTCTTCACAGATGTCTCAGGTGAACAATTCAAGAAATACAGAGATTCAACAGCACAGTGTAAAAATTTTTATATATGTAAGCGTGCAGATCATTTTGCTTTATTTTTCGATTCCGACTCCTTGTCAAATAAAAATACCAGAGCTACAACAAGGGTATCTGCATTAACTCTGATGAAAAGTTTGGTTGAAGCTGGCGTTTTAACATCCCAAACAAATATTCAGATTGTTTTTTCCAGGTGGGATCTTTATCAAGTAAAAAACAACAAGGAGTCGTTCGAAAATTATTTTCAGAAATTGAAAGATGAGTTACAGAACCTTTATGGGCAAAATTTTAAAATAAGTTTCTTTGAAATCGCAAGCAGACCACAGAATTATAAGATATTAGAATTCGGGTATGGAATTGACAAACTCTTAATAAAGTGGATGCAGGATGGTTTACAAGATAACAATTTGATGAAATCTCATGCAAAATATTCAGGAACTCGACAGTTTTTGCTTTATTAATAAAATGATCTATGGGTAATAATGGAAGAAGATGCATGCTTATTGGGCTTCCTGGTTCTGGAAAGTCGACTTTTATTGCGGCTTTTTGGCACGTAGTTGATTCGAAAGAAATTGAAGCTGATTATGTGGTAACCACCTATCCGGATGATCGAGACTATTTGAATAATATTCGAGATCTGTGGTTACAGTGTAAAAAAATCGAACGAACTGTAGCCGAATATAGAGAAATTTTTTTGAATATTACTGATAGAAAGACCGATGAAGTTATGGAATTTATTTTCCCAGATGTATCTGGAGAAATGTTTTTGAGGCAATTCCAGTTTAGAAAATTTAGTGAGAAATATGAACAAGAAATTTCATCTGCCGAGGGGATATTACTTTTTGTTAATCCCAAGAAATTAAAAGGACCAGATCTCATTACTGATGCAGATACTTTGCTTGACGGATTACCTGAAACTGCGTTGGGAGTATCTCATGAGCTCTCCGCTCAAACGAACTCTGAAACTATAAATCAAGAAGAAAAGCCGGCTGTTGCAGGAAAAGTTAAAGTAACTGTTGATTTCGATCCCAAAAACTCGCAAACACAGATAATACTCGTGGATCTCCTGCAAATGGCATCCTTGAAGATGAAGAAATCGTGTAAGATTTGTATAATAGTTTCAGCCTGGGACGCAGTAATTTCATCGCAAATTGTGGACGGACATACTGTTTTACCAGAGGAATGGCTGTCAAAATACTTGCCATTACTAAGACAATTCCTCGATTGTCACCCAGATAAATTCACTGTTAAGGTGTATGGTGCAAGTGCTCAGGGAGGGGATTATGATGGAAATATAGATGCGTTACATGACTTCGATACTCCGTCAGATCGAATAAAAGTTCAAGACGGAGCCGTATTATCAAATAACATTACTGGACCGATTAAATGGTTGCTGAATGGATAACGCAGGAAACATCATAATTCACCAAACATTACACGGCTATAATGCTGGCCACACTTTGATTGCTGCTTCCTTAGAAATGTCTTCCGACGCTAAAATGGCAATGTTGCCAATTAGTGATATGTCGGGGAATAGCATGATCGATGGGTTTGAAGAATACATTACAGGATACCCCCTTATCGAAATAAATTGCTATGCAATTGCAAAGACCTGGTACGCGCCAGAAATGGAAAGGCCGGGTTGTGTCTGGACCCATACATTGCTTATTGAAAATGCTGATTTGGCTCTAATTGAGAATTTTTCCGAATTAATAAGTTTATTCCACAGACGAGTTGGACTAATTGACACAAGTATTTATAGTAGACCGTTTCTGTTGCGCGCCAGCACTAATAATTTTTCAATAAATCGTTTTTATCAACCTGGACTTACAGAGGTTTTTTTAAAGAGCCTTATTTCAAATTTATATACAACGGATATCGGTTCGGTTTTCATAAGGGGTATTGGTTCTTCAGGATATGACGAACTAATTTTGTCACTTTGGTTTCAACAGTGGCCTCGGCTTAGGCGAAATTTCAGTTTTTGCACAGGAGCAATTCTTCCCCGAAGTTTTAAAAAGAAAGTTTTAGATCTTCAAGTCATTCCCTTGAATTCGCATAGCGGAATTCTTCAACAATCAGACAACCCAATCCTTGATTCTCGAGTCATACCAACCTACCACCACGAAGAATGGGTCGAATGCATTTTTAATGATTTGTATAGCCCATCAGAATTACGGAAATTTTTGAGATCATATGGCGCTGATGTTGCTGCACAAAGAAATCAGTTCAAATTATTAGTTGAAGTCTATTTATATTTTAAAAAAATTAATAATGGCATTGCCGATATCATTAACTATTTGGCCGAAAAATTCCCATCGGTTAAAGAAGCAGGTACATTAAAAAATACAATCTTAGGACAAGGCATAAACAACAATGAGTTTTCATTGCCGACTTTTAATGAGACGGACATTCTTTTTGAACTATCCACAACCGAAGCATGTAACGCGTTTGACTACGACAAACTTAAATATGCCGACAGATTTAATTTATATCTGGGCAATAATACGAGTGAGTTTTTTAATCTGTTGGAGAAGATTTTTGACAGCGACCTCAATGTAAAGGGTGCCAAATTAATAGAAACAATTGCTCTTGACGCAGAAATCAATGAAAATATTTTAGGAAAAATTGCTCAAAGTAAATTTGCGACAGTATTTGTCAGCTTAAATCCGAAGCTCGCAGGTAAGCAAATCTATTGGCTAAGTAATTTGCAAAGTTCGTCCGAAACACTTTCAACACTGCTGAAAAGCGACAAAAATCATGTTATAGATTGGCAAGGAATTTTTGATACGCTATTACTTCATAATTTTGAACTCGATCTCAGTGTATTCGAACTGCATAACTTCGATATTTCAAATTATATTCTCGATTTTTGGAAAAGAAATCCGGATAACTTTATTCAAAACAGATACCTGAATGTGCTGAAGAAAAACCCTAAAGGTGTTGTTGACTGGATTAAGGGAAATGAATTTATTCATTCGAATATTTTGAAAACTGTTATCTCAATTTTGAATCCGAATTCCAATGAAGTAATATCTGGTGGAGTTCAGCCGTGGATGATGATGATGATTGAAAACTCACTTGTCAGTGGTAACGATGAATTAAGAATCAGATTGAGTGCATTTTGTTTGGCCTTGGGCTTAAACATTAACTCGCACGATGCGATGATACTAATAACTGATAGTTTTGAAACTGTATATAACGCTATCGCCGAGCAAAGATTGCCCTACTCATGTTGGGAGAATTTCGTTCGTCACACAAAACCTTTACCACTTTTTAAAGATTGGGACAAATGCAAAAAGCTTGTGATTGCAGTTGTTGATTATTTTTGGAAGATGAATTATTCAATAAATGATTTGACCCGGAAAATTCAAGATGGTAAACTGGAATCAAGAGTCTGGCGACATTTTAACAAGCGTTATTAAAGTTTTATCTAATGCGGAGGTTTTGTCGTTTCAGAGCGGAGCCATACCTATTATAAAAGGATCAAGCCCATGAACAAAAAGAATCAGCAAAACTCCTAGCTAATAGACTGTCAATAAATTACAAATCACTTTTTATCAAAGACTTCCTAAAATCCATAAAAAAGTATAAATTTGATTAAATTTTCATTGAATGCTTCCGATTATTAACCAGGTCGCAAATGAATACAAGGCCAATCTTCAAAACCTTTATGGTAATGAATTGGTAGAGCTTGTATTATTTGGCTCCTATGCCAGAGGAGACCATCATGAAGAATCGGATATTGACTTCGCTATAGTACATAAAAATGCCCATACCCGACCCTCATCCGAAATTCCTAAAACAGCGGCGATCAGTTCGAAACTCTCCCTAAAGTACGGGCTGATGGTGTCTTCTTTACATACTTCTCTTCAAAAAAAGCAGACTTCTATGCAAGGTGTCTACCAGGATATCCGTAAGGAAGGCATCGTCATATGACACAACACGAATATGGCGAATCTTTCAAGGCGCTTGAAAAAGCCGGAGACGCTATTGAAAATGCAGAATATAATTTAAAGGGCGGTTTTGTTTCAGCCACTGCAAATCGTGCCTATTATGGATGTTACTATTGTATGATAGCGTTGTTGTATACGAAAAATATACACGCCAAGACACACCAGGGCGCGCACGCCAAATTCTCGGAGTTGTTTGTTAAAACCGGGATTTTCCCAATCGAGATATCCAGCGACATTTCCGTTATATTTGATTTTCGCCAAGAAGCAGATTACGATTTGGACACGGATATCACCCATGAAGAAGCCAGCGATTTAATAAAACGAGCTAGTTCATTCTATCTTCTTACAAAAAATTACCTCCAGGAACTTATTCAAGATTCAAAGTGACCAAGCTATATTAAAAGTTGCATTTCATTTAAACTATTTTCTTTAATTTTGACTTGAAACGCCACCAAATTCCTAGGTGGAAAATTCGGTGCACCGCCAGCCACATGAGCACAATACATTGACAATAAACCATATTGGAGGTTAGGTTCGAATCCCTCTCTCCGCAAACATAAACAAGTGCTCCCCGTTAGGGGGGCATTTTTCGTTTGGGAGCGCGGCAAGCGGAATAGCCGACTGTGAGATGAATGGAAGGTTCGTTCAACGTTTAGCGGGCAAGCTTGCCAAAGCGGACAAGCGGAAAATGCGGAGGCGCGATAGCGCCGAGCACTTGTTTTGGTTTGACGCCCCCGTCTGGGATCACCGGAGCGGACCGTCCAGGGCGCGGAGGTAATCCCTCTCTCTCCGCAAGAATTGTAAAAGCCTTTAAGTAGCTGAACTTGAAGGCTTTTTTAGTTCGAAGTTAAAGTAGCTTCTGTGTCTACCCTAACTAATATAATATTAGAGCTACGCCCTTCTGAAGCGGCAGAATGTAAATGATTGCATCGTATGAAACGGGGTTTCATGCTTTTCGTCAATGCACTTTATTTTTTCAAAAGAAGGTTGCAATATGCTTGTTAGCATCTTTTGCGAATATCGCTTTACCGGAAGACCGCTGCATTTTTCCGGCCCATCTTCCGCAAAAGTTCCTATGATCAATGCTCCGTGCGGCAGAATGCTATCTTCCATAAGTCTGGTATAACGCCGGATATTGTCAGGCTGCGTTACAAAGTGAAAAACTGCCCGGTCATGCCAGCAATCATAATGCCTGGATGGCACAAATTCTAATATGTCATCTACTATCCATTGTACGCGATCAGCGTCTTTTCCCAACCGTTCCCGGGCATTTTGGATAGCAGCCACAGAAATATCCAGGACAGTAATATCGGTATAACCCTTTTCCACCAATGTATCCGCCAAACGGCTGTCACCCCCGCCCACATCAATGATCGCTGCATCTTTGGGAAGGTTAAGCTCCTCTATGAATGCAACGGAAGTGGTCGGGTATGGTTGAAACCAACTCTTCTCGCTATCACTCTTAAAAGCAAATATCTTGTCCCAATGCATCCGTTTATTCATAAAATCGTAATTTACGGTTATGAAAATACAGCATAGATGAGAAAATAT
>Ga0207671_10001919_pt1 | contig 23072 bp, 12 predicted proteins | sample KBSC24metaG_FD_184352 | JGI IMG/M metagenome (GOLD analysis project Ga0207671, IMG submission 184352) | Corn rhizosphere microbial communities from Kellogg Biological Station, Michigan, USA - KBS C2-4 metaG (SPAdes) (version 2) | ecosystem: Host-associated > Plants > Roots > Rhizosphere > Soil... | reverse complement strand
AACAGCGGTAGCAGAAAAAGTTCCCAGAGCGTCGAGAAATTTGCGACGATTGTAAGCAGCCATGTGCATAGTAGGTTTGTCCGAAAGATAATGAAAAAAACGCAGCCGCCGCTCGCCCGCTGTCCTCACAAGATCCCCCCGCGGCGGGCCCACTTCCCCACGATCCTTTTGTCCCACACAATTTAATGTATCTTTACCCCCTCATGAAGTATTACATCATTGCAGGCGAAGCCTCCGGAGACCTGCACGGCAGCAATCTGATCAAACAGCTAAAAAAACAGGACCCCTCCACCGACGTCCGCTGCTGGGGCGGCGACCTGATGCAACAGGCCGGCGGCCACCTGGTCAAACATTACAAAGAACTTGCCTTCATGGGATTCGCCGAAGTACTCATGAATATTCGGACCATCTTCCGCAATATAGACTTCTGCAAAACCGACATCCTCGAATACGCTCCCGACGCACTCATCCTCATCGACTACCCCGGTTTCAACATGCGCATCGCCAAATGGGCCCGCCGCCAGGGTCTTCGTATCATCTATTATATCTCGCCGCAAGTGTGGGCCTGGAAAGAGAACAGGGTAAAACAGATCCGCGCTAACGTCGACAAAATGCTCGTCATCCTTCCCTTCGAAAAAGAATTTTACCGGAAATGGGAATACGAAGTTGAATACGTCGGCCACCCCCTCGTCGAAGTCATCGAGGCCGCAACGTCAGCCGCCTCGCCCCCCCCCTCCGCCCCCGGCGCCTCCCCCAAACCCATCATCGCCCTCCTCCCCGGCAGCCGCAAACAGGAGATCCTCAAAAAACTCCCCATCATGCTCGAAGCAAGCCGCTTCTTCCCCGACCATCAGTTCGTCGTCGCCCAGGCCCCCGGCCAGGACGAAGCCTTCTACAAAGACATCCTTGCCCCCTATACCAACGTCAGCTCCGTAAGCAACCAAACCTATTCCCTGCTCCTGCACGCACAAGCCGCCTGCGTCACCTCCGGCACCGCTACGCTGGAAACCGCCCTCTTCGGCGTCCCCGAAGTCGTCTGCTACAAAGGCAGCGCCATCTCCTACCAGATCGCCCGGCGCCTCATCAAAGTCAAATATATTTCCCTCGTCAACCTCATCATGGATAAGCTCGTCGTAAAAGAACTCATCCAGGACGAGCTTACCCCCGAAAATCTCCGCCGCGAACTCAACGAACTCCTCCACGACACCAGCCGCCAGCAACAACTCCGCATCGACTACCTCAATCTCAAGGAACTCCTCAGCCAGGGCGGCCACGCCTCCGCCAATGCCGCCGCCAGCATCCTCCGCTTCATGCGCGCACCCCTTACGCCGGCCCGCCACCCCTCCTGATTCGCCCGGCTCGCCACCCGCCCTCTAAAGCGTCAGCCCCTCCCCCACAAGCCAAACACACGTGGACATGCCTCCGCCTCCCGCTCCCGCGAGCCAAACACACGCGGACCCACCCCGGCCCCCGCGAACCCCAATGGCCCCGCCAATAAATCCTCTAATGATGTCTGAAAAAAATTGCCCGCACGATAATCACTATTATCGCCAGCAGGAACATGAAGATAGAAATACGGTTGATCCCATGCATCACCTTTATATACCGGTTGATCGGAGCATTAGGATCCCTCTTCTTAATGTAGAAATATTCGGCCAGTTGTCTCCAAACCCCCATAATATTGAATTGAGTCGCAAACTACAGAAATAACACCCGGAAATTTTGAATTGTTTAACCCAAAATCCTCTATATTTGCACTCCCAAATCCGGCCTACCGCCATTTGGAAAAACAACCCGCCAGGCCCTCCAGCCCGGCAATCACATGGGGGTTTAGCTCAGTTGGCTAGAGCGTTTGCATGGCATGCAAAAGGTCACCGGTTCGACTCCGGTAACCTCCACCCAATACGAAAGGTTCACATTTCCGTGAACCTTTTTTGTTTAAACCTCAATATTTCTTGCTTAATACTTCCTATCATCCACTAACCTTTTTTTGGCTCATACCCAAATTGCCTCACCACAGCCTCTAACTCATCAAACTCCCACGAATAAACACGTTCCCCGAACTTAATCGTCCGCCCAGAACCGTCGATAATATTATCAATTCCCCGTCTTGATGATCTTTTATTTTCATTTTCGTTTCCTGATTTGAGCACTTTTAAAAACAGGGGAGTATTAAAAGTAAGTATTCACCGCAAATTCATATTGGGTAATGAAAATCTGCTTGAAAGGACCGATCTTGTTCTGCTCATAAAATATCAGCATGGCCTTCTTATATTCAATGGAATCTACTGTCCGGAATGACAGAGGACAATACCCCTGCGCTATGAGTATAGCATTACTGACAATTCGCGCGGTCCGTTTGTTGCCATCGGCAAATGGCTGCATATACGACAACAACAGGAGAGCCAGCAGCGCTTTTTCAAATATATTCTCCTTGCTGTTTATAAGCCTGCACATGTCCTCAAGAGCCTCCCGGATTTGGTGTTCATTGTCCAGGGGACGATAGTTGGTGCCGGTAATCCCTACACCTCTTTGCCGTATGTTGCGGTCTACGCCGAGGTCCTTGATAAGGAGACTGTGTATGTCTTCTATTCCACGCACGGTCAACGGCACGACATAGTCGGGTTGTTCAGTAATAAAGTTGATAGCCTCCTTATGATTAAGCAGCATGGTGGCATCATCCTTAGGTTTCCCCTGGGCAGTCTCTTTGTCTTTCAACAATCGCTCGGTTTCAAGTAGCGTGTAGGTATTCCCCTCGATCTGAGATGACTTCCAGCTGAGATCAATCGCCAGGCGCTCCATTTCCTTATTATACTCAGTTGGTGTAAGCCCTGCGATCTTCGTCCTAAAATGTTGGTGCAATTGCTGCAAATGTCTCTGTTCCTCTGCCGTAAAAAGAGAGGCGGCAGGTAAAATCTCATTGATCAATGCAGGATTAAAGCTTTTTCTGACTTCCCGTTCATCCTGTTCCTTCGTGAAGTAAGCCTGTACATCTACCGGCAATAATAATTCAAATGAAGGGCTCAGTAGATAGCGGGTGCCTTTCCCTTTTCCTTTTGTGGTTATCCAGTTTTCGGCCAACAGATCCTGTAACATCCGTTTGACGGTAGCATAACCTACTTCAGTTTCCAGGCGTTCATAAATTTCCCGGGAGGATTGCAACGGAATTTGTCGGATCGATTCGACTATTTCAGTTTTAATGTCGGACATTTATAGCTCAATTTCAAGGTAAATCTAGCTCATTTGATTCAATTTTTGAGCTTTATCGAGCACCAAGATGAGCCACATTTATTTATGGCTCACAAATTACTGATTTATAGCTCAAATATACGGTGTCCTGAGCTTAATTGATCAGAGGCTTGAGCTTTAAGAATGGCCTCATGACCGCTAAAAACTCTAGCTTTTCATTTGAGTTTTCAATTCTCAAACCATCATTTAATCTGAAATACAATCATTAATAGCCATTATAATTTAGTAGTTTACCTTTATTCCCGGCATCGAAGTCGCCTTTAAAAAAGCGGGCTTACTGAACCGGCTGCAATGGGCGGCTACATAACATCAGTTTTGACAAATAGCATGCAACATATGTAGACTTGTTTTCATACGATTTTTTAAATAATAATCCTTACTTTAAATTTTTATTGAAACATAAATCGTTATGAAAGAAAAAAAACTGCTTCTTGGTTTGATGTGTATTACAATGGCAGTATTAAGTGCTATTAATCTCACCAGGCTCATATTAACGCATGAACAATCAGGGGTATACCAAAAAATTTTCGTGATTGCAGGTTCTCTTATAGTCGCAGTTGTTTTGTTCAAACAACATAAGAAGGAAAACGATGCAAGTCATGAATGATTATTGAGTATTCTTGCCCTGAACCGGCATATTGTTCAGGTTGCCCCCTGCATTGCGTCGGCACAAACGGACCAGAAGGCATTACCTTCAATCCGTTTGTGCGGGAATAGGCTGCATTCATTTTTAATTAATATATCTTCGATAGCATTCAACCTTTCAACCGGTACGCGGATCAGGATCGCCCGTGCCGATAAATACCGTTGGCGTAACAAAACCCTAAGATCCCAACAATAGAGGAAATTTCTCGTATCGAAATTTCAAAGAAGTTAGACCTCGACTCCAAAAATTGGAATATGGACAGCGACAACGTGGGCGGACTTATAAGAGAAACAATGGGGAGTACGCTATAAGTAATTTGTTCTAAAAAAACATGCCAATCTAAGAATATTATACATTCAAAGAAACTTATGAGACATTTGATTTTTATCCTTGCTTTAGTGCTTGCGGTTACACTTGGTAAAGCACAACCTGCTGCCGTTAAGGTGAACGAAGGATTATTGCAGGGAACTTTTGAAAATGGCCTTACAGTTTATAAAGGCATCCCGTTTGCCGCGCCGCCGGTTGGTGAATTGCGCTGGCGCGCCCCCCAGCCCGCCGCAAAATGGGACAGCGTACGTCAGGCCAATAAATTTGCCCCGGCATCCATGCAGTGGGGCAACCCGGTTTCAGGAAAAAGTGAAGATTGCCTGTACCTGAACGTTTGGACGCCGGCCAAGTCGCCGAATGACAAAGTCCCGGTACTGGTATGGATCCATGGCGGCGGTTTTAATTTTGGCGGCACTGCTGACCTGACTAGTAACGGCGAAAAACTGGCAAAAAAGGGGGTTGTGCTGGTAAGCATCGCCTATCGCTTAGGCCAGCTTGGATTTTTGGTGCACCCTGAATTAAGCGCCGAAAGCCCAAACCATGTCTCCGGAAACTATGGCCTGCTGGATATGATAGCAGCCCTTAAATGGATTAAAAACAATATAGCGGCCTTTGGGGGAAATCCTGACAAGGTAACTATTTTCGGCGAGTCGGCAGGTGGTATCGCGGTTAGTATGCTATGTGCAAGCCCCCTGGCTAAAGGACTGTTCGAAGGGGCCATCTCCGAGAGTGGTGGCTCATTTGGTCCTACACGTAACACGATCTTTCCGGGTGAAAATATGAAAAGCTTGCATGATGCGGAAGCTGCCGGTGAAGCCTACGTTAAAGGTGCGGGGGTTTCGTCAATTGCCGGTTTGCGAAAGGTAGAGGCTGATAAACTTCTGTTCGTGCGCAGCTTCGCATGGCCTGTTGTTGATGGCTGGGTGATACCCGACGACCAGTATAAACTCTATGAAGCCGGAAAGTATAACGAAACACCTATACTGGTTGGCTACAACTCCGATGAGGCCGCCAGCTCACCGCCCCCAAGCCCTCAAATCTACATTTTTGCCGTAAAGTTTCGCTATGGGAAGTTTGCTGATGAACTTATTAAGGCTTACCCGCCCGGCACAGGTACCGTTGCAAAAACCGCCCGTGATCTGTTCCGTGATGTGGCAATTGGCTGGCATACCTGGAGCTGGGCGACGTTACAGGCAAACAAAGGCAAATCAAAGGTTTTTTATTATTATTTTGATCAGCACCCTGAATATCCTGCAGGCTCACCTCGTGCGGGCTATGGATCGCCTCATGGACAGGAAGTCGCTTATGTATTCGGCACGCTTGATACCTCAAGTCTGCAAACAAGTAAAACGGACCTGGATATTTCGGATGCGATGAGTACCTATTGGACAAACTTTGCAAAGTATGGCAACCCCAATGGTTCCGGAGAACCTAAATGGCCTGCGTTCAGCGCTGCTCACCCCGTGGTGATGTACTTCTCCCAAACCGCGCATACCGGTCCTGTTCCAGACGCTGCGTCGCTAAAGGTATTGGATGATTACTTCAAATGGAGGCGTTCGCCTTAAAGTATAAACTCCTGGTACTCTTCCGAAAGGTCTTTCTTATTCAGCACCTGCCATTCCAGGAACTCCGCGATCGTGGCGATATCCGTCATTTCGTATAATCGCCTGCCCGGGATCTCTATCCCGAACAGCGTCCTGATCCTTCCAAGGATCCTGGTGATCATAAGGGAATTGCCCCCCATCTCAAAAAAATCATCATATATCCCCACTTTGTCTACTTCCAACAGCTCAGACCACAGATCAGCCAGCTGTGACTCCGTCTGGTTCCTCGGCGCCGTATATTCGCCTTTGGCAGTATGGGTGATCTCCAACGATGCCAGACGCGGCTTGTCAATTTTACCGCTGTCATTTAAGAACAACTGGTCCATCTGCACATAGACCCTTGGTATCATGTATTCAGGAAGTTTTTTCCGCATCCCCGCCAGTATAAGTTCCTGATCAAATTCCTCGTCTATTACGATGTAGGCTATTAATCGGCTGTCGCCGCCTGTGTCCTTGCAAATAACCGCGGATTGCCGCAAGCCCGGCATCTGCTGCAATACATTTTCGATCTCACCAATCTCCACCCGGTGGCCCCGTATTTTTACCTGGCCGTCGGCACGGCCAAGATATTCGAGATTGCCATCAGGCATCCAACGCCCCAGATCCCCGGTCCTGTATAACCTTGCGTCCGGCTCACGGCTGAATGGGTCCGGGATGAACCTTTCGGCGGTCAGGTCATCCAGGTTCAGATACCCTTTCGCCACTCCCTCCCCTCCTATGCAGATCTCGCCGGCAACCATAAAGGGTAACAAACGCTGCCGGCCATCGAGAATATAGATTTGCTGGCCTTCCAAAGGAACACCGATACTTACCTCATCGCTTTCAGCAAGCGCAAGACTGCTGCTCCAGATCGTCGTCTCGGTCGGCCCATACACATTGAAGACCTTCACCCCCGGCAACTCTTTACGCAGACGTTCATACATATTCCTCGTTAACGGCTCCCCGCCGACCAGCAATACCTCCAGGCCGGCCAGGGGACTCAATCCTCCCTCCTGCCAGCATAGCTGGTTCAGTCTCGATGGAGTCACCTGCAGCGCCCTGACCTCATGCCCGCTTATCTTCTCAAAAATAACTTCGGGTTCATATTCACCCAGCAGAACGATCCTCATCCCGGTACAGAGAGTTCCTAATAGCTCCAGCACGGAAATATCAAATGTATAGTTCGTCAGCGCCCCCATACACAGCCCTTCGCGGAAACCCCATCTCGCCGAAAGGTTCTTAAAGAAGGAACTGACATTACGATGCCTGACCATCACTCCTTTTGGAAGACCCGTCGAACCGGACGTGTATATGACATATGCAATGGAAGAAGGAGGAATGGTCACTGGTTCGTCTTCATCGGCCGCTAATATTTCCAGGCTCATAGCCTCCCGGAGCAGATCATCGCGGTATATCCTTTTGCAACCTGTATCTTTCAGAATGAAGGCCACCCGTTCCGCCGGTGCATCCATACTGACAGGTACATAGGCGGCGCCGCATTTCAGCACCGCCAGCAAAGCCACTACCAGCAATTCCGTTCTTTGCAGTTGTAAAGCCACCAGGTCTCCCGGCACAATACCTTCCCGATACCTGAAAAATCGTGCAAGACGTGAGGATTGCTCATCCAGTTCGGCGTAGCTCAGTGAAAGGTCCCCATAGAGCAGCGCACAGGCAGCAGGCGCCCTAAGGACCTGGGAGGAAAACATGTCCGGGATATTCTCCCCTGGGGCATGCCCGGAGAATGGCCTGGTGGTGGCCGCGAGCAGCGAAAGGGATGCATCCGGAGAAAGAGGTGGGATTGCCCCGATGCGTATATCCGCATTATCGGTCAACTGCCGGATAAGCGCCGGAATATATTGCATCATGCCGGCTATGACCGTATCCGGGAAAATATCTTCCAGGTAGTCCACTGCCAACACCAGGTCGCACCCCTCGGCATATTCCAGTAAATGGAAGGCCAGGTCCTCCATCTGCCTCCTGTTGCTGACGAATTGTATAGACATAGGCACCTCACCTAATCTTTTTTCATACAGGGTCTTCTGGTAAGAGAATGTAACATTATACAGGCTTTTGTCGGTGTTCAGTTCTTTCAGTATGCCGATCATGCCGTACTTCCGATGCCTGTACTGGTCCTGTAGCAGAGCCCTGATAGCCACGATCGATTCCCTGAAAGTTTGATCGTCCTCCATCTTACAGTATACAGGAAGAACACTGACAAACGATCCCAGCGTATCCTTAAAATAATGATTGGACCTGTTCATCACAGGAAGACCGATAACCCCCGGTGGATTATTATAGACCCTGTTCAATAACAGGATCAGGCCGATAAAAAAATGATAGGCCGTTACATGGCTGTCCCGGCAACAGGCTTCTATGGACATAAAGTCCGCACGCGATATATTGATCTGCGTCCTTTTACATACTTCCGCCCTCCTGGTCGCGCCGCCAGTCATGGTATCGAACATCCTCACCGGCGAAATATCCTTCAGGCTCCTCTTCCAATATGCCCTATCCTTTGCATATTCATCGGACTCTTTGTACCGCTGTTCGTCGAGGATATATACGGAATAATCCCCGGCTTTTACCACCGGGCACGCACCCACGCCGTGCTTCCCGAACCATGCATAAATTTCCGCCACCTTGTTAACGAAAAGGTTCATGGAATACGCATCAAAGAGTGCATGATGCGCCTTCAAATACCAATAGTATTTGTCCGGGGCCGTCCTGATCAGCCGGGAGAAAAGCAGCGAACCATCCTCCAATATACTGATTTCATTGTTTTTTTTGATCCAGGATATGCAGTCCTCCTCTGACCCCATATCTTTCAGCTCCCCGTAATCCCCGTTAAATGCCAGGAGCTCTCCGCCGTTGACAGTCGCGCCTCCCAGCCTTTCCATCAGCGGCCCAAAGAGGTCCCTGCAAGCCGTCACCATCGAATCGATAGACTTATAGAGCAGCGATATCTCAATGTGTCCTTCGATACAGGCGTATCCCGCGACATTGAGAAGGGAGCTTTTAGGATATAGCCTTTCTGTCAACAGGATAGCTGCCTGTGCGTCCGATAATATTTCCGCTGATTGAGCTGCCAGAGGTCCAGTCATGTTTTTGTTATTGGGTCTATTTTCTATCATATAATATTTCTTCCTCTCCATATAACCTCTCTGCCGCTACCCGGCTCTGCAGCTCTTCGGCCAGCTCAGCCACCGTCGGATAGAGGAACAAGTCCCGGATCGACGGCTCTACCGACAACTCTCTACGGATCAACGACAACACCTGCGTCGCCAGCAGCGAGTGACCACCCCGCTCAAAGAAATTATCCCGGATACCGATCCGATCCTTGTGCAGCACCACCGACCAGATCATACATAGCCGCTCCTCCGTGCTGTTACGCGGTCCTTCATATGTTACTTGTAATGACAACAACCCCTCCGGGTCCGGCAAGGACCGCCGGTCCACCTTCCCGTTGGCGCTCAGGGGAAGCTCTCCTAGTTCCACCACCACAGATGGAACCATATATTCCGGCAAGCGGCTCCGCAGCCAGCTCATCAAATGTTCTTTCTCAAAGATTCCCGCAGTCACTACATATCCTATCAGCCGCAGCGTACCTTCGCCATCCGCACGCGCCGCCACCACGCAATGCCGAACCTGCCCGCTCTCCTGCAACACCTGCTCGATCTCCCCCAACTCCACCCGGTAGCCTCTTATCTTCACCTGCTCATCACAACGGCCCAGATATTCCAGTTCCCCCCCAGGTAGCCAGCGCCCAAGATCACCCGTCCGGTACATTCGTTCCCCGGGACGCAGCGGATCAGCCACAAAACGCTCCGCCGTCAACTCCGGTCTGTACAAATAACCGCGGGCAAGGCCAGCACCTCCTACATACAACTCCCCGCTCACTCCCACCGGAACCAATCTTTGTTCTCTGTCCAATATGTATACATGCGTATTGGCTATCGGACGGCCGATCATTATCTTCCCGTACGAATCCGGCACTTCCCACATCATACAGCCGACGGTAGATTCCGTTGGACCGTATTCATTGTAGATCCGTATGGCCCCATTCAGCTTTCTTAATATGGATACTTGATGAGACGTAAGCGCCTCTCCTCCCACTATCACTGTTTTCAAACCCGTACCCGACAATCCCAATTCCCCGATCAAATTGATATGAGATGGGGTCAATTTTATCGCCTCTATCTCTTTTTGTTCACTCAGGTACCAACGCAATACACTCTCCAGGCCCTGCGAAGGATCGCATATATAAATCCTGTTTCCTTGCAATAAGGGAATGAAAATACTCGTCACTGTCAGGTCGAAGGACATGGACGTAAACAATCCGAAATTCCCATTCCCACCATTCCCTACATAGGCGGCAGATGCCCATCGAATATAGTTTATCACCGATCGGTGCTCCACCATTACTCCCTTCGGACGACCCGTAGACCCCGATGTATAGATAACATAGGCCAGATCGGACATACCTATGCCCGCATCCAGCTGGCGGCAAGACTCCCTTTCGATCTCCACCCGGTCCCCATCCAACAGCACCACCCGCCAATCACGGCCCGATGGCAACCGGTCCCGGCTCCCCTCGCTGCTTAGCACCAGCTGGCCGCCCTTCGGCTTCGTATCCTTAAACTCCGATCCCGGCAGATTCCCACCCGGTCCCGACATCCCGGCCCCTGTATTCTCCAGCATATACTCTATCCGGTCCCGTGGGTATGTCGGGTCTATCGGAACATAGGCCCCACCGGCCTTCAATATCCCCAGGATCCCTACCACCAGGTCCAGCCCCCGTTCCATACAGATCGGTACCAGGGTCCCAACACCCACACCCTGCCCCCGCAGGTAATGACCCAGCAGGTTGGATCGCTCATCCAGCTGCCGGTAGCTCAGTTCCTCTCCCGCATACACCAATGCTATTGCATCCGGCTGGCGCCTGGCCTGTTCTTCGAATAAGGCGATTACCGTCTTCTCCCGGTCATAGGCCCGCGCCGTATCATTAAATGTCTCTCGTATCTGCCGATCCTCCGTCTCCGGCAGCATACCCAGCTCTCCGATCCGAACCGATGGATCGGCTACCGCAGAACGCAGCAGCTCCAGGTAATGACCGAACATCCGTTCGATCGTGGAAGCCTTGTAAAGGTCCGTGCAATATTCTATCCTCAGCCTTATCCCCTCCATAGTTTCAGTAGCATCGAAGGTCAGGTCGTACTGCGATGTAGAATGATCATAAAACTCCTGTGTCAGCATCACATCTCCCAGATCCAATTCGGGCAAACCATGCTTGTTCTGTAAGACGAATGCTACCTGGAACAGGGGACTGCGACTCCTGTCACGGGTTTTCACGATCCTTTCTACCACCTTTTCAAAAGGAACGTCCTGGTTGGCGTATGCTTCCAATGTGGTTTCCTTCACGGATTGCAGCAATTCCGTAAAGCCCGGCTCGCCGCTGATCGTATCCCGCATAACCAGTAGGTTCGTAAAAAAACCTATGAGAGGCTCCAGCGATTCATGCCGCCGGTTGGCGATGGGACTTCCCACGCAGATATCCCGCTGACCGCTGTAACGGTACAGCAATACCTTGAATACCGACAGCAAGGTCATATATAAAGTCACGCTCTCGCTCTGTGACAATCGCAGTAATTGTAAATGAAGCTCTTTATCGATATTAAAATATAAATGACTACCCCTAAAGCTTTGCACGGAAGGACGGTTATAGTCCGTTGGAATATCCAATGGCTCCGCCAGGTGCAATTTGCTCTCCCAGTAGCGCAAATGCTTTTCAATCCTTTCCCCGGCAAAATAGTTCCGTTGCCAGTTCGCATAATCCGCGTATTGTATTTTCAAGGCTTGCAGGATCGGCGCCCTCTGCTCGCGATAGCTCCTATAGCACTCCACTAATTCCTTTATCAATACGGTCAAGGACCAGCCATCCGACACGATATGATGCATCAAGATCACCAGCAGGTATTCGTCCGCCGATATCGTTAGCAACAACGAACGCAGCAGACAGTCCTTCGAAATGTCGAAAGGCCGGCCGATAGCCTCCTTCACATACTTATTCAAGGTCTCTTCATCTGGGATTACCGCCGGATGATATTCCAGGCGCCAGGCATCGGCAGCGTCGATCAACTGGAAAGGATCATCCGATTCCGATCTGATGACGGTCCGGAGAACCTCATGTCTCTCCACTATTTGCCTGAACGCGAATTCGATGCCCCCGATATCCGGCCTTCCCTTAAGGCGGATCATAACAGGAATGTGATAGGCGGCGCTTCCGTACAAATGATCTGTCAGCCACAACTGCTCCTGATAAAACGACAGGGGGAACCTCTCCTGCCGGGCATTTTCCCTTGGGGCGACATTATACTCATTCGCGGCATCATAATTACCCGCGATGGCATATTCCCTTAAATAATTCAGGAGCTCGTCTTTTCGTCGTCTCAGATCATCCCTGGTTGCATCGTCTAATACCAACCCCTTTTTTGTCCACACTTTCAATTTGTCGTCTGAAAGGGAAATAATAACGCCTTTACTCTTCAGCAGTTTGAGATAACTCATTATCTCGATCATCTTTGTCTTTGACATATCGGATTTATTACGGTGTAAAGACGAACGATGCATCGTCGGTCTTTCTCCCGGTTTTATAGGTGTCTTTGTGAGGTCAATTATACTGGGATTATAAAATGGCTGCTGTAGAAAAATCTCTATTTTTAATTTTCAGCCGATCACCCTGCGAACGCCGCGTTCTGTCGATGGGAGGAAATTTTATCGGAAATTATACGGAGGATGTTATGTGAGTTCTTAAAAATAAAAAAATGGCCGCCCGGCATCTCACTGAAGTCGACAGGATGATAAGTCTCTTTTTGCCACATGCCGATCTCCTCCTTTATCAGACCCTCCTCCGTTCCCGTAATCACGGTCAACGGAATATTAAGTGGTTCAGCCTCTTCGTACATATAGGTCTCTACGGCTTTTAAATCCGCCCGAAATACCGGTTCGAAAAACTTTACCAGCTCCCTGTCTTCCAAAAATCCGTCCGGCATGCCGTCTAATTCTTTTAATTCCGCCACGAAATCATCACTGTTCATAAGATGCCGCTTCTTCTCACGTCTTGAAGGAGCGGAAGGACCCGACGTACCCGTTATGAAAATATGCAGCGGCAGCGGAAGGTTTTTGCTGCGAATATACCTTGCCAGCAAACAAGCCAATAGTCCACCCATGCTATGCCCATAGATCACATATTTCCCGGAACCAGCGATGACCTCTATCTGCCTGTAAAGATCATGCACCAGGCTTTCGATATCTGAAAGCAATGGTTCCTTCATCCTGGCGCCCCTCCCCGGGTATTCCATTGGAATAATATGTAAGAAAGAAGGAGCAATTTCTTCATAATTACGATAAGAATACCTATTACCGCCGGCGAATGGGAGGCAAAAACAACTTATTTTTTCCATTACTGTATATTTCAGTTCAATACCAGGTTTTCAGTTGAAAAGTATACCTTTTTTTTATCATACCGCTCAAAACACTTTTGTCAATCCAGGTTTGGAAGCATTTCTTCCTGCATATCTCAGCAGATTGACCCCCACATAATAACATAACATTATCGGCACTGCCGGTATCATGAAGGGATAATAAGGAAATCCTGAAAAAGCCGTTGCGCCCGGATAAAAAGGAAATAACAGGATGGATACGATGGCAATAACGCTGAATGCGATATAGCTGACTGCAGCCGCCCGCTTGAAAATCCTGGTTTGTCGCAGAGAGCTCGCAAATAGGGCGACGGAAAAATAGGTAAGCAATACCTGGCCGATGGTGATGATCCATACCTGTTGCGCGGCAGGAGTAAACCATTCCAATGGTTTGCCAGCGGCGCCATGGGCGATCTTCACCTTATAGGATTGCAAGGCAAAGCTATGCCAGAACGAAGTGTTGATAAAAAACAATGGAATGGCGATCGCAATAGCGGTATAGCCCAGCTGCGTATACAGCTTCTCCCCTTTCTCCTGAAGAACGAGTTTGATGAGCGACAGTCCCAGGGCTACCAATATCCCGCCTGCCAGTAAAATGTCGAACCGGACCTTTTGTTCGGTCGCCGTATCCACCCATTCCTGTATGGTATCGGGCGGAGCCCCCATCCCAAACAGTATTGCTAGCAGGGAAGTGGGTAAGACCAGTAGGCAACTGCCATAGGCCAGATATCTTTTTTCTTTTTCTGCCGACTTAAACGCCTTTATGCCCAATGTCCATACAGCAAGCGCCATTATACAACAGTTCAGTAACCAGATGGGGACATATAGCCTGTAGCTGATGTGACCCGTAGTAAAGGCGAGAACAAAGGTCGCAACGGGAATACAACAGAGATAGATATAGCTGATAACATTGCTGAGAGGTCTTGTATTCATTAATTTTATATTTAGTTATTTCATGCCCAATAATTTCAGGAACTCTTCCTTTTTTTTCCTGGAAACATCCACCATCTCGCCATTGTTCAGCTCGATCTGACCGCCATCGCCCTTTATATACCTTTTTATATATTGGAGGTTAATAATATGGGAGTGGTGGGTTCGGAAGAACTGTTCGGAAGGTAGAAGGTCTTCAAACTCCTTCAAGGTCCTGCTCACAGTGAGACGGGGCCGGTTGGTAAAGCTGAACACCGTGTAGTTACTTTGCGCTTCGATGTGGATGATCTCGTTGATGTCGAAGAACAGCAATCCCTCCAGCGTAGAGATGGCTATTTTATTGAGCGCTGTTTGCAGATTATGTGCCAGCGTTTCCAGCCGCCCGCCATTATTCACCTGTTGTCCATTTTGAATTATTTTTTCCACTGCTGCCTTCAGCTCTTCAATATCCACGGGCTTTAGCAAATAATCAAACGCGGCAAAACGGATGGCCTTGATAGCATAGTGGTCATACGCAGTGGTAAAGATCAGGTGAAAATTCTTTCGCCGGAGCTGCAACAGCATATCGAACCCATTCAATCTGGGCATCTCTATGTCCAGGAATACGATGTCGGGCTGAACCTCCTCTATAAGTCTCAGTCCCTCTTCCCCGTCCTCGGCCTCTCCCTCCACCCGGACCGCTGGGCAATAGTCCTTTAATTTTTGTCTAAGGGCCATTCGCCCTTTGGCTTCGTCATCTATGATAATTGCAGTGACCATCAGCTGATTTTTAGGGATACCTGAACACAGGTGCCGGCGGGACGGCCATCCTGATGCAGATCGGTTATTACGACGGGTATATGCTCCTGTTTGTTGAACAGGTTCACTCTATTCCTGCTTATTTCTATGCCATAGCTTCGATGGGAGGACTTTTGCGCCGTCGCAGCACGCCCAACCCCGTTGTCTTCTATTCGATAAATAAGATATTCCCCTTCCCGGCAGATCCTGATGGACAGCTGGCCCGCACTATCCTGGCGATGCCGGAGACCGTGAAGAATGGCATTCTCCACATAGGGCTGAATGATCAGCGGCGGAATGCGGCAATCCTCCTCCAGCAGCTGCTCGTCCACACAGATCTCGGCCTTGAACTTATCTTCATTCCGGAATTGTTCCAGGTCTATATACAGACGCAGCGTCTCCAGGTCGCGCGTAAGAGGAATGGTATTTTGCCTGGAGCTGTCCAGGATATTGCGTATGAGACGGGCGAACTTATTAAGATACATCGTCGCGAGGTATTTGTCATTGTTTTGGATCAGGGCGTCGATGCAGTTGATACAATTGAATATGAAATGAGGATTCATTTGAGCCCGCAGCGCCATCATCTCCGTATTAGCGATCTGCTGTTTCATGTCGGCTTCGAGCCGCAGGCGGAGATAGTGCCGCCTGACGATCAGCAGCAGCAACAGGACGGCTGCGACGATCACCAAAGCCCTAAACCAGAGGGTGGCCCAGTAAGGCGCGATTATCTTTATTTGAAATGCAGCAGCGCCTTCATCGTTGAGGGCATTCTCCGTACGTACACGAAAGGTATAGTTCCCGGGCAACAGATTGGTATAATCGGCATATCCACGCGACCCACCGTACACCCAGTCAGGATCGACGCCTTCGAGCCGGTAGAAATATTTTGTACGCAGAATGCCCGGAATGGCAAGATTGGAAAATTCAATGCTGATAAAGTTCTGTTTGTAGGACAGCCGCACAGGCTCCCCGCGGGAAATGAGAGAGTCGATGAACAAGGGATGGGTAAAGACCTTGAATCCCGTAATGTCCACCGGAGCCGTCTTTTCTTGCAAGCCCTGCAGCTGGTGCGGATAAAAGCCTACGATCTCAGTACTGGTGCAGGTTACCCATTTTCCGTTGGGAAGAGTGATAAAGCCAGCGCTCTGGAATGGGCTTTTTATCAATCCTGCCTCAGGCTGGCTGACAAAACATTTTTTTGTCTCTGGATCGTAGCAACAGATGGTGAGATCGGTTGTGAACCATATCCTGCCCTGCGGGTCGACAGTGATGGCGTGTACCGACCAGTGAGATTGTTCCTCCTTGACGGGTATCCTGCTGAATGTTTTTGATCGGCGATGAAAAAAATAAATACCGTCATTTTCCGTACCGACTATCAGCAACGAATCCCGGTAAGGATAGATCCCCCAGCAGCGTACGTCGACGCCTTTATTGGGTCGGTGACACGCGACAAACGCTCTTTTCCGGGTGTCGAACTCTGCCAGACCCTGGGTAGTGCCGGCCCAGCAGGTGCCCTGGTCGTCCACCAGCAGGCTTTCGATGGGAGCCAGACGGAATGAGGATGGCTGACCGGACATATTATACGGCAAAAAACTTTTTACCGCTGCCTCATACACGATGATCTTACCGCTCTGCAATCCAAGCAAGGTATTGCCGGCCTTGTCTTTTATCATCGCTTTTATGGTCTTTCGATCTGTCTCAGGTGGTTGAATAGACCGCACACGGCCATCGGACGTGATGATATGTAACAAGCCTTGCTGACAACCTGCCCACACGGAGCCATCTGCTTGTTCCAGGAAACACCATACCATGTTCTGCTCGTATTGTCCTTTAAAAAAGAAACGCTTTTTAAAATGGAAAGCCGTATCATAAACTTTGATACCCTCGCCCCAGGAGCCTGTCCAAAGCTGATCCCTTATCAGGGCAGCCGGGACAATATCGCTGACCACCCTCGAAGGATCCGTCGTGTCCTGGTTGCTGACGACGCTGAAATATCGCCGGTAGGGGTTAATGATGCTTATGCCTTTGTCGGAGCCAAACCAGATATTCTCCTCCTTATCCTGGAAAATGGTATTGATCTGGTCGGTATACTGCAGACCCAGGCTATTGCCCGGTTGACGAAGAAGATAACGGAATTCGTCGGCGGCGTAGTCGTATTGCAGCAGCCCGGCCTGACCCGTCCCGATCCAAAGTACGCCGTGATCGTCTTCCAGGAAGGAGGATATCCACACCGGAAGGGTATTTTTATTTCCTTCCTGTACAAGGATATCAGCCAGCGAATAGACATACAGCTTTTGGGTCGGCAAGTGGTAGCGATAGAACTCGAAGGACCAGCTGTAAAGCCATAGGTTTCCGTGTGAGTCGGTCATGATACCTTGTATCGTACCCGGATCGACAGGGAAAGGCATTGGCAGTATCTTTTTCCCGGTGTCGTCCAACAGCAGGACCCCACCTCGCGGATTGAGCAGCCAGGTTTGATGGTGCGCCTTGTCGGTGATGAAATAGCCTCGTATGTCCTGTTCCTGCCCTGGCTGGCGTATCAGTACAAGCCCGCTGCTGTCCTTTTTGCTGCTGTCCACCCAAATGATGCGGAAAAGCCATTGCTTGTTCTGCCCGTCCTGGTAGATGAGGTCCCGGCCGGGTGCAGACCGGCGGGTGATCTCCACCGGCGTGTGATGCAGGAAGTCCCATTGCATCAGGCGGCCATGGGGCTGGCCGTAAAGAACCCTGGCATGTCCGTCGTCGGGGTAAAGGTCAGATACGATGAGTTCCCCGGGGTTGACGGTGGAGTCGAAACAGTTGACGAACCGAAGCCCGTCGTAACGTTGCAGACCCGTTTTTGTCCCTATCCAGATATAGCCCCGGTGATCCTGAGTGATGGCCAGGACATCGTTGCAATCCAGCCCGCTGGCATTATCGATGTTACGGGTGATATAGCTGGTGTGCAGCGGCCGGGCCTTGGTGGGTTGAGCGTGGACAGAGATATACAGGCAAAGAAAAAAAAGAGAACAAATAAATATAAGACCAGGTCCACGGTGCATTTTTAAATTTACTATTAATTTTCTATTTGCCAGCCGGCGTTGGATGTCTTGTTAAAAGTAGACGATGCCCGATCAAGGGGTTTGGGTAACTGAGCCGTTGGCGGGATCGGGTTAGCCGCTGACATGGCCTGAAATGGCGCTTGGACTACATTTGGCGAAATATTTAAAAGCCATGAGCCGACTGCTATCACCCCTCAAAATGTTCATTTTAGTCATAATCATGATATCGGCCATCAAGGCAAATGCGCAGAACGAGGGTGATAACAAACAGCGGGCGGTTCAGCTCCTGCGCAAGAATCTTTCGGTCACGGGATTGAACCAGGCAGCGATCGAAAGCTATGTGGTCACCGACGCCTATGCCGATAGGACATCGGGCAATTTCCTCGTCTATCTGCAGCAGACTTGGCAGGGCATTCCCGTGTACAATAAGATAAGCGTTTACATATTCAAGAATGATACGCTCATAGGCAAAAGACAGGATATCGTCCGTATCGAAGAAAAGACAGCAGCAAAGCCCGTTTATTCCGTTAGCCCGAATCAGGCCGTCCGGGCCGCCGCGCTCCATTTAACGCTGCCTTCCACCCCCGAGCTCAGATTGGTCCGGAAAGACGATCTCCGTCACCGTTTCGTTTACCAGGCAGCCGCGACGTCGCGCAAAGACATCAGCAGTGACCTCGTCTGGCTGCCTGCTCGTGACGGCAGCGGGGGGGTAAGGCTTTCCTGGAATGTGCGCATCGCCTCGCCCGGCGACCTCGATGACTGGCTGGTACGGGTGGACGCCGGGACAGGTGCCATCCTCGGCAAAAGCAGTCTTGTCGTCCATGAAAGGCCTTCGGATGGATGCGTGGAGACGCCGCCCGCACCGGTTATACCGTTAAAAACCAACCATCCCATTCCCGCCCAAAAACTCCTGGCGCCCGCACAGCCTGCCGTCACCGGTGTAAATTATCGTGTATACCCTTTTCCACTGGAGTCGGCCAATTTCGGTGCACGTTCATTGGATAATAATCCGTGGTTAAAGGCCGGGGCAGGCAATGACGCCACTACGCTGGGCTGGCAATTCGATAACAGCACCAACTACGCATATACCCGCGGGAACAACGTGTGGGCCCAGCAGGACCTGGCCGGAAATAATGCAACGACAGGTTATGCGGATACTTCACTGACACCCATACCATCGCTGACATTCGACCGTGCCATCGATATGGCGGCAAGCCCCTCGGCCTGGTCCAACAGCCGTGCCGGGATCGACAATCTCTTCTACTGGAACAATATCATGCATGATATCTCCTATCAATATGGGTTTGATGAGGCTGCCGGGAACTTTCAGGCCGACAATCTCGGAAGGGGCGGGCTGGGAGGCGACTATGTCAATGCCTTTGCCCTGGACGGGGCGAGCGTCAACAACGCCGATTTCTCTACGCCGCCCGATGGGGAGAACGGCCGGATGAGAATGTTCCAGTTCAATACAGGACAGACCGTTCAATTTCACGTCAACGGTCCGTCGGCCATTGCCGGCGACTATACGGCGGTGGAAGGGAATTTAAGTTATAAAGGTAAATTAGCCGATGCGGGACCGATAACAGCCGATGTCGTAACCGTTGTGGATGGCTCGGGCACGAAATTGGGCTGCAGCACTCTTACCAATGCTGCCGCGCTTGCCGGCAAGATCGCGCTGGTTGCCAGAGGTGGCTCGTGCAATTTCGTCGCCAAGGTGAAATACGCACAAAATGCTGGCGCCATTGCGGTCATTGTCACTAACAACGTCGATGGGTATCCGTTCGCTATGACGGGTGTGGACACAACGATCACCATTCCTGCCCTGCTGGTGTCGGATACGACGGCGAACAAGCTATATGCCAATACCACAGGATTGAATGCAAGTCTGTCGGCCACGGGGCAATACCGCGATGGCGCCCTCGACAACGGAATCATCGCCCATGAATATACCCACGGCATTTCTAACCGCCTCACCGGTGGACCGGCCAATGCCGATTGCCTGTATAATGCCGAACAGATGGGCGAAGGATGGAGCGATTATGTCGCTTTGATGGTGACTACGGACTGGAGCACTGCAGCCATCGGCGACGGCACGAAAAAAAGACCCCTCGGCACCTATGCGATGGCCCAACCGTCTACAGGCCCGGGTCTGCGCAACTATCCCTATTCAACAGATATGTCGGTCGATCCCTGGACCTATGCCATGCTGGCGACCAACACAGGAGGAGAGGTACATAATATAGGTGAGATCTGGTGTTCCGCACTGTGGGATATGACATGGAACATTATACAACAGGAAGGCATAGATGCCGATATCTATCACGGGACGAAAGGCAACAATACCGCCTTACAGCTCGTCATCACAGCCATGAAATACCAACCCTGCAGTCCCGGCTTCATGGATGGACGGGATGCTATCCTGAAGGCTGATTCCATTCTCTACAACTATGCGCACAAATGCACTATCTGGAATGCTTTTGCACGCAGGGGTATGGGCAGGAGCGCATCGCAGGGCAGCTCGGACGATTATACGGATGGAACGGCAGCTTATGACCTGCCTTCGGGTCTTAGCCTGTCGCAGACGACCAGCAGGACACAGATCGCACAAGGCGATCATATTACCTATACGATCAAGGCCAATTGCAATTGCACCCCTCTCAGCAATGTTTCTATTGTGGATACATTGTCGAACAATCTTGGTTTTGTCTCCGCACCCGGCGGTACATACACTTCTCCGGCCGTTCTTTTCAACGGGCTGAACTTTGCCGCCAACGAGACAAAGACTTTTACGGTGGAGGCCAGCGTCAATGCGGCCTACTCGATGCCGGACACCCTCCTCAACGACAGCAAAGACCCCAGCGGCTATTTCTGGACATCCACGATAAAGACGGGCAGCACCTACTTTTTGGAAAGCACGACCCGCAGCCATAGCCCCACTCATTCCTGGTATGCGCCAGACATGGTTACGGCCACGGATTTTGCTATCACGACCAGCGATGTGCATCCCGACACGCTCACGACCTTGTCCTTCTGGCATTACTTCGAGACCGACCCCGCCTACGACGGCGGCGTGGTGGAGATCTCGACAGACGGCGGCGCCACCTGGCAGGACCTCGGCCCCTTTATGGTGCAGAACGGCTATAACAGCTCCATCAGTCCGGCCAATACGAGCCTGGCCAATCGTCAGGCCTTCACCGGCAGCAGCGGCGGTACATTCATCCAGACCGTATTATCATTGACAGGATTTGCAGGAACCACCGCGCGGATAAGATTCCGTTTTTCCAGCGATAATTCAATCGGCGTTGACGGATGGTACATCGACGACGTACTGATGACCAATGAGTCAGGCGTTGTCAGCCTGGGTACCGCGTTGAATGGCAGCACCCTGTTGTCACGGACCAGTACGGTAACGGGACTCATGCCCGGAGCGCTGCCCGTGAATTTCCTTGGATTCACCGCCAGCAAAATGGACCGCCGCGCCTTGCTGCAATGGCAGGTCAACGGTCAGCTGGACCTTAGCAATTATATAGTTGAAAGGAGTGCGGACGGTCGCAGCTTTTCCTCCATCGGTGAAGTTGCCGCACAAGACAGACAGGATAGCTATAGCTTCACCGACGATACCCCTTTCGAAGGAAATAATTTCTACCGCATTGCAGGAAAAGACCTCGACGGGCAGCTAACGTACTCATCCATTCGACAGCTGCAATTCAATGCCTCCGGCCTGACCGTCAGCCTCTCACCGGTGCCGACCTATACACATTCCGTCCGGTTGATCGTAACTACAGGTGCGGATGACGAGCCTGTGACCGCCTCACTCATCAGCCCCATCGGTCAGGTGTTGAAAATATATACCATCCGGCAAGGGCAGAACCTGCTGGATCTGGGAGGTTTTGCTCAGGGGGTCTATTTCCTGAAGGTCAGCACCATGAAACACCAGGGCGAGGTGAAAAGGATCATGATACAATAGATCCTCATTTCCTATTGTCGATAAAAATAAAACTCGACTGGCCAGAGGCTTTCACCCCATCGGTCACCTCGATCACTTTCCCATTTTTGATATAGGCAGCCCTGCCACTTGCCGGTGTTGCATAATACGAAGCGAATACATCCGTGTCGGATACGACGAGATTTCCTGTATAACCATCGGTTGAACCATCCGATAAGGTGGTAACAATCCCATTCTTCCAGTATACTGCCACTGCCTTATCGTTCGCTGTCGCTTTTTTATATCCGGATACATACACGTCTGATCCGGAAACCCAAACCGACGTTGCAATTGAAATTTCTGCTGTGCCAGCCGGCAGTGTCATGCTCTGGCCATTCTTCCAGCATTTTGCAGTACTGCGCTGTCCGTTTGTGCCCGATGACTCTGTTAGATATCCACAAACATATATGTCCTTATCCGAAATAAAAATATCATTTAGCGAAGTGGAACTTTCTCCGCCGGTGAGATCTATTGGAACGCCATTTTTCCAGCATTTTCCTTGCAAAATTGGTTTGCCACTGGCTGGATTAGATTCATACCCTGCAAAATATACATCATTCCCGGAAATTGCTATTCCGCTGCAATAAGCATTGTTCTTATCACTTGACAACTGATTGTAAACGCCATTTTTCCAGTACCCGGCAACAAAATGACCCAACGTATTGAAACCAGTTCCCGCAATATATACATCCGTACCATTTACAGCTATAGCTGTCCCCGCATCGTAGTAGAGTCCATGGGAAAGACTCGTCATAACACCATTTTTCCAATAGGCTGGCTGAGCATCGACCTCCCCTGTTACAAAGACATCACCTTTCGAAACAAAGATTGCGTTAGCCGTCGAAGATGTTCCGCCAGGTAAAACATTTAGCGAATCATTTTTCCAGTATGCAGCCTGATTGCCGCCGGTACCTCGGGTCAGATCTGTATAACTTCCTGCCAGATAAACTATAGGACCCTGAGTCGAAGGATCTGGCCTACCAGCTGAATTGGGGTCAGAGTCCTTATTGCAACTCTGAAGAATACAATAAAAAAGTGCTAAACATGACAGCAATG
>Ga0207671_10001918_pt1 | contig 23087 bp, 16 predicted proteins | sample KBSC24metaG_FD_184352 | JGI IMG/M metagenome (GOLD analysis project Ga0207671, IMG submission 184352) | Corn rhizosphere microbial communities from Kellogg Biological Station, Michigan, USA - KBS C2-4 metaG (SPAdes) (version 2) | ecosystem: Host-associated > Plants > Roots > Rhizosphere > Soil... | reverse complement strand
ATTATATAATATTAGATATGGTATTTAGAGGTTATATTTAGATGCTAATAATTACATTATACCTATCATTAATCTTATTATCCAAATGAAAAAAAATCTTTTAATAATTACCTGCCTGTTTGCGCTGTTAGGATGCGCTAAAAATAATAATAATGAGGTTTTACCTCAAGCCGATAATAAAAAAAGTATTAATTTAAATATCCCGGTTGATAGCGTAAAAAATAACGACACAACTAAAAAAGAAAGAAGTAAGACAATCAATAATGTTTCCTGCGCTTATTCTAAAATTTATGCTTCACCCTATCCATCAAGCTACTATACGGTAATTGCTAATTTTCCTGCCTCATCCCCATCACCTGGAGTAAATATACCCAGAAATGTCTGGTATGCCGCAGGAGACTATAGATTCATTAATCAACCCGACGGTAATTTAGTAGTCTATAAACAGTCAACTCTTAAGGCATTATGGGGAAGCAGTAATACATTTCAAAAAAACACACAAGTGATTTTGCAAGCCGATCTAAACCTGGTTGCATATGAATTGAACGGGTCAACTCTTGGTCAAGGCCTTTTTGAATCACAAACGTATTATTTTCAGTGCGGTAACAAAAATCCAAGAAATACAAAGTTAGTATTAACGATTGATGGCGATCTGGAAATTATTGCAGATGGCATGGCCACATTTGGACCAGTTACTGTGGTACTGGCAACAACCCGGACTTATGGAGGAGTAGTAAGCCCTAATAATGGCAGCTTCTTTAAAGACTATACCACATCTGGTGGTACTGGCGGGGTAAGTTTTGTTTATTAACCTTGGTGATAACACCAAAACATTCACGATATCTAAATTTAGATAGTAATTATTAGTAGTATAAAATAACCAGGCCGGTATTAAAGTACCAGCCTGGTTATTTTATGTTGTATAGGAATTACGGTAAAGTATAAAGGAATAAAATCTTTATTATTGCAGTTTATCAGCTGTTAACCATTAACAGTTGTCACAAAAAACGCGCGATGCCCGGTATTGAAAAAACAAAAAAGCAACGTATTTTGATCAGTAGAACCGATGCCATTGGCGATGTGGTGCTTACCCTGCCTATGGCAGCTTACATCAAAACGCTGTTTCCAGAATCCTTTGTTTTATTCCTGGGGCGCACTTATACCCAGGCTGTTGTAAATGCCTGTGTGGCTATTGATGATTTTATCAATTACGATGAACTTAAAAAGCTCCCCGAAAAGGCCCAGGGCGATTTCCTGAAGGATAAAAACATCGACGTGATCATTCACGTATTTCCTAACAAACACGTAGCTTTTATAGCCCGAGATGCTGGTATCAAACTAAGGATAGGTACAACAAACCGTTTGTACCACTGGTTTACCTGTAATAAACTGGTTAAACTAAGTCGTAAAAAGTCCGATTTGCATGAGGCACAGCTTAATCTTATTTTGTTAAATCCCCTTGGCTTGCTCAACGTTCCTTCACCGGAGCAAGTGGCTGATCATTATAGTTTTGACAGTATCATACCATTGCCCGAACTTTTGGCCAAAGTATTATTAAAAGATAAGTTTAACCTCGTCCTGCATCCAAAATCACATGGTAGCGGTATGGAGTGGGGGCTTGATAATTTTGCAGGCTTAATTAAGTTGTTACCGGCAGATAGATATAACATTATTATAACTGGTTCTGAAAAAGAAAAGGCATTGTTAACAGATTGGACAAAAACATTGCCGGCCCATGTGCTTGACATGACCGGAAAAATGACCCTGCCCCAGTTGATCGCGTTTATTGCAAATGCCGATGGCTTGCTTGCTTCGGGTACTGGGCCACTACATTTGGCTGCGGCCTCGGGTATCCATACGCTTGGTTTATTTCCATCGGTACGGCCAATACACCCGGGCAGATGGGCGCCGTTAGGGAAAAAAGCCGGTTTCATGGAAAGCGGCGCCGATAATTTAAATAGTATCACTATTGATAAAGTGGCCGTATATATTAACAAGTGGAATAAATAGTTCATTATTACTTGATGCAAAATATCAGCACTATAACAGGCATATCCGTTGTGATTCCTAATTATAACGGTAAAAACCTGCTCGGAAAAAATTTGCCATTTGTATTCACTGCTCTGAAAGCAAGCGGGCAGGTTTATGAGGTTATCGTGGCCGATGATGCTTCTGCTGATGGCAGCGTTGATTTTATTAGCCAGCAATATCCTGAAATTATTTTAGTAAAGAGCGAGACGAATGGTGGCTTTGCTACCAATATGAATAAAGGTATAGCGGCTACCACACTTGGTTTGGTGTTACTGCTTAATAGTGATATCGAACTGGGTGAAGAATATTTTATTTCGCAACTGAGGTATTTTGCTGCGGCAGATACCTTTGGGGTAATGGGGCAGATACGCGATAGAGCTAACGATGAAGTTGTAGAGGCTTGTAAATATCCACGTAGTTCAATATTCAAGATCAATCATTTTAAAAACGTAGCTTTTGATAGAGGCGGCGATGTGTATACCTATTATTTAAGTGGGGCAAACGCCCTGGTAAATCGTGAGAAATTGCTTGAGCTGGGTGGGTTCAACGAGCTATTTTCACCCTTTTATCATGAGGACCTGGACCTGTCATTAAGAGCCTGGGAAAGCGGATGGAAGTGTTATTATGAACATGATGCGGTATGCTGGCACGCGATATCAGCAACCATCAAGGCACACAGTTCAAAAAAGCTAATCAAAACAATCAGTACACGCAATAAGTTGTTGCTGCATTATTTTCATCTGCGGGGGATACGTTTATATTTGTGGTCTGTTATCACTTTTTTATCCTTAGGGGTAAGATGGATAAGCGGTAAACTGTACTATTATGAAGCTTATAGGCTTTTCTTAAACAGAATGCCTGCCATGCGGAATTATAAGGAAACATTTATAAAAACGGCTTCGGCCAAACAACAATATATTCCTTTTATAACTGTTAAGGAAAGTATTATTAAGGCGCTTAACTATATTTTTAAAACCGAATTAAAATGACCGTGCTTCCCGGATTTATTAAACAGATCGATCAGCCGGTTTATAAATACAAGTACTCTGTTTGTACGCTGGTAACCCGCAAAGAACAATATGCAGAGATGCTCAACTCTTTTATAAATGGAGGGTTTACCGAAGATATTTGCGAATACCTGATCATTGATAACAGCGAAATCAATAAAATGGATGCTTACCAGGGGCTTAATGCGCTTTTGCAACAGGCAACGGGTGAGTTTGTGATTTTATGTCACCAGGATATTGAATTGATGGGAGCTGATAGCAGGCGGTTGCTGGAAGATCAAATAATCGCTATAACTAAACTCGATCCAACCTGGGGGGTTTTAGGGAATGCCGGTGGTGCCGACCGGCTTTATAAGCGTATGGCCATTAAAATAGCTTATCCCGATGGTTTTATTGATGTGCAGGGTAATGTTCCGCAAAAGGTAGGTAGTTTGGATGAGAATTTTATGTTGGTTAAAAACAGCGCCAACCTTGCTTTTTCCGGCGATATAGGTGGCTACCATTTATATGGTTTTAATCTGTGCACCGTTGCCAGGTTACTGGGTTACTCAGCCTATGTGATCGATTTTTTGCTGGTTCATAAAAGTACTGGTAATGCCGATGTTTCTTACTATGAAATATTAAAACAGGTAAAAACAAAATATACCAGTTTTATGAAAGGGCGCTATGTGAACACTACCATTGCCCGGTTTTATTTGTCAGGTTCGGCTTTTTGGAACATGATGTTCAATACGCGGGTATTTAGAAGGGTCATCAAAACTGCCGAAGAAATAAAATTCAAATTGAGTAAACCCTGACATAAACCTTCATATCAATCAATTAATTACTCTTAGCTTTGCACTCTTATAATATTTTTTAATGAAGACTTATTTCAGACTTCTTTCTTTTGCCAGACCAATTGGGAAATTTGCTCTCCCATATTTTATATGTACTCTGTTTTCGGTCATATTTAACACACTTAATATTGCTTTGCTTGCCCCGCTGCTTACCACAATTTTTGATAAGCATGTTGTAGCTGCAGCAACAATTAAACCCAAAACATGGTGGGATCCGATCAAGGATTTTGAATATTTTGCCCATGTAGCCAACGAGCAGTATGGCAAATTAGGCGCTTTACAATTTGTTTGTATAGCCATTATAGCATCAGTGTTGCTGAGTAATTTGTTCAGGTATCTATCGCAGCGTATAATGGAAAACCTGCGGATCTACACCTTGCTTAATCTTCGCCGTACTGTATTTAACAATGTAATGAACCTGCACCTGGGTTATTTTAATAATGAGCGTAAAGGCGATATCCTTTCAAAAATATCTGCGGATGTACAGGTAGTTCAGTTCTCTGTTACGGGTACCTTGCAGGTGGCCTTTAAAGAGCCTTTTCAATTGATAGCTTACCTGGTAATGCTGTTTGTAATATCGGTTAAGCTAACCTTGTTTTCTATGCTCATTATACCTATATCGGCATTTGTGATATCAAGGATAGTTAAACGGCTTAAAGAGCAGGCTGCTGAATCGCAGCAAACCTACAGTAACATGATCAGTAATCTTGATGAAGCACTTTCGGGTATCAAAATCATTAAAGCCTTTAACGCCGTTTCATTTATAAAAAACAGGTTTGATCATGAAAACCAGGAATATTCAAGGATTACGCGTTCAATGGCTAAGAGGCAGCAACTGGCATCGCCGGTTTCTGAGTTTTTAGGAGTTTTAATGGTAGCGGGCATTGTATTATATGGCGGCTCGTTAATTATAAGTGGTACCGGAACATTAGTTGCCTCGGACTTTATTGTTTATATCGCCCTGTTTTCGCAGGTGATGCGCCCCGCCAAAGCCATCTCCGATTCGTTTAGTAATATCCATTCGGGCATAGCAGCTGGTGAACGTGTATTAGCCCTTATAGACGAAAAGCCGGCTATAACTGATGCGCCGGATGCAATCACCATAAGGGAGTTTAATGACAGTGTTAAATTCCAAAATGTATCTTTTGCTTATAAGGATAAGCCCCTGGTTAATAAAGATGGCAGCATTACCGAAAGTGTAGATAAATATGTGCTGAAAGATTTGAATATAACCATCCCCAAAGGTAAAACCGTTGCGCTTGTTGGCCCTTCGGGTGGTGGTAAATCAACACTGATGGATCTGCTGCCAAGGTTTATTGAGCCGCAATCGGGGTTGATATCTATTGATGATGTAGATATTAAAGCGGTTACTGCCGAGTCGTTAAGATCATTAATGGGGGTGGTTAACCAGGAATCGATATTGTTTAATGATACCATATTTAACAACATTGCCTTTGGTAAAACGGGGGTAACCCAAGAACAGGTTGAAGCTGCTGCGCGTATTGCCAACGCGCATAATTTTATTATGGAAACGGATAGAGGATATGAAACCAATACCGGCGACAGGGGAACAAAGCTTTCGGGCGGGCAGCGGCAACGAATCTGTATTGCCCGGGCTGTATTGAACAATCCGCCTATTATGCTGCTTGATGAAGCTACTTCGGCATTGGATACCGAATCTGAAAAACTGGTTCAGGACGCATTGAATAATTTAATGAAAAACCGTACTTCGCTCATCATTGCGCACCGGCTGAGTACCATACAAAATGCCGATATTATTATTGTGCTGGAAAAAGGTTGCGTAGTTGAACAGGGCTCACACCTGGAGCTGTTAAAGCATAACGGCCTGTACAAAAAGCTGATCGATATGCAAACCTTTAATGAGGAGTAAATATTAAGCAGGGGTTTTAACCTTTGACAGGTTAAGGTATCTTAATATGATATAGTAGTGCAGTTTAAAAAAAAGCTTCAGATCCAGGTTCAAGTATTTATTATTCATTCTTAGCATTTTGCTGGCGTGGCTCAAAGGGAGGTTTAATGACGAAAGCAGCTTTATGAAATGTTTAAAGGTGGCTTTTTCGGAATATATTACCTGATCGCGACTTAAACTTTCGCAATTGATGGGTAATATATTGTTCCATTTTTCATGAAGTTTAATGCTATCCAGCATCCATTTTTTATCGAAGCTACCTTCGGAAAAATGCTCGAGTAAAACATCGTAGGTAACAGCTACCTTATATTTCTGCCCGATGGCTAAGGAGAGATCCAGATCATAAACATGAAAGCCGGTAAAGTTTATTTCATCAAACATGAACTGGCTCACTATTTTTTTTGGGGTGCAAAGCCATACCCCATCTACACATGCCACACGTGAAAGTTTCTCGTTCTTTGGGTTTCTGAAATGATGCTTGCTTGGCTTGTTCGAATGTTTATGATGTTGTATCAGGTTGCTGTAGTAAGTATTTGGACCTAAGCCACCCCAACCTGACGGCGTCACAGACTTATAGGAGCTGCCGATAACACCAAGCAGACCCAGATTTGAGTCCTGTTTAAACGCGTCTGTGATAACCTGCCCCCAGTTATTGGTTTTAATCAGCACATCTTCGTGCATAAAGCATAAAATATCATATTGGGCCTTTAAAATTCCTCTATTGTAAACAGAGCAGATCCCTTGTTTACCCTCACTGTTATCGGTGGAAATAATTTCATACGGAACACCAATGGTTGCTGAAATATTTTCACTTACCTGGTTAAGGAGATTTTTATTGGCCGAACAAATAATTACAGATATCATGGGGTACTGGCAAATGTAAAGTATGTTTAACAGTTAATTAAATTAAATAACTCGTTAAATGGATTTTTGTTATATAGTAAAACCATAAATACGCAAAATGCTGCAGGTTCGCTACAGCATTTTGTCTAATTTTTAAATTATGTAATTCGATTTCAATCGTTGTGGCGCGCGTTTTAGTAAAATCAATAGTTTACTCCTTAAATACTAAATAATAAGCGAATCAAAATCATTCATTACTCTTTCTCAAAGGTTGGTTATATTAATATTTATTTAATATTTAAATTTTGATGGTATTGTTGAATAATATTATTTTTACTTAAACTTTATTACATAATTATATGAAAAACAAAAAACTCTTGCTCGCATTCGCGGCATTTATTATGCTGCTTTCAACTAATTCCTGCAAAAAGTCCCAAAATAACCAGACGACTTTAGATAAGGAAAAATCATCCACCGGTGTTTTATCGTACATCAAATCATTAGGTTACCGCGATTCCGAGATCAAAGATATCGGGAAGGATTATGTGGTAGATGGTGATATTTTATTTTCAAAAGATACTGTCGTTAAAACAAAAACAAACAGCTCATCAAAACTTGGTGTAAATCAGTACGGTGCTCAAAACTATCTTGGTATAAATACTAACGTTACCCTCAGGGTAGATCCTTCGATGAATGTTTACGCCAATGAAATCAACTCCGCCATAGCGCAATGGAATAATGTACCCAATTGCCGGGTTAAATTTTTTATTTACAATGGAACCGGAAGTTACAATGTCAGTATATCAAACAACAACTTAGGCTCTGGCGTTTGCGGAATGTCATATTTTCCAATGAATGGCCAGCCGGGTAGTAATGTTTTCATCAACATAGGTGTTGTTGCGAGTTTACCCTCGTCCCAGATACAAAGCGTCATCATACACGAATTGGGACATGCTATTGGGTTAAGACATACCAACTGGATAGATAATCAGGAACCAGGTAGCGGGGTAGCAGCTGATAATGGAGCAAAGTTTTACGCAACCAATATACTTGGTACCCCAACCGGTAATGATCCGGCTTCTATAATGAACGGAGCAACTTGCGGGGCAGCGGCAACTGTTTTGTCGGCTTATGATAAAATTGCTGTGCAATTTATTTATCCACAAAACCCGCCGGTAGCGGGGACTTCTCCTGTTTTTAGGTATCATAACATTAATAACGGCGACCATTTTTATACTACAAATTATGGCGAGTTGGGAGACGGAAATAACAATGTATATATATTTGAAGGTATAGGCTTTTTTGCCTATACAAGTCAGGTTGCGGGTTCGGTTCCGGTATACCGTTATAACAACACCAACAATGGCGATCATTTTTATAGCAGAAGCTCAACAACGCCGGGTAATTATCATTTTGAATTGATTGCTTTTTATGCTTATGCAAGCGCGCTTAACGGCTCGGTTCCTGTTTATCGGTATAACAACACCAGTAACGGTGATCATTTTTATACAAAAAATCAAAACGAGTTTTTTCAGAGTATGAGCGGGTACTTCTTTGAAGATATTTCGTTTTACGCTTATTGATTGTTATTATCATAAATAAAAAGGGCTGCCATTTATTAATGGCAGCCCTTTTTATTTATACTGTTTTATCTGGTTTTACTGAAACTTAAATCCTAATCCAATTTGCCAAACCTGGTTGCGGAAGTCGGGCAGATCTGCCTCATTAGAGCTGTTCCTGGAAAGGTCAATATTGTAACGCCCCCTGATCTCTACATTGCGGTTAATATCAAAACTAACGCCTACTACACCTGCAACATAACTTTGATCGCCTTCGTGCCCATCATAACGGGTTTCAACGTTGGTGCCAAAGTCACGGTAAGTATCTCTTTGCGAAGTTAAAAAGGTAAGCTGCGGGCCAATTAAAAAATTAAACCCTCGTACTATTCTGAATTTTGCCAGTAAGGGTATATCAATATAGTTGGTACGTTCGGTAAAATGGGCATTTTCAAGATCGGCGCTATAGCCCTTTTGCGAAAATAATATTTCGGGCGCGAACGAAAATTGGTTTGTAACCGGAACATCCAATGTAAGCCCGACATTGAAGGCTGCAATACTGTTGGAACTAAAACGGGAATCATAAGCATCAAGTGAGTTCGCAACGTTCAGGCCGGCGGTAAAACCTACTTTGATCTGATTGTCATTATACGGCCGGCGTTGTTCATGCCTTACATAGCGGCGTGGCCTGTGTGGTCCGTAATAAGTTTGTGCACTTGCCGCGCCTGCAGCAAATAAACATATTGCAAAAAAGATAAATTTTTTCATTTTTTTTATTTGTTTTTAACGGTAGCGGAACAAATTCCAGGCATTCTCTTTGTACTACCAGCCTGCAACCGTTCCTTGATTAATTTGATTATACATGCATAGAGTAAAAATTAACGCAAAGGTTTATTTTTAATATCCAATAATTAGTATTAGTTGTATTTCTTCATGAAATCTTCAAAAATCCGGGTGCCTGATATTAATTACATAATACTATTTTGTACTACATTTGACCATGCCAAAATTCAATAACGGTATTTGCTGCACCTTAATTGTAGCACTTAATTTTATTGTAGTTAATGCTTTTGCTCAAAAAGAAAGCTATATACAAAGCCTGAATACAAAAAATCGCTGGGTTGATTCTGTTTATAATAAACTAAATCGCAGGCAAAGAGTAGCGCAATTGCTTTTTGTAAGGGCGCATACCAATAAAGGCAAAGCTTACGAAGATTCTGTTGCCCGAGTGATCAAAGAACAGCAGGTTGGCGGCCTGGTATTCTTTCAGGGTGGCCCCGGCAGGCAGGCCATTTTGGTTAACAAATATCAAAAGCTGGCAGAGGTGCCCTTGCTTATCTCTATGGATGGCGAATGGGGCCTGGGCATGCGTCTGGATTCTACCATATCATATCCATACCAGATGACACTGGGCGCCATACAGGATAATAACCTGATATACAAAATGGGGCAGCAGGTGGCTTATGATTTTAAGCGCCTGGGTATCCAGATAAACTTTGGGCCCGATATGGATATCAATAACAACCCCAACAACCCGGTGATCAATTATCGCTCCTTTGGTGATAATATGTACAATGTGGCCAAAAAGGGGATAGCCTATTTTAAGGGTATGCAGGATGCCGGTTTGTTAACCACGGCTAAACACTTTCCGGGGCATGGCGATACCAATGTTGATTCGCATTTTGACCTGCCTTTGTTACCCTATAGCCGCGCCCGCCTGGATTCGCTCGAAGAATATCCTTTTCGGGAAGCTATTAACGCGGGAATCAGTGGCATCATGATAGCGCATATGAACATCCCCGCGCTGGATAGCACCAAACATTTACCTTCAACCCTGTCGCGCCCAATTGTAACAGGCGTTTTGAAAGATTCGTTGCGGTTTAAAGGACTGGTGGTGTCTGACGCGATGGAGATGAAAGGGGTTACCAAGTATTTCCCTAATGGCGAGGCCGATGTAAAAGCGTTTTTAGCTGGTATTGATATTATTGAATTATCAGAGAATTCAGACCGGGCCATTAAGCTCATCCGCAGGGCTATACGTAAAGGTTTGATCAGTCCTGATGAGTTTCAGACCAAAGTGAAGAAAGTGCTGGCGGCCAAATACTGGGCAGGTCTGAATCGCCGACCACAGGTTTCGCCGGTAAATTTAAGTGAGGATTTGAACCGCCAGGCCGCAAAGGATCTTGTACAGCAATTGAGCGACGCCTCGGTAACCTTGCTAAAAGGCAATTCGGCTGCATTGAAGCTGAACCCATTTTTGAAAACAGCCATCGTGAGTATTGGGGTGGATGCGCCTACCGTTTTCCAGCAGGAAATGGCCAAAAGTTTTCCCAACTGCCGCATATTTATGGTAGCCAAAAATGCTCCGGCCATTGAGGTCAGGAATATCATGAACTGGTTAAAACAATATAACCAGGTAATAGTGGGCATACATGATACCCGCCTGCGCCCGCAAAGTAAGCTGGATTACAGCACTGACGTACGCTCAATGATCAGCGATCTTGCTTCGCGCAAAGGCACGGTGATGAGCGTTTTTGCCAATGCTTATACCATAGCGGGTTTACCCGGCATCGAGAAAAGCAATGCCCTGTTGGTATGTTATCAAATGAGTGCCGAGTTGCAAAAGTCGGCAGCTAAAGTAATTGCGGGTACCTTAAAGCCAACGGGTAAATTGCCGGTGAGCGTTAATAACTCTTTCCCAACAGGAACGGGGCTTGGTTTGCAGTAAGGATGCGGGATGTTAAGCCAGATTCTTATCGGTCAGGATCTTTTTTTTGATCAGCAGGTTTAGTAAGTATTTGCCTTCTGCTTCATCAACATTTTCGCCAAATCGAATGGTTTTCATGCCATAATCAAATGCAATGGTGCCAATAATATTGCGTCCGTTAAATGACCAATTATACCTGCCAAAGCCTGAGTTCGTTTGATCGTCCTGTACCCGGAAGCTCTCGCAGGAGTTAAGATCATAAAAAGTAGTTTTGCTTAATGGGTCGCCCTGCCTTTTAAGGATCAAAACGCCTTTGCCAATTTCAACACACTCCTTACCCAGGAATTGCCAATAAATTGTTTTAAGAACAAATAGGCCGCCCAGTGTCCACCCGGTTAGCCAAACTATCATAAACATATCTGCACCTTTGTTTGTTGAATCGAGTATGGTCCTGATGGCTGATGTTTCGCCAAAGAACCAACCGACAAGCCAGGCACACATAAAAATTGTGATAAAATAATTCTTTTTTGCGGGTATCGTGATTCTTACGGAGTCAAAATTATCCTCGATAACTGCTCTGCCTTGATAAGGTAATTCCATATTTAATATGCCCCTTAAAGATCATATAAATTATGATGTTTGCAAATTATATTAATGAGACAGCTATCAAATTTAGGAGGGTAAAGGTAAATCGCAGAGCCGACTCACCCGGTCTACGCTTCGCTGGACCACCCTCTCTTCGCCTTTGGCGAAAAGAGGGTAAAGAAAAAAGAAATCCCCTCTATGCGCGAAGCGGAGAGAGGGGTGACAAGCGCAGCGAAGTCGGGGTGAGTCGATATACGTTTGATTTCCGCTCTATGTCTTTTCATGGGCCTTTCCTATCTTTACTAAACAATATGCAATCTAACTTAAATAAGTATAACGATAAATTTCAGGCGGCGTTAGCTGGATTAAACCCCGAGCAACTGGCCGCTGTTAATAAAATGGATGGGCCGGTGCTGGTAGTGGCCGGACCGGGTACGGGCAAAACACAGATCCTGGCCGCCCGGATAGGTAAAATATTAACCGATACCGATGCCCTGCCCAGTGAGATACTATGCCTTACCTATACCGATGCCGGCGCGGTGGCTATGCGCAAGCGTCTGTTTGAATTCATCGGTCCCGACGCCTATCGCATCAACATATATACCTTCCACGCTTTTTGTAACGAGATCATCCAGGAAAACCTGGAATATTTTGGCAAGCTGAACCTGGAATCATTGTCTGACCTGGAATCGGCCATGCTGTTCCGCGAACTGGTTGATGAGTTTGGGAACGACCATTTGCTCAAACGCTTTACCGGCGATATTTACTATGATACCAAACGCCTCAAAGACCTGTTCTCGACCATGAAACGGGAGAACTGGGACATCGATCTGATCACCAGGGCCGTTCAGGAATACCTGGACGATATCCCTAACCGTGAGGAATTTATATACAAACGCGCTAATGCCAAAACAGGTATCAAAGTAGGGGATCCTAAACAGAAAGATATTGATGCCGCCCATGAAACCATGAGCAAATTGCTGGCAGCCGTAGGCGAATACAAAAACTACGATGCCAAAATGAAAGCCCGGGGCCGGTATGATTATGACGACATGATCATTTGGGTGCTCAAAGCCTTCAGAGATAATGAAGAGATATTGCGTAAATACCAGGAGCGGTATCAGTATATTTTGGTGGATGAGTTTCAGGATACCAGCGGTTCGCAAAACGAGCTGCTGCGGTTTTTGTTAAGCTACTGGGATGTGCCCAACGTTTTTGTAGTGGGTGATGATGACCAATCGATCTTTAAATTCCAGGGTGCCAATATGAAAAACATCCTTGATTTTGCTACCGATTATGTGGATACCCTGCACACGGTAGTGCTCAAGCATAATTACCGCTCCAACCAGCATATTCTGGATATTTCAAGGGCGCTCATCAACAATAATTTTGAAAGGTTGACCAGTCAGCTCAAACTGGATAAGGATCTGCGAGCCTCGCATAGCCGCTTTGCGGAGCTGACCGTGGAGCCTGTGATCAACGAATATGAAAACCCCGACCAGGAACTGGTTGATGTATCGGCACAAATAAAAACATTGATCGATAAGGATACGCCGCCGGGTGAGATCGCGGTGATCTACCGCAACCACAGCCAGGTAGAGGAAATGATCAAATACCTCGACATTCAGAAGATAGCCGTAAATACCAAGCGTAAGATCGATATCCTGACCCAACCCTTTGGCGAAAAGATCATCAACATTCTGCGTTACCTGGCTATGGAACTGGATTCGCCTTACAGCGGTGATGAACTACTGTTTGAGATCATGCACTATGATTTTTTTAACATAGCACCGATTGAAATCGCCAAGGCCAGCATCGCGGTAGCCAAAGAAAATTATGGTGCTGTAACAGGCAATAAGCCCAAAACGTCAATCCGCCGTTATGTGAGCGAGCTGCGCACGCCATCGCAAACCGATCTTTTTACCCCGGATAGGGTTACCGCGATGAAGTATCTCATTAACGATATTGATGAGTTGCTGCAATCGGCAGTGAGCAAAACCTTGCAGGCACTTTTTCAGGATGTGATAGCCAAAATGGGCATCCTGCGTTATATTATGCAGCAAACAGATAAAGGCGGCCACATGCAAATGCTCACCAGCTTTTTTGATTTCCTGAAAGATGAAAGCCGCAAGAATCCTGAAATTAAACTCACCGAATTGATAGCCACCATTGAGCTGATGAAGAAGAACAGCATCCGGCTTGATCTGAACCAGGTGATCTTCTCAGATAATGGTGTTAATTTTTTAACCGCCCATGGTTCCAAAGGGCTGGAGTTTGAACATGTGTTTTTTATTGGTTGCGACAAACGTACCTGGGATGGCAAAGGCCGCAATACCGGGTTCAGTTACCCCGATACCTTAACCCAGGCCGCCTCTGACGATATAGCCCAAAAAGAAGAAGGTCGCCGTTTATTTTATGTAGCGATCACCCGGGCCAAGCAGCATCTTTATATCTCGTATGCTAATAAGGATAAAAAAGCCAAAGACCAGGAAGCAAGCCAATTTGTGGGCGAGATACTGGCCAGCACCGATCTGCAGGTACATTATCCAAAAGTAACGGAAGAAGCCATGCTCGGTTTTTACGTAACCCAGTTTAGCGAAGCCGAAAAGCCAAAGGTGGAGTTGCTGGATAAAAACTACATCAACCTGCTGCTGCAAAACTATACACTATCCGTAACGCACCTGAGCAGTTACCTGGATTGCCCCTTGCGGTTCTACTTCCAGTGTTTGATCAGGGTACCATCGGGCAAAAGTCCGTCGGCTACGTTTGGACAGGCGGTGCATTGGGCGTTGAATAAAACGTATAAATTATTGAAAGATAATGATAACGAGTTTTTATCGACCGAGCAATTCATGAACGAATTTCGCTGGTATATGGCCCGCAATAAAGATTCGTTCACCAAGGATGAATATAAATTGCGCGTAGCCTATGGCGAAAAGATATTGCCACCTTATTACGAAGAAAATGTAAACCATTGGAATAAAGTAGCCATCACCGAACGTACCATCAAAAACATCGAAATAGGTGGCGTGCCCATCAAAGGTAACCTGGACAAGATGGAGTTTGATGGCAAGCACGTAACCGTAGTGGATTATAAAACCGGTAAGCTCAAGAACGCGAAAGACAAATTGCTAAGGCCTACCAATGATTTCCCCAATGGTGGTGATTACTGGCGCCAGGGTGTGTTTTATAAAATACTGGTCGATCACGACCGTACCAATGATTGGGAAGTAGTAAGCACCGTGTTCGATTTTGTGGAACCAGTAAGTGAAGGCGAATATCACCGCGAAAAATTTGTGATCACCCCCGATGATATGGACGTAGTGACCGGGCAGATCAAAGATACTTATGCCAAAATAATGGCCCACGATTTTAATACCGGCTGCGGCAAAAAAGAATGCGACTGGTGTCATTTTGTAAAAAGTAATTTTAAGCAGGCAGATGAAATGTTACAAACCGCAAGCGAGGAAGAAGAATAATTTTCTGTAGAGACGCATGTAGGGAGACACATGTAATGTGTCTCTACAAAAGAAAAAATGTAGAGACGCATCACATGCGTCTCCCGAATTCAGATATATAATTAATATGGAGGATAAATTTCAAAAAAAATACAATATTTCCTCTCCACGCTTACCTGGGTGGGATTATGGATCACATGGGCTTTATTTTGTAACCATCTGTACAAAAGACCGAATTCCGTATTTTGGTGAAATTATTCAGAATGATATTTCAAAAACCGCATTGTTAAGAAGAACAGAAATCGCTGAAATTGCATCAGACAATTGGTTGAAAATAGGAGAATTTCATCCATATGTTATTCCTGAAGATTTTGTTGTTATGCCAGATCACTTACATGGGATATAGTTTTTCAATAAACCTGATAAGACCACATGGGAAGCTAATAAATTTGGCGGTCAAAGAAATAATCTCGCATCTGTTTTAAGAGGTTATAAAGGATCCGTAAAGCAATACGCAGATAAGAACAACATTGAATTTACCTGGCAACCTCGTTATTATGATAGGGTGATAAGGGATAAAAAAGAGCATGGAAATATTCGGGAATATATTTATGATAATCCTGGAAACTGGCTTTTAAATAAACATGGATTTGAAAACTTATATTTATAAATACGACCAACATGAGACACATGTAATGTGTCTCTACAATAATTAAAACGTAGAGACGCATCACATGCGTCTTCCAACATACAAGACAAAAACACATGAAACACCTAAAACTATTTATCCTTCTTTTATTAACCCTGCCCGCCGCGGCGCAAACCATCATCAAACCCGATGCGGGTATTAAGCAAATGGTTGATGAGGTATCTTCCAAAAACATTGAAGCCACCATCCGCAAGCTGGTCACCTTTAAAAGCAGGCATACCCTGAGCGATACCACCAGTAAAACAACCGGCAGCGGCGCGGCGCGCAACTGGATCAAGGCCGAAATGGAGAAATATGCCGCGCTTTCTGGCGGAAGGATGACCGTTCAATTCGATACGTTTACCCAACCAAAGGGGACACGCATCGATAAACCCGTGAAGCTTAAAAATGTATTGGCCATATTAAAGGGGACAGACCCTACGGATACCCGGGTATATATCGTATCGGGCCATTATGATTCACGTATCAATGATGTGATGGATGCCAATGGGGTTGAACCAGGCGCTAACGATGATGCTTCGGGTACCGCTTTGTCTATGGAATTGGCCAGGGTGATGGCTAAACGGTCGTTCCCGGCTACTATTATTTTCGCGACGGTGGTAGGCGAGGAGCAGGGCTTGTACGGATCGGCCAACCTGGCTAAACGTGCCAAAACCGAAAACTGGAATGTAGATGCCATGCTCAATAATGATATTGTAGGCAATACCCACGGCATGGAAACCGATCTGAAAGATAACCGCAGCGTGCGTGTTTTTAGCGATGGTATACCAACCAATGCTACCGATAAACAGGTAGCTGCTCTGAAATCATTAGGTGGCGAAAATGATAGCCCGTCGCGCGAACTGGCCCGTTATGCCAAAGAAACCGGCGAGCGTTATGTGGATCAGCTGGATGTAAAACTCATCTATCGCCGCGACCGTTACCTGCGTGGCGGCGATCATCTGCCATTCCTGGAGCAAGGCTTTAGCGCGGTACGCTTCACCGAAATGAATGAGGATTTTAACCGCCAGCACCAAAATATCCGCACCGAGAACGGCGTGGAGTATGGTGATCTGCCCGACTTTGTTGATTTTAATTATGTGCAGAAAGTGGCCCGTATGAACTTGTCAGTGTTGGCTAACCTGGCTTCAGCCCCTGCCCGCCCGCAAAATGTAGGCATTATCACCAGCGACCTCACCAATAAAACAAAACTAACCTGGGAGGCTCCGGCTACCGGAAAAAAACCAGCCGGCTATTATGTGCTCATGCGCGAAACCACCAGTGCCTTTTGGGAACGCAAATTTTATGTAACCGATACCACCACTACGCTGGCCTATTCAAAAGATAATTACTTTTTTGCCGTACAAGCTGTTGATGCCGACGGGCATGAGAGCTTGCCAGTGTTTCCTAAGCCGATAAGATAAACCTCACCCCAGCCCTCTCCAAAGGAGAGGGAGCTAAAAACACCCTCAATGTCATTTCGATACGAGGCACGAGTGAGAAATCTTTTACATCGAGCTAGGCGCATAAGTTGGTTGCAGAAGATTTTTCGCTGTTGCTCAAGAGATAGTTTCTCTCTCCGTTCGAAATGACAACGATTATTTTAATAAGCAAATCAAAGCCCTCTCCCTTGGAGAGGGTTGGGTGAGGTAAATTTTTATTAGTTTTGTGATATGTATTTTTTCAGAAAGAAAGATCCAAACAGGCCTACAAACATTAATCTGCGCATCATGCACTTTATTAATGCGCTGGCTATCCTTATGTTTTTGGCGGGGATCATCTATAAGCTGATACAAGTGTTCATACTTAAAAAATGATGACAATAATAAACACCAATAATGCGCCGGCTCCTATCGGGCCATATAGCCAGGCTACCGTAGCCGGAAATTTTGTATTTGTATCAGGCCAAATACCGCTTAACCCGGTTACCGGCGAGTTAATAACCACCGGTATTACTGATGAAGCGGTGATGGTAATGGAAAACATCAAAGCCATTTTAACGGAGGCCGGTATCGGTTTTGAGAACATCGTGAAAACCAGTATTTTTTTAACTGATCTGGGCAATTTTGGCCAGGTGAACGAGGTGTACGGAAAATATTTTACCGCCAATTTCCCGGCACGTGAAACCGTACAGGTATCTGCATTACCCAAAGGTGTAAATGTAGAGATATCGGTTATTGCTGTAAAGTAGGGGCCTCACTCAACACTTCCCTGCCAGCAGGCGGGAAGCGTTGAGAATAAAACAAACATAAACTACGCGTCATTGCGAGGAACGAAGCAATCTCTATGCTATACAGAGCAAACAGAAAAGTTTAGGACCCGAATGACCGACCTGCCTGTTTAGAGATTGCTTCGTTCCTCGCAATGACGGTGGGTAAAATATTGAGCTTTATCTATGGATCCTTTTCAAACACCGCTTGTATATTTAAAAGGAGTGGGCCAGTCCCGCGCCGAGGTGTTGAAGAAAGAATTAGCGCTCGCTAATTTCGAGGATCTTTTAAGGCACTTCCCGTTCCGGTATATCGACCGTACGCGTTTCTACAAAATCAAAGATATCCAGTCCGATCTACCATATGTGCAGGTATTGGCCCGTATCGTGAATAAACAGGTGGTGGGCGAAAAACATACCAAACGCCTGGTAGTTATGGCTAAAGACGATACCGGCTTGTTGGAGTTGGTATGGTTCAAGGGTATCAACTGGATCGAAAAAACTATTGTTCCCGGGCAGGTATACGTTGTTTTTGGCAAGCCCGGGTTTTTTAACGGACAGACCCAGATGGCGCATCCCGAAATGGAGGTATACTCGCCGGGTACACAACGGCAAGGCAATGCCAGCCTGCAGCCGGTATATAACTCCACCGAAAAGCTCAAACAGTTTCAGTTGGATAGCAAAGGCATCCAGAAAATCACCTCTACACTGCTGGAGCTGCATGCCCGTGATGTCCGCGAGAATTTGCCGCTGTATATTATCCAGAAGTTTAAGCTTATCAGCAGGGCCGAAGCCTACCGCAATATCCATTTCCCTGCCGACGCTCGTTTACTGAATGAAGCTATTCTGCGGTTAAAATTTGAAGAACTGTTCCTGCTGCAGCTCAAATTATTACGGAATAAGCTGCTGCATACCCAAAAATTCAAAGGCAACGTTTTTGGTACGGTTGGGCATTATTTTAATGATTTTTATCACCATAAATTACCTTTCGAGCTAACTACTCCACAAAAACGCGTACTCAAAGAGATCCGGCAGGATACCCAGCGCGGTGTACAGATGAACCGCCTGTTACAGGGCGATGTGGGCAGCGGCAAAACCGTGGTGGCCCTCATGAGCATGCTGATAGCGGTTGATAACGGTTTCCAGACCTGTATCATGGCGCCTACCGAAATTTTGGCCACCCAGCATTATCAAACCGTAAAAGATCTGGTAGGCGACGATTTTATTGAGGTGGCCCTGCTTACCGGTTCTACCAAGCAAAAGGACAGGAGAATATTACACGAAAGGTTGGAGAGCGGCGAGCTTAAAATTCTCATCGGTACCCATGCGCTCATCGAAGATAAAGTACAGTTCAAAAACCTGGGCTTTGTGGTGATCGATGAACAGCACCGCTTTGGGGTAGAGCAAAGGGCCAAGCTATGGCGTAAAAACATCATACCGCCGCATGTATTGGTGATGACGGCCACCCCCATTCCCCGCACACTGGCCATGACGTTATATGGCGATTTGGATGTATCGGTTATTGACGAATTGCCAGCTGGTCGTAAACCTATCCAAACGCTTCATTTTTATGAGAACCAGCGCCTGCGGGTATTCGGTTTTATGAAAAGGGAGATAGCCCTGGGCCGGCAGATCTACGTGGTATACCCGCTGATACAGGAAAGCGAAAAGCTGGATCTGAAAAACCTGGAAGATGGCATCGCGGTGATGTCGCGGGAGTTTCCGCTGCCCGATTATCGTGTAAGCATTGTGCATGGTAAATTGAAAGCAGCCGACAAGGAATTTGAAATGCAGCGCTTTATCAAAGGTCAAACGCAGATCATGGTTGCCACTACGGTGATCGAAGTGGGGGTTAACGTACCCAATGCCTCTGTGATGATCATTGAAAATGCCGAACGTTTTGGTCTTTCGCAGCTGCACCAATTGCGTGGCAGGGTAGGGCGCGGAGCAGAGCAATCGTACTGTATTTTGATGAGTAGCCACAAGCTGAGTCACGATGGCAAGATCAGGCTGGACACCATGGTGAAAACCAATAACGGTTTTGAAATATCCGAGATCGACCTGCAGCTGCGCGGCCCCGGTAACCTGGAAGGCACCCAGCAAAGCGGAGTGTTAGATCTTAAATTGGCCAACCTGGCCACCGATCAGGAATTGTTATTTAAGGTGCGTAAAACCGTTGAACAGATCTTTGAAAAAGATCCGCAATTGGCCCTGCCCGAAAACCTGGTGTTGCATCATGCCTTCGAAACCAAAAACGCGGGTTTAAGCTGGGATAAGATCTCCTGATGTTTATAGCATAAGAGAAGGGTAGTGCGATTCCTCTCAAGAGCGTAATAGCCTATGAAAGACATTTCTATAAAAAGGGTGTCATGCTGAGCTTGTCGAAGCATGGTGGGTGGGCCTCTGCGCTCGCCCCTTCGACGGGCTCAGGGTGACAGCCCTCTTTTTTGGGTATTATCCATTCGTCATGTCTAATCATGGGCTATTACCCTCCCGTGGGGATCTTAATTGGCACTCTTCACTGTCGCATTCGTTGCAAACCACAAATGTTGGGAAGACCAAAATGTTATAAAGCTGATTAATGTAAACCCAACTAATTATGGTTTACACTGTAAACCCACTTTTTATATGTATTTTTACATAATTAATTGATTATCAATTATATAAATTTACGTAAACCATGAAAAGTGTAAACCATGTAAACCCACTTTTTAACAAAATGACCCACCTGTTCAGCATAATAACCCATGAGTAAAAGGCTATCATACTCCGTCGAAGCATGGCGGGCAGGCCTCTGCGCTCAACCCTTTGACGGCGCTCAGGGTGACACATTTCGGAGACACATGTAATGTATCTCTACAACAAATATCGTAGAGACGCATCACATGCGTCTCCTATTCAAGATTGCAAATGAGCATAAAGTGAAACGTGAATTTTTCTTCCAAAATATTACATTTGTTAAAACTGATCTTAATATCCCATGAAGAAATTTTCCCTGGTACTGGCTGTACTTTTCACAACTTCCCTGCTCCATGCGCAGGACTCCTTAACTATTCGTAAAATTTATGATGAGGCCCTGGTAAACGGCAAGGCTTATGAAAGTCTGCATTACCTGTGTAAAAATATTGGTGGACGCCTAAGCGGTTCGGCCAACGCGCAAAAAGCGGTGGAGTGGAGCAAAAAGCTGATGGAAAGTTATGGCTTTGATAAAGTGTATCTACAGGAGGTAATGGTACCACATTGGGTGCGTGGTGCAAAGGAGACCGCTTTTATTATTGATGGTAAAAACCGTATCCCGGTTCCTATAGCTGCTCTGGGTATGACCATAGCTACTCCTAAGGAGGGTATTACCGCCAATGTGGTAGAGGTACGCAGCCTGAAAGAACTGGAAACTTTGGGTGAGAGTGTGATCAAAGGCAAGATCGTTTTCTTTAACCGCGCGTTCGATCCACGTTTTATCGAAACCGGGCATGCCTACGGTACTGCCGGCGATCAGCGTTTTATGGGACCTGCTGTAGCGGCCAAATACGGTGCTGTGGGTGTTATTGTACGTTCCTTAACCGAAAGTATTGACGATTATCCGCATACCGGGGCAACGTTGTCTGCCCCGGGCACTCAGCTGATACCTGCAGCCGCTATATCAACAAAAGCCGCTGATAAACTGAGTAATATGCTGCGTTTACGCAAACTGCCATTGATAAAGTTTTACTTTAAACAAAGCTGCCAGTTATTACCCGATGTATTATCGTACAACGTGATCGGCGAACTGACCGGCACCGAAAACCCAAACAAATTTATCAGCGTAGGCGGTCACCTGGATTCATGGGACCTGGCCGAAGGCGCGCATGATGATGGTACGGGCGTCATGCAATCGGCCGAAGTACTGCGTATATTTAAAGCGATAGGTTACCGTCCTAAAAATTCTGTACGCGCTGTATTTTTTATGAACGAAGAAAATGGCCATAAAGGCGGTACCAAATACGCCGAACTGGCCGCGCAGAACAAAGAACAGCACATTGCCGCTATCGAAACTGACGAAGGTGGTTTTACCCCACGCGGATTTAGCTTCGACGGCGTATCCAGTGATTTTATCAAAAACATCAACAGTAAGTACAAAGCTATCCTGGAGCCTTACGAGGTTGATAAGCTCACTATTGGCGGCAGCGGTACCGATATTGAACCGATGAAAGAAAAACTGCCCGGCGTAGTACTGATCGGTTATCGCCCCGATTCACAACGTTATTTTGATATTCACCACACCCCGAATGATGTGTTTGAAAATGTAAACAAACGCGAGCTGGAATTAGGAGCTGCCGGCATGGCCGCGTTTATTTACTTGATCGATCAGCATGGGTTGTAGATGTGCAAATATGCAGATGACTTGATTGGTCAAAAATGAAATTTTTCCCCGCCGCCTGTGTCCTCACAGGCGGTTTTTTTATTGTGGTTTGCGTTAAGGATAGCAGCGGATACCGGCCTGTGGCTAATGCCTGTGCAGTATGAGCGGATAGCCTGCCCCGACGTGAGGAGGGAAACGCCATTGGAAAACAGGCTTGTCTCCCTGAGCTTGTCGAAGGGCGTGCGTAGAGGCCCTGCGCACCATGCTTCGACGGAGCTCCGCATGAAAGCCACAGACACCCCAACAATTACCCTAATTTGTCCAATAAAAACCTATGATCAGATTTAATATTCCCAAAATGGTATTGTAAATTTGCAGTACATCTAAAACAACACTGTGACCGAAGACGGAGATAGTAACCCCCAAAAAGTAGATTCCTTTGCAGCATTGCGATATAAAGATTTCAGGTCTTATGTTGGCATGCGCTTTTGTTTCACCTTTGCTTATCAAATGCAGGCCGTTGTTATCGGCTTTTATATTTACCAGGTCACCAAGAGTGTTTTTGCACTTGGTCTGGTAGGTTTGTGCGAAGCTATACCCGCCATAGGCATAGCGCTGTACGGCGGCTATATTGCCGATAAATCTGAAAAGCGAAAAATGCTGCTCATTATATTTGCTATGGTTATCCTTACCTCGTTGGTGATGTTTACCGTTACGCTTAACAGTATGAGTGGGGTGATACATAAAGATTGGATAGTACCCATTATTTTTGCCATGATATTTTGCAATGGTATTGCCCGTGCGTTTTACGGTCCGGCTACCTTTACAGTTTACGCGCACAGCATCCCCAAAGAAGTTTATCCTAATGGCAGTACCTGGAGCAGTTCTAGCTGGCAGG
>Ga0207671_10001913_pt1 | contig 23118 bp, 20 predicted proteins | sample KBSC24metaG_FD_184352 | JGI IMG/M metagenome (GOLD analysis project Ga0207671, IMG submission 184352) | Corn rhizosphere microbial communities from Kellogg Biological Station, Michigan, USA - KBS C2-4 metaG (SPAdes) (version 2) | ecosystem: Host-associated > Plants > Roots > Rhizosphere > Soil... | reverse complement strand
AGAGTTTGAAGACGGTCTACAGGTTTTTGGACCGACAAAACTGCGCGGTGCGCTGATCGATTCGCATGGCGATCATCGGATCGCGATGGCCTTCTCAGTCGCAGCGCTGATTGCTGACGGTGAAACACAGATTGACGGGTCGGAATGCGTTGCGATCTCTTTTCCTGAGTTCTTTGACCTGCTTCACTCAGTTTCTTCGACATGAAAATCGTAATCACAGGTTTCATGGGTTCGGGAAAGACGAGACTCGCGCGTGAGCTCGCGCGGCGCCTCAATCTCGAAATGGTGGATCTGGACGACCGAGTTACCAGACGCGAAGGAAGATCTCCGGCACAACTGATCGTCGACGAAGGTGAGGACGCATTTCGCTCGATCGAATCAGACGTTCTGCGTGAGTTGTTGGACACAGATGGCACAGATGTGATCGCACTCGGCGGCGGGGCCTGGATCGTAGAAGCTAATCGTCAACTCATTGATGAGTACGGGTGTTTAAGTATCTGGCTGGACACGCCGTTTGAAGTGTGCTGGGCGAGAATCGAAACCTCCGGCGACGACCGCCCCCTCGGAAAGACGCGTGACGAAGCCAAAACCCGTTACGCCCAGAGAAAGCCCATCTACCAACTCGCCAAAATCCACGTCGAGGTGACGGACGAGGTCGACCTCGATTCCGTGATTGCGCGCATCAAAAACGCCGCAGATAAACGCGGATGAACGCAGATCTAATCTGCGTTCATCTGCGAAAATCTGCGGCTAAAACAGCAGCAGGAGCAGTTTGAGGAGCACGCAGATTCGCCTCTGCCTGCCTGCTCCCGCACCTGCTCCTGCTCCTGACCTCAGAACTTGTACTTCAGCGCAAACTGCATCTGCCTCGACGATCCCGAGTCGCCCGTTCCGAAACGCGTGCTCGTGATCTGCCCGAAGTTTGTAGTTCCTACCACACGCCCCGGCTGACCAAAGTTCGCATGGTTGAATACGTCAAAGACTTCCCACCGAAACTCAATCAACTGCTTTTCAGTCAAATACGTCCGTTTAATCACCGAAAAGTCCGTGTTGTTGAATCCTGGACCAATCACTACGTTCCGCCCGAGACTTCCGAAGCGTCCCACCGGCACGATAAACGGCGAAATATCGAACCAGCGGTTCGGAGTGCCGAGAATCTCGATTGGACCAGTCACATCGGGTCGCACAGTGTTGTTGGTGCCCGTGAACGTCGTGTTGTTGATCACGATGTTAACGGGATTGCCGGTCTGCGACTGAACGATCGTCCCCAGTTGCCAACCCTCGACGAATTGATTTCCGCGAAACGGCAACTCGTAAATTCCACTGAACACGAAACGATGTCGTGCGTCGTAATCCGAAAGTCCACGACTGTCGCGCAGGTTGTAGCTGTCCTGCACGATTACACCCTGGCTATTCAGCGAGTTGTAATCGATGGACTTCGAGAACGTGTAAGACGCATTGAATTGCAACCCGCGCGATAGACGTTTGGTGGCGGTTAACCACATCGCGTTGTAGCTCGAGTTTGACGTGCTCTCGGGTTGCACGATGTTGTTGAGGAGCGGCGAGACTGGGAAAGTATCGGAAGGAACGACCCGGATAAACGGTCGAGCACCACCATTGATCGGTTGATTGATGTTTCGCGCAATCCGAAGGTGGGTTCCTTTACTCCCAAAGTAGCCGATAGTCACACCCAGATTCTGTGCCACTTCGCGTTGAATATTGAGGTTCCACGACTGAATGTAAGCGTTCTTGAAATCGTGAGCGATGTTGTTTGGAGCGAGACCCGCAGCAGCGGCAATGTTGATTGCGTTGGTTAAGGAGATCGCGCCGGTAAAGGTGCGTGGATCGGCCAACGGAGGATTCGCAGCGAGCGGCGTCACTGCGTTTGTTACGGGCTGATCAGCCAGGATCGCATACGCAGCGCGGACCGAGGTCTTACCGTCGTTGAATGGATCCCACGCGATGCCGAGTCGTGGTTGGAAGTTGTTGTTGTTTTCCTCATAGACTTTATCAATTCCGGAACCAACTCGCTGCAGCGTTCCCGTTGCCGGATCGAAAACGACGAAGCGGTCGTAGCGCTCGGTCGGAGTCATATTCCAGTCATAACGAAGACCGAGTTCAAGTGTCATATTCGAGCGCACCTTGTAGTTGTCCTGCACATAAAACCCGAGTGCATTCTGAATGATGGCGCTCGAACGATCGCCCAACGTGATGTTGAACGAGTTGGCAGTTGCGTTAATGAAACTCGTGACACTGGCGAAGGTGAAGTTTCCCGTATCGAGGGTGAAGTTGTTGTTGTAGAAACGCCTTGCCTCACCACCAAACTTGAATGAGTGGCTCCCTCTCAGATAGGTGAGCGTGTCTGATAAAACAACGGTTGTATCGGCGCGGCCTTGCGGAAAGCCCGCGGGTCCACCGATGTTGAAGTTAAAGCCGGTGATGCTCATCTGCGGCAGACCAATGTCGGCATTTATACCGTTCTTGATGCCGAAATCATTCGGATTCAATTGAGCATTGGGCGTGAAACTAATGTTGATTCGATTCAAACCGAGTCGCGCTTCGTTGGTCAGGTTTGGACCAAAGATGTGCGTTTCGTTCAGGGTCAGGATTTGTCTGCGCGACTCGCGCGTGTCGCCGAAACCCGGAAGCGTGTTGCCCTGAAGATTCGGTTCGCCGCGCCGGTCTCGTTGTAACGCGTAGTAGCCGTGGACACGATCGTTGGAGCTGAACTCGTGGCTTAGGTCGATAGTACCCTGATCGATATCGACCGGCGCCGTTCCGGATCCGGCAAACCTCCCGATCGCCACATTATTGACAACATCAACACTCGTCGCACGAGGAATCAACGGCAACAACTGAAGGATAGTTGCGTTTGATACAGACGCGCGCTGCGCATCCGTCAGAACATTACTGGTAAGTGTTAATCCCTGCCGCTGTCGCAGTCCTTCATAACTGAAGAAGAAAAACGTGCGGTTCTTACCGTTGTAAGCGAGTCCGGGACCACCTTCGCCAAAATGTGGAAAACTCACAGGGCCGCCAAGGTTGAAGCCGAACTGATTACGCTTGAACGGCGGCTTGCGCGCGTCGAAGAAGTTTCGAGCATCGAGAGCTTCGTTACGCAGAAACTCGAAAAACTCTCCGTGATAGTCGTTTACTCCGGAACGCGTCGCGATATTCACGATAGCACCCGAGTTTCGGCCGTACTCGGCGCTGAACGTAGAATTGTCGGCTTTGAATTCCTGCACGGTGTTGATTGAAGGTTGAAACGTGATCTGGTTCTGGACCATGTCGTTGAGATTGACGCCGTTGATCATGAAGTTAACCGTGTCTTCACGATTGCCCGCGGTGTTGAAGGCAAATGAACCCTGGCCGCGGAGTGGTGCGGTCAGAAATCCGTTCTGCGGTGGCGTCACCGAACCAGGAATGAGTAGACCGAGATCGACAAAGTGACGACCGTTCAGAGGGATTTCCTGGACGGTTCGCTGGTTGATGACCGTACCAACCGACGTCGTCGCGGTTTCGATAATCGGAACGTCCGAGGAGACCAGGACCTGTTCGGTGATGGCGCCCACGTCCATTTGGAAGTTCTGGATGACGGTTTTGGCGACCTCGACGGTCACCTGGTCCGCGACCTGGGTCTTGAATCCCTGGAGTCTCACCTCGATGGTGTAAACGCCGACGGGTAAGGCCGCAAACTGGTAGTTCCCGTCGTTGTCCGTCTGCGTCGTGCGTTCGGAAGAGGTGTTTCTGTTTCGGACCAGCACGGTGGCGTTAGGCACGACGGCTCCCTTGGAATCAGTAACGGTGCCTTGAAGGGTGGCGGTTGATTGGGCCAATGCTGTGGAAGTCGCAAGGAGAGCGGCTACTAGCATTAAGAATGAAAACGAAAACGCGATCCTTTTGCTGAGCATAAAACCTCCTGCTATGGCTGGGCAGATTTTCAACTGTAGGGGAGGAGAAAAACCTTTAAGCAATGAGAATGCCGCGCACCTTGATCCACAAGTGCGAGATTTCCTAAGGAAAACTCGTTTCGATCAAGCTCGACGATCCAAAAACAACAAGGGCCATCCGAAAATCTATCTGTGTAATCAGCGGACGGCTTTTACCATCGCAACAGGAATTCCCGAAGCGTCTCGTACATCTCGTCGAACGAATCCGCGCAAAACAGAATCGCCTGAAAATGAGTTGGGTCATAAACCTGATTCGCGGCCACTTCGACGTCCAGTGGCAGGAGTTTGGCTTTGTGCATTTCCGCCAACTCTCCGGCTGATGACAACAGCCCGGTTCCGTACGCCTTGATCCGCCCGTTCTCACGCAAAACGCCGAATTCGATGGTGAACCAGTAGACACGCGACAGGCGATCGAGCTCGTCCGGATCTTTCGTGCGGGTGACCGCCTCACCGAAGAGTCGATTGAGTTCCGCGAAGCGTTTGCTGGCGAGCGTTACGGCGTGGCCGATGATCTCGTGGGCCACGTCCGGCTCCGGTGTGTACAAGGGCGTCGAGTGATGACGAATGTACTGGGTTGAAAGGAAGACGCCGCGCGCCAGCGACTCGAGAAACACCCGAGGCTCGACGAGTCCCGCTACGGGCTCCAGTCTGAAACCACTCAGCGCTTGCACCTTCCGACTGACTTCGTCGAGTTGCGGAATTCGATCGCTCTCGAAATCCAGCCGTTCGAGGCACTCGAGGTACTCGGCACACGCGTGTTCCCGGTGCGCCCGGTCGAGCGCTTTCCAGATCTTTTGCCAGACGCCGTGTTCGAGTTCCGTGTAAGGAGCGGTCGGGATGGATGAACCGGGCATGTACGTCATGGCTATCTGCGCGATCGCGTTGCGGCGCGCGCGATACTCGGGGTCGCGAAATCCGGGGTGGTCGGGAGCAAGCTTCATGTCGACATGGTCGAGTAAGACGGTTTGGGTTTCAGTTGGTATCATCGCCGTTACCTCATTGCAGAAAAAAACGGCCACCAATCCGCTTGGGATTGATGGCCGGTTCTTGGAAACTTGTCTAAGGTGCTACATCGTCAACGCACGCCGACAGCCCATCGCCTGACCGTCCCTCCCAGCGGAGAGCGGGCCGTAATAGTAATAATGGCGATAGCTGTTTCGGCTCATGCGACCTTGAGAATAAGCCTTGATTCCTGAATCGTCAAGGAGAGGGGGAGACGGGGAGAAGGAGAGACTCGGAGACGCGGAGACACGGAGATCTCCGCGTCGCCGTGTCTCCCCGTCTCCGCGTCAAAACTTCAGCGATTGGCGCGACGCGAAGAAGTCTTTCCAGGGGTCGCCTTTCTTCAAGAGCTGGGGGACATTCGTGATCGTGAAATCCTCGATCTTCACGCCCTTCGAGATCTGGTTCCACGTCAGCGGCATGGAAACAGTCGCCTTGGGCTTCGCGCGCGCCGTAAACACCGCCGCGAGGCTCTTCCCTCTCGCGTTCTGCATCCAATCAACGTATACCTGCGTGCTCTTGCGCTTCGCGATCGTTCGCTCAACCGTCGCGATCTTCGGCGCGCGCCGCGCAACCTCGCTCGCAAACAGTCGCGCAAACTCCGCCACTCGCTCGTACTCGTTCTTCGGCTTCAGCGGCACATACAGATGAATCCCCGACGATCCCGAAGTCTTCGGAAACACTTCCAGCCCAATCTCATCCGCAACCTCCTTCACCACCAGCGCGACCTGCAGAACGTTCTCCCACGGCGCACGCTTCGGATCGAGATCGATTGCAATCCAGTCGGGCTTGTCGAGATGCTTAGTAGTCGAGTGCCATGGATGCTGCTCGATCGTTCCCAGCGTGACGAAGTGGACCAGCGAACCGACGGTTGAATAAACACCGTAATCAAGTTCGCGCCCTTCCTGGTTTGTGAGCCTTGCGGTTTTGATGAATTCCGGAGCGCTATCGAGATCCTGCTGGAAAAACATCGGCGCTTTGATACCGCGTGGATACCGTTGCAGGATCGCCGGCCGATCCTGAAGAAACGGCATGATGTAATCCGCGACCTTCAAATAGTAGCTAAGCAGGTCAAACTTCGTGAGCTTTTCATCGGGCCAGTAAATGCGGTCCAAGCTCGTGACCGACACCTGCTCGCGCCCGATTTTCAGGACAAGATCGCCCTTGGGCCGATCCAGGCTGAGAAATTCCTCAACCGTGACAACTGTTCCACCTTTTTGACGCGTTCGTTTGACAGCCATTTCGTAAGATTTCTTCGGAGGTTACACGATGCGGAAAATCATTGCTGGTCTAATATTAGCGACAATCATCGGTTCCGGATCGTTGCTGGGGGCTCCTGCAACGGTAACTTATATTCTCGATCCCAGCCAGAGCAAGTTCATGGCCCACGCGAATCGGAGCGGTCTTCTCTGGTTCAAAGGGCACAGTCATCATCTCGCCGCAAGCGAGTTCTCGGGGCAGGTCGAGCTCACTCCCGACACGATTACACCGGCATCGCTGCGGCTCGTCGTAAAGGCAGCTTCGTTACATGAAACAGGCGCGGACTTCACTGAACCGCAGAAACAGATCATCAACAAGGAGCTGCGCGAGATCGTGCTGCATCCGGACCAGTATCCGGACATTACTTTTCAGAGCACGAACGTTACGGCAAAGAATACCGCTCCCGGTCGTTATGAAGTGAAGATCGATGGCAACTTCACTCTCCTTGGCATCACTAAGCGAATTACGATTCCGGCAGACGTTACCGTCAACGGAGATAACCTGCGTGCAGTGGGTAAGTTCAGCATCGACCGCGACGATTTCAAGGTGAAGGCGACGTCAGCGTTCCACGGAATGGTGCGAGTGGATGATGATGTGAAGTTTGAGTTTGATATTGTAGGTCGTAGGTGACAACGTCTGCCTGGACAGGATTTATACGATTTTTTTCAGGATTTACATGCTAATCCTGAAAAAATCCTGTAAATCCTGTCTAACCATATCCGTCAGCGTGGGCGAGCATCCATTTCCACGCGGATTCGATGATCAATCCCAGATCCTGAAATTGTGGCTGCCACCCGAGTTCGTCTTTGATCCGGTCCGAGCTCGCGATCAGGACCGCCGGATCGCCAGGCCGGCGTGGTCCAACGCGAACCGGGATCTCCTTGCCTGTAACACGACGCGCAGTCTCGATGACGTCTTTCACACTGTAACCATCACCGCCACAACCGAGGTTGTAAATCGCGCTCCGTTCTTCCAGGAGATCAAGCACGAGTATGTGGGCTCGTGCCAGGTCGACGACGTGAATGTAGTCGCGAATACACGTGCCATCCGGCGTCGCATAATCCTCACCATAGACCTCGACGTGCGTGCGTTTTCCAGCCGCCGCCTGCAATGTGATCGGAATCAGGTGCGTCTCCGGATCGTGGTCCTCACCGCAGTGCTCGGTCGCGCCGGCAGCATTGAAATATCTTAACGACGCATATCTCACCCCGTACGCCGCCTCGTGCCAGTGCATCGCGCGCTCGAATGCGAGTTTCGTTTCGCCGTAGGGGTTCGTCGGATTCGTCGGATCACTTTCAACGATCGGTTGCTTCTCAGGTTCGCCATACACCGCCGCCGTCGAGGAGAAAACGATCTTCTTCACTGCGCACGCGCGCATCGCGTCGAGTAAGACCAGCCCGGCAACCAGGTTGTTGTTGTAGTACTTCGCGGGCTCATCAACCGACTCCCCTACGAGCGAAGACGCGGCCATGTGAATCACCGCTTCGATTTTATTGTCGTAGAGCGTTTCGTTGAGTTTGTCGCCCGCGAGCAAATCACCATCGACGAGCTCGGCGCCGTCGACAACGGCTTCAGGATGACCTTTTGAAAGATTGTCGTAGACCACCACCTGGTGGCCGTCGCTTACCAACTGCTCGGTGACGACACTACCGATGTAGCCCGCACCCCCAGTTACAAGCACGCGCATGCAATTACCCCCTTGAAGTTGATCGTGTTTGCAAAATGTAAAGGCTAATGGATGGCAACGTTGGGTTGAGGCGCTGCTGCATCCGCCTTCACTGAATCCGTCACATAGAAGAGAATGCGTCCGCAGTTGTCGCACGTGATGACGTCTTCACCGCGACGAATCTCTGACATCACCTGCGGCCGAAGCGACATAAAACACGCCGAGCACGATCGATTGCGCGCTTCTGCCACTGCCACGCCGTCGCGAATGCGAGCTTTGATCCGAGAGTAAAGATTGCTCATCGGTTTGGGCAGGTTGGCAAACACTTCCTCTCTCTCTTTGCGCGCCGTCGCCAGTCGTTCGTCGATCGTTCCTGTCTCGTCGTCGAAGGCCTTCAGCCGAGCTTCACGATCGGAATTCAGACTGGCAATCTCTGTGGCCCGTTCGTTCAGAGCGGCTTCCGACTGTTCGAGAATTTCAAGTTGTTCGAGAATCTGCGTCTCTAGGGTTGAAATCTGTTTTCGTGCTGCATCGGCTTCGCGGATGGCGGCTGTGTACTCGTCCTGCTTCTTCGACGACATCAGGTTTCGTTCCGCTCGCTCGGCCCGGTTTTTCTGTTCGACCGCTTCGTTCTCAAGACGCGTGCGCGAGTGTCTTGCTTCGTCGCGACGGCTTTCGAGTGCTCGAATTTCAAAGGCGCGCTGATCGAACTCTTTTTCGATCTCGGCGCGCCTTTGGGGTATCGCTTCTTGGTCTTTTTCTAGTTTTCGTATGGTCGTATCAAGATTCTGCAAAGCGATTAACTGCTGCAATTCCGCTTTCACTTATGCACTCCTCAAAAGATCAGGGCTGTTGTTATATGTGACGGTTACCATCGCAGCGATCATCACATATCCAACGCGTCCCGCGCAAGCGTACCAGCAAGACAGGGAGACGGGGAGACACGGTGACGCGGGGAACAGTCTCCGCGTCACCGTGTCTCCCCGTCTCCCTGTCTTAAAGAGATCCTTTAAATAGGGCCTTGTACTGTCCTTACTCTCACTCGCGGCGTTACACGCACGCGCGGGAGGTTGATATTGATCGCGGGAACCGCGATCTGCGGCATCGCGATGTCGATGCTCGGAAAGTCGATCTGCGGGATAACGATACGACGTCCAACCTGCGGCTCGTCCGGCGTGCCTGAAAACCCGCCACCTTCCGTCGGCGTCACGTGAAAAGTCTGTTGCGACTTGTTGCGAATGACGGTCAACGTAATATCGCCGTCTTTCTTCCGATTGATCACGCGCGAGAGGTCGCCGGGTGAATCGACCTTTTCACCGTCGATCGCAGTGATCACGTCGCCGGCTTTGATACCCGCTTTCTCCGCTGGGCCACCTTCAATAACCGAAGTCACCAACACGCCATCCGCGACACCGAAATAATCGGCGAGCTGCTTGTTGAGTCCCATTGTGCTCACACCGATGCGGCGGCCATTTGCCAGGAAGAACGAAAAGTCACCACCGTTATCCCCGAGCTGGCCTCGGCCCATGAGTGGCCTCTCGAACTTCCACATTTTCGGATCGCCCTCCCATTTCCATACCTTCGGGTGGCCCTTAAAGAGATCGCCGGCGAAGCTCGAGTTGTTGCGTTTCGCGATCGTCGCGGTCACTTCCTGCTCGGAGCCTCCGCGACTGACAGCGATTTTCACAGAATGATCCGGAGCCATTTCCGACACCAGACGATTGAGTTTGCGAACGCTGTTTACGGCTTCACCATCGATGCGCAGGATGACGTCGTCTTTGCGCAAGCCGGCTTTCTCGGCCGGGCTGTCCTTGACCACCTGCGTTACGCCGACGCCGCGCACCGTGTTCAGGTTGTAGCGGCCCATGTTTTCGCGGTTGATGTTCTCCGCATAAACACCCAGAAAACCGCCATCGGTAAAGAAAGAAAAGTTTTGCTCGAAAGGTTCGACGTCGTCTGGTGGCGAAGGAGGCGCCGGCGCGGGCGCAGATTTCTGGGCAATCGCCACCCCCGCAGCCAGAATAATAACGGCCACGAGACCGACCAGATATTTTGCTTTCATGAAGAGTTTCCTCCGGAAGAGTTTACGGCTTACACGCGAACTCGCCGGATGAGGTTCCAAAAAAATTAGAGGGGCCGGTACATGTCTCTCTGGCCGGCTAATTCGTAGGCGATCTTGCCTTCGGTGTGGGCTAAATCGAGGTGGGCGACGGCTTCTGACACAGATAAAAAGCGGTGGACGTCGTCGGCATTGGGAAACATCTCGAGGGCCAGGTCCCACGCAGTCACACCGGTTTTCGCGACTAAGCTGATCACGTGCGACTGCCGATCCTGGAAAGCGCGGAAGTACCTGTGAAAGAGCTCCTCGTAATCGTGGATCGGCTCGCCGTGACCGCCATAGACGAGCGTCGGCGAAAACGATCGCAAACGAGCAAGACTGACGAGGTATTCGGCAAGCGACGGAAAACGCCGCGAGGGATCTACGGGATCCGGCGACAGCACCGGATTGGGCGTGATTCGTTTCAACACGCAATCGCCGGCGATGATCGTGCGATCAGCCTCGCGCAGAAACGAGCATGACCCGGGCGTGTGGCCGGGCGTGTGTAGAATCCGCAGGCTCCCTGACTCGAATTCCAGTTCGGCTTCGTCCCAGAGCGACGTGTATTCGTCGTCGCCGAACGAATCCGCGTACTTTCGCATGCGGTCGTACATACCGCGCATTCGCTGGATCTCTTCATCAGGAACTCCCGCGCGCTCGAGCAACACGCGATGCTCTTCATACTCCAGGCGACTGTGGCGATGGCCAGTCTCCCAGTTGTGAACGAAGACTTCCGCGTTCTTTGCTTCGTCGCGCAGCGATCGTGCGAGTCCACAATGATCTTCGTGTGCGTGAGTGAGTACGATGCGGCGGAGGTCGGAAACGCGAAAACCGGCGTTGCGGAGGCCGGTGCGGAGTGCTTCGATCGCCTCCTTCGTCTTTGGTCCCGTGTCGATGATCGTCAGCGGATCTTCGGCGATCAGGTAGACGTTAACCGGCCCGATGTAAAAAGGCGTAGGAACTGAAATTGGAACAACGCGCATAAGCCACAAAAAGGAATAGCCACAAAGAGGCACAAAAAGCACAAAATACAGCAGTAATTCTTTTGTGCCTTTTGTGCCTTATTGTGGCTTCTAATAGATCCACTTATTCGCGGCGATCAAATCATCCGCGATGCGCTGCCTTGCGGCGATCGTGTTCATCGGTTGCAACTTCGTGAAACGCCGTAGCGCGGCCAGCAGCGTCCTCAGCTCATCTCCTTCGGACATTCCGGAGAGCGTGTTCTTCGCTTTCGCTTCAATACGCTCGACGGCGTCGTTGCAGAACACGCGCGTCATGTCGAGATAGCGCTCAGCCGCACTCTCGCCCTGCGCTGCGACCAATTTTCGCGCACGCAGAATCGCGGTTTCCATCGCGTAAGTGTCCATGATGATGTCCGCGACGCCCATCAGAATCTCCTGTTGGTCCGCGAGCTTCATCATGTACTTTTGCGCGGCGGTGCCGAGCGTCATCAACGCGACTTTCTTCGCGTTCGTCGTGAGTTTTTGTTCTGCCGCGAGCAGGCTGTCGTCATCGTGGAAACCACCCATCTGCGGCGACAACACTTCGTCCATCAACGCCTGTGCAGCAGGCAGCAGCGCGAGGTTGCCGCTCAGAGCGCTCTTCATCAAGCGACCCGGAATCAACATGCGATTGATCTCGTTCGTGCCTTCGAAGATGCGATTGATTCGCGAGTCGCGATACGCACGCTCTGCTGGATAGTCAGCAGAATAGCCGTATCCACCATAAATCTGGACCATCTCGTCGACGACGTAATCGCAGTACTCAGAAAGCGCGACCTTAATGATCGAACACTCCGCGGCGTACTCTTCAATCGCGCGTAACCGCGCATCCACGTCTTTCGAGTCAACCGCTCCGATTCCGGCTTCGATCATGCCGAGCGTGCGATAGATCATCGACTCGCCTACCCACGTGCGAATCGCCTGCTCCGCGAGTTTGGCTTTGATCGCGCCAAACGACGAAATCGATTTACCGAACTGGTGCCGCTCGTTTGCATAACGCACAGACTCATGGACCATCAACTTCATTCCGCCGACGCACATCGCGCCGAGTTTGAAGCGACCGATGTTCAGCACGTTGAAAGCGATCTTGTGGCCCTTACCGACTTCGCCGAGCAGGTTTTCGACCGGCGTGCGGACGTCAGAAAGCACGAGCGCCGTCGTGCTCGAACCCTTGATACCCATCTTGTGTTCTTCAGCGCCCGAAGTCAGGCCCGGCTGGCGCTCGACGATAAACGCGCTGAACTTGTCGCCGTCGACTTTCGCAAACACGATGAAGATGTCGGCGAAGCCGCCGTTCGTAATCCACATCTTCTCGCCGTTGAGAATGTATTCCTTGCCGTCGTCACTCAAACGCGCGGTGGCTTTTGCCGCCATCGCATCAGAGCCGGAGCCCGCTTCCGTCAACGCGTACGCCGTGATCAACTCGCCGCTCGCGATCTTCGGCAGGTACTTCTGCTTCGCTGCGTCAGTCGCGAAATAAACAATCGGCAACAGACCGATGCCACTTTCCGCGCCCAACGTCGTCGCGAATGAGGCGGAGCGACCGATGTTCTCGCCGATGAGGGCGCCGCTCGTCTGATCGAGTCCGAGGCCGCCGTACTCTTCGGGTATGTTCGCGCCGATCAACCCGAGATCCGCCGCCTTGTTGACGAGTTCGCGCGCGAGTTTCCAATCGTGCTTTTCGAGTTCGTCGATGCGCGGCACGACTTCCTTATCGATAAACTGCCGCGTCGTGTCGGCAATCATGCGATGCTCTTCAGTGAAGTCTTCCGGCGTAAAGATCTCCTCGGGCGACCGCTCCTCGATCAGGAACGATCCACCTTTGATAATCTGTCGTTGTCCGGCTACGGCTGACATAGTTTTGCCCTCTTCTTTTTGTGTCTTATGTGCTTTTTGTGTACTAGTTTAATCGTTCCAAAATACCTGCGGCGCCCATGCCGCCGCCAACACACATCGTTACCATTCCGTATCGTCCGTTGCGTCGCTCGAGTTCGCGCAAAATGCTGGCAGTGAGCTTTGCGCCCGTGCAACCAAGCGGATGGCCCAGCGCGATCGCGCCTCCGTTGACGTTGACTTTATCTGGATCCAGTCCGAGCGTTTTGATCACCGCCAGCGACTGTGCGGCAAATGCTTCGTTCAACTCGATCACGTCGATGTCGTTCAAAGTGAGGCCCGCGAGTTTCAGAGCTTTGGGAATCGCGAACACTGGTCCAATGCCCATCTCTTCAGGTGGACAACCGGCGGTTGCATACGCAACAAAGCGCGCCATTGGCTTCGCGCCCAACTCACGCGCGCGCGCGTCAGACATCACGATCGCGGCCGCGGCGCCGTCAGACATCTGCGACGCGTTGCCGGCGGTGATCGTGCCCTTCACATGAAAAGCGGGTTTGAGTTTTTCGAGACCTTCGGCTGACGTGTCGCGCCTGACACCCTCGTCTTTATCAAACACGACTTCACGCCGCTGCTTCTTACCTTTTTCATCCAACTCTTCGAGCACGACGTGCAGCGGTACTGTTTCTTCGGTGAACTTGCCCGCATCCAACGCTGCCGCAGCGCGTGTGTGCGACCGAAGCGCAAACTCGTCCTGCTCCTCGCGCGAAACTTCGAACTTGCGCGCAACGTTCTCCGTCGCCAGCCCCATGCTCAAATAAAAGTCCGGATAGTGGTCGACGAGGTATGGATTCGGCCGGATGATGTGGCCACCCATCGGGATCATCGACATGGTTTCCAAACCACCCGCGACGATCACTTCCGAGCCACCGCTCTTGATCCGATCGGCCGCCATCGCGATCGACTGCAAGCCCGACGAACAGAAGCGATTGATCGTCATCGCGCTGGTCTCAACAGGTAAGCCCGCGCGAATCGCCGCCGCGCGCGCGACGTTCATCCCTTGTTCTGCTTCCGGCATCGCGCATCCCATGATCACGTCTTCGATTTCCGAAGTCTCCAAACCCGGCACGCGCGCAACTGCTTCTTTGATCACCACCGCACCCATTTCATCCGGGCGCGTGGTGCGCAACGTTCCCTTCGGCGCTTTGCCCACCGCCGTCCTCACGGCTGAAACTATCACTGCATCTCTCATAACTAATCCGCCTTTTTCCGTGTCATCCGTGGCTAGTTCCTCAAAGGCTTTCCGGTCTTCAACATGTGCCCGATTCGCTCCTGCGTCTTGCGCATGCCGACGAGCGAAAGAAATGCCTCGCGCTCCAAATCCAAAAGATACTGCTCCGAAACGCGTGTCGGATGATTCAGATCGCCGCCGGTCAAAATCTTCGCCAACTGTGTGCCGATCTCCGCGTCGTGATCTGAAATGTAGCCCGCGCGCTTCATCTGGTGAATGCCGAGTTTCAACGTGGAGAGCGCCGAATTTCCCAGCGCGAGAATGTCTTTCCGTTGCTGCGGCTCGATGTATCCGCTTGCCGCCAACGCTAACACTTCTTTCTTCGCGTCGGCGATCAAGCGATCGGCATTCATCGAGATCGTGTCGTCCTTAGACAGGAAGCCCAGCGACCGCGCCTCTTCCGCCGAAGTCGCAACCTTCGCCAGCGCTATAGTCTCGAACGCGCGCTTCACAAACGGAAACGGGTCCGCGTCGTCGACGCCTTTCGGAATCGAATCCATCACGCGCAATAACATCTCCTTCGTGCCGCCGCCTGCCGGAATAATTCCGACGCCGACTTCCACGAGCCCGATGTAAGTCTCGGCTGCTGCCCTGACGCGATCGCCGTGCAACACCATTTCACAACCACCGCCAAACACCATCTGAAACGGCGCGACCACGACAGGCTTTGGCGAGTAACGCAAACTCATCGTCGAGTTTTGGAAGACTCGCGCCATCATGTCGAGCTCGTCCCAGTTTTCCTCCTGCGCTTCCATCAACATCAGCATGATGTTTGCGCCGACGCAGAAGTTCGCGCCTTGATTACCGACTACCAGCCCGACAAAGTTTTTCTCGACTTCGCCGAGCGCGAACTTCAACATCTGTAGCGTGTCGCCGCCGATCGCGTTCATCTTCGAGTGAAACTCGAGACACGCGACGCCGTCGCCAATGTCGATCAGCGAAGCGCCCGCGTTCTTCTTGATGACGCCCGCGCGATCTTTAATTGACTTGAGGATCAGAACGCCTGGCGGATCCGCGAGTGGAACATACTTCCCGCCGGCAAAATCGAAATACGACTGTTGTCCATTGTCCTTTTTATAGAACGACGTGGCGCCGGATGCGAGCATCTGTTCGACGTTGCTCGGCACGGGCATGCCCTCTTCTTTCATCCGCGCCACAGACTTGTCGACGCCGATCGCGTCCCAAACTTCAAATGGTCCCAACTCCCAACCGAAGCCCCAGCGCATCGCTCGATCGACTTCGACCACGTTGTCCGCGATTTCAGGTATTCGCTTGGCCGAGTAGGCCAGCACGCGCGAGATCGTCTTCCACAAAAACGCGCCCACGCGGTCCTTGCCCCACGTCAGTGCCTTCACGCGCTCCGGCAGATCCTCGATGTTCTTCGCCACGTCGAGCGAAGGGAGTTTGACCTTCTCTAAAGGACGATAATCGAGCGTTGCGGTGTCGAGTGCCCAGATCTCGCGTTTGTCGCCCTCGCCTTTTTGCTTTTTGTAAAAGCCGCCTTTGGTCTTGTTTCCGAGCAGGCCGCGTTGGACCATCGTCGCGAGCACTTCAGGCACGACAAACATCTCGCGCTCTTCGTCTTCGGGAAGTGCTTCGAAGAGATTCTTGATGACGTGCGTGAAGACGTCCAGGCCGACTATGTCGAAGGTACGGAACGTCGCCGACTTCGGGCGACCGACCGCGGGACCAGTCATCTTGTCGACTTCTTCAATCGAATAGCCGTCGTCGAGCATCGTCTTGATCGTGTAAAGCGCGCCGAACGTACCGATACGGTTGGCGATGAAGTTTGGACGATCCTTCGCGGGGACGACGCCCTTGCCGAGACGTTGATCGAGAAAGCCGTACAGAAAGCAGGAGACCTCCGGCTTGGTCCATTCCGTGCGAATGATCTCGACGAGGTGCAGGTAACGAGGTGGATTGAAAAAGTGAACGCCGACGAAGTGTTGTTTGAAATCGTCAGATCGTCCTTCGGCGAGCAGGTGAATCGGGATGCCGCTCGTGTTTGAAGCCACGATTGAACCCGGGCGACGATGCTGCTCGACGCGCTCGAAGAGAGAGCGTTTGATATTCAGATTCTCAACAACCGCTTCAACGATCAGATCGCAGTCTTTGATCTTTGCGAGGTCGTCGTCGAAGTTTCCAGGCGTAACGAGAGAAGCGAGTTCCGGCACGAAGAACGCCGCGGGCTTTGCTTTCACCGCTGCGTCCAAGCCGGCGCGCGCGATGCGCCCGCGCACCTGCGGCGACTCGAGCGTGAGCCCCTTCTTTTGCTCTTCTTCGGTCAGTTCACGCGGCGGTATATCGAGGAGCAGCGTCGGCACACCGGCATTGGCGAGGTGAGCGGCAATCTGCGCCCCCATAGTCCCAGCACCCAACACGGCCGCCTTCTCAATGCGCATCATCGCCTCTCCACCCCTCCGTTGCAGACTTCCAGACACTCCCACCACTTAACGCGCCCATAATACTGAATGAACGCTCATTCATCAAGCCCTCGCAACAACGACCTGCGACGACTAAAGATTTGTGTGGGATCCGGCATTAAATGAAATTTGTCCGGCATATAGTGAAATTTGTCCGGCATTTAATGAAATTCGTCCGGCATATAGTGAAATTGCTCGGATGGTGGAGATCAGGAGTCGGCAAAAATATCAATACGATGCTGCGAATCGTTTAGTGCAGGTGAAAAACGACAGCTCTATAACACATCAGATAAATAAGGTGCCTGCTGGCCTTGGCGATCATTGTATCTCATGCTCTTGGACCAGGCTGGTGTAACCTTGACGTTATCCAAGTCTCACTGCCAGAGGGTAATCGATACCCTTGCGGAATTATGAGCGGTCAGCAAGCGGCGCTCGCAACGCTATGCTTACCGAGATTCAACAAAATAAATGGAGGCCGATTTATGCTCCGCGACGAACTCTTGTTTCGGGAGGCTTCAAACGGGTCAGCAAGAAACGTCCTTGTCGGATATGTGGCAAACCAACGTACTGTGGTTTTTCTACCGACGAAGGTACTTCCATCTGCATGCGAATAAGCGCTGGCGCTCGCGGTCCATCTCGCAACGGCGGAAACATACACGTCCACACAGAAATTCCAATCTTCACGTTTCCACCGACAATTACAATTCCGGATCGTGAATCAATTCCGCTGGCACCTCTTGAAATTAGAGACGCCGTTTTTCAGGAATTGATAAGAATATCTTCTGCGTCGAACTACAGAGAGGAACTTGTCACCGGCCCAGGAGGTCTACTTTCACGAGGACTGCTCGAGGAACAAGCAGCCAAGTACGGTGCGCTGCCTCCGACAAAACGAGACCGCTCAACTCTTGCGGCCATCTTAAGCAGCTACGTAGAAAACTACTTTCCCGAATATGCCAAACTATATTCAGGAGCGGGAGTCATAGGCGTACCAGGATTTTGGCAAGACCCTCATGCGGTGGTCCACATTTGGAAACCACGCAACTATCTGATGCCGATCCTGGTAATTCCCTATAAAGATGCAAGAGGACGGATCCAGGCGTGTCAAATCAGATTGCACGCAAGAGATATATTCCTTGGCGGCAAAAAATACCTTTGGCTTGCTTCACCACTGGAGCGACGTGGTACGAGTTCCGGAACACCGATACATTTTACCTTCACGCCAGAGGAGTTTCCGGCGGGCGAAACAGTCGTTATTACTGAGGGCGCTTTAAAGGCAGACACACTTGTCAGCTTCCGGCCCAAAGCCCGCGTGATCGCTACGACCGGAGTAAGTTGCTCGCATGATCAGATCATCGAAGCAGCAAGACCATACAACGTACTAATTGCCTTTGATGCAGATCACAGAACAAATCCTGCTGTATGCCGACAGCTCGCTAGATTGATTGTCCAGCGTGACAAAGATTCCAAAGAACACAGATTGTCAACGGCAACGAAGATTATTGTTTGGAATGGACCAAAGGGGATTGATGATGCAGTCCGAGCAAATATTGGACTAAGCGCTTTGACAGTTTCAGAGTGGTACGCCAACCTCGAAAATGAAGCGCTGGAAGAAGTAAAGAAATTCTGGAGAGAGATGAATTTCAAACCTTAGGCGCAACTCACACCAACCCGTTCATCCATTCATGGTTTTTTGGACTAGCAGAGTAGCGGCGCAGTCAACAGACCGATCGGCACAAGCAGCAGTCTGTACTTGTCTAACGAGTCAACTCTGCTTAGTGGACAACCATACGCAGAAACAGGCGGGCAGCGCCAGTCGCATTAATGAAAAAATCTTGGAGTTATTAAAAAATGAGAATCTTGCTCGGCACGCTTCTTGGCTATAGCCTTCGACAAAGAGAGAGATTGCTGATCACAATCCTCACCATCGTTCTCGTCACTATCTATATCGTGTTGCCCACTCTCGCACTCGCGATCCAGGCTATAGCCCTTACGCACCTTGGCCTATCGGTCCACCGCGAACGACTGGCCAGACCAATACAAACAAGAGTTCCCGCAATCAAAGGTTTGGATTATCAATCTGCTGTAACGACACTGCGGGGTTCCCACTTGAACATTCGTGTATTGGCAACGCGCTACGACTTACCACAGCAACCGGGCACAATTGTCGACCAATCCCCGGCCCCTGGAGAACAGGTCGACTACAACTACCCTGTTGGCGTGACCATCACTGACACCAGCCCCCGCGGGCAAAGTCCGTAAAGACAAAAAAGCAGCCGGGGAGGCTTTACGCCACGAACCTCAAAAATGGCCGTCCTAACTGCCGCCAAATACAAAGAACACTGTCAATGCTAATCTCTTACCATTTAACAATTGAAAAGCCCTCACTCCTTCCAACCAACATTCCTCAACATAACCAACGAGAAAAAAGAGGCGGTTAACGAGTAGGTGATTCACTAAGAATCTCCAAAAGGAACCGTCGCAATGAGATTTTTACTTGGCGTCCTCGTTGGTTACATCTTACGAGGCAAACAGAAACTGCTTATCAGATTTCTTGTGACGCTGGCGCTCGTTGTGTATGTCGTTATACCGGCACTTGCGCTTTTGATGCACCACGTGCATCACGGGCGAATGCCCGTTTAAAGCGTACTTGGGGTCGCAGGCTAGTAATTCAGATTGCTGTTGAATCTGATGCGGCACGTTAGTACCAAACTGTGGGTTGGGTCGTCGGTTCTAGATCTCTCTCCAAGTCGGAAAGTGTGCTCTTGCGGCGGCATCTTGCCGATTTCGAAGAGAAAGGAGAACCGTGATGAGAAAGCTCAAGCAGTACCGGGTATGCATTGGTAAGTTCGATGCATTGCTCTCCAGAAGTGATCTAGGACCAGAGCAAAGGGACGCCATTCAGGCAGCCCGGAGAGTTATCAAGGAGCTGAGTCGGATGCGTAATCCTGATGAAGCAGAAGTTTTTCGCTGCATCGGTGAAGTTTCTGAAAAGCTCCTGAAAGCTTTCCGCAAGCAGAAGTGACGATAACTTGTAGTTCAAGACGATCCACCTGCCACTTCAATACTTATGGACTATGGTAAAGCACTAAGAATTTCTCGGGCGATTGCTGGACTTCAGCAAAAGGAGCTAGCTGAGAAAGCCGGTTTGGATTCCAGTTATGTTTCGTTGCTTGAGAAAGGCAGGCGAAAACCCAGCCTAAAGGTCGTTCGCGCTCTTAGTGAGGCTCTTAAGATACCACCGCATTTGTTTACTCTCCTGGCTAGTGAGGAGGAGGATTTGGACTTGGTAGAACCTGCTGAGCTTCAACAAGCGGCAGAATCTATCGCGCGTCTACTATTTCCGGTGCCACCCCGACAGCATGAGGCCGAACGATAAGAGCGGGTTTAAGCTTCACATTCCAACACTCAAGATCCTGGGATACAGACTTGGATTGCCTCCCGAGCTGATAATCGCAACGTCACAAGTAGCTGGTCGCTACTATGACCCATTTTACTTGACGCGCGATCCGCCGCCTTTCCCGAAAAAACCGATTCAAATTAAAAAAAGAAAAATTGATAAGTCGATTCTGGTCGTTAAGGCAATTCAGAAAAGAATTAATAGCCGGCTGCTTCGCGATTTACAGCTACCCTCGCACATTTGCGGTGGCGTTAAGAAAAAGTCGCTTCTGGATAACGTCACGCCACACTTGGGCGCGTCTGTCATAGTCACGCTAGACATTAGGAATTTCTTTCGTCAGATTTCACCCTTTCAGGTTTATCAGGTCTGGAATGAGTTGCTAGGATGTGCTCCGCAAGTAGCTGCCGTATTAACTCGTCTTACCACATTCGAAAACCATCTGCCTCAAGGTGGTCCAACAAGCTCGGCATTGGCAAATCTCGTTCTTTTCTCTCTTGATGAGTCAATCAGGAACTATTGTCAAGCTCACGGGGTTTTTTATACTACGTGGATTGACGACTTGGCCTTCTCAGGCGCTGAGAGCAGGAGTGTAATCAATATTGCGGTCTTAGCTCTTCGCGCTGGCGGCTTTTCACTTCCACATAAGAAGCTGAGGATCATGCGAGCTGGAGAACGCATGATGCTGACTGGTGTGCTTGTAGGTAAGAAGCCGGGAGTCACTCGCGAGTATGTTTCACAAACGAGATCAGGTATTCACAAGTTGCTCACTGGTCATGTGCTTGAAGGAGAACTAGAAACGTACGCCAAGAGACTGATGGGACGGATTGCTCATATTCGCCGGCTAAATCCAAGTCGAGCGCGTCATTTGGAAAAACAACTGGTTGCCGCTCTCGAATACACGCTGAGAAAAAGTGATCTAGAGTTCGGTGCTAATAAGATTTCGCAATCCTGAGGTCTCGAGTGAGGAAAAGACGGGACTTCGTTGATATCCGGTTAAGCCCGACCGCAAGCTGTTATTTCGTTTCAGGACTTCAGAGCATTTCGTAAGAGCTGTTGCTCAGTCGATCTATATCCTCGAGATTAATCGCCGTAATGTCTATTGGTTGTACTTTCTCGGTGATCCTGGTTTCTGACTCGTGAGCTTTCTGCATAAATCTCCTTTCTAGAAGGAACTGATCGAGGCATCAAAAAGATTGCCCGAAAAAGCGGCGTGGTTCACACAAACTGAGCAGCGAAAAATATCACGGCCGACTCTTTTTTTACAATGGTACTGGTCTATCTCAACTCAAGGTGAGCAGCGAGGATTTTGTCTTCGTGCTGTTGATAGTACTGGCAGTTTTCCTTTTTCTGAACCTCGCGCATTTGCATTTGATTTCTTGGGCAGCCGCCCAGGCAGGATGGCAGATACTCACAGCCTCTGCAGACAGGATTTGCGAGCGGAGTCCACTCTTTCCATTTGCGCACGTTCGGATTATCGATATCGATAGCTTCGCCGAGCATTCCGATTGCCTCAGTTGAATCGTCAACCGCAAGGCCACATTTATGGATCTCGCCGTTTGGGTTGAAGATGAAACCGTTGTTCCCGATCGCGCCGCAGTTGTAAGTTTTAGGCTCAGGAAACTGATATAAGCCCTGAAAGGCTACTGGAACACCATACTCATGGAGTCGTTTCATCCATCTAAGATTGGTTTCCTGAAACTCGTCAACGCTGCACACTTCGGTAGCGACCTGTGAGCAGGCGTCTGTGAACGGTGAAATGCGCGCAAGATACGGATAGAACTGCGTGTTCGGGCCCAACCATCCCTGCGACGCAAAGAATTCCAACAATTGCCAGGCGTCCTTAAGATTGTGCTTGTCCACGTTGATGCGCAAGCGAATTACAAACTTACCTACGACCTTACCCAGGCCCAGAATCGTTTGTTCATAGGAGGAGATGACGCGAAGCTTACTCGGCCGACGTAGATCATGAACTTCCCGAAGACCGTCCAACGTAATCTGAAGCCTATCAACTCCAGATTTTGTCAGCACTTCCATTGCCCGGTCTGTGATCATAGTGCCGTTGGTGATTACCTGTGCGCTGTAGGGTGTATCGTATTTGGCGCAAAGACTCAGGAACGCTTCCGAGAGGTGCTCAATTGCACCAAGGGCAAGTAGAGGTTCTCCGCCAAACCAGTCTACTTCCATACTCGGAAACTTTTGTGAGGCGAACCGCTCCGTAACGAATTCGATAATCTGATCCTGCCGTTCACGGTCCATGGCGCCGCGTTTCTTACCTACAAAACAGTAGTCACAGCCCAGATTGCAGCCGAACGTTGGCAGGATAGTAAGCAGAAATTGTGAGCGTTGCCTTTCACGATTGTACTGGTCTTCGATAAAGGCAAGCTCGTCAAAACTCTCATCAACGACAAAGTTTCCGGCGATAAGATGAGCAAACAAGTCGTCACGCTCATAGGAATCGCTGAGGGCCCGCCCCTTTTCTGCGCTATTCAAAATAACCCCACAACGGTCGAAGGCTCCCGCTGATAATCCAATCAAAGCGCGGCTTAGACCGTTATAGAGTACGCCGTCGCCGTCATGTAGAGGGATGAGACGAGTGTAGTGTGATGCCTTCCAGGCCATGAACATGCCCTCCGCGCATTGTCGTTTTGATGATCAGTTAGACGATGCAGGTACTGCCGCCGAAGCAAGGGTCGCCGCGACGAGACAGGCCGGCTTTGTCGAGTGAGTTCTGGAGATCCGCTTCCACCACAATTCCTGCATCTGGATGCCTTGTGGTTGCGGCAATACACGTATCGCCACCGAAGCAGGCGGCTCCCTTAAGACCCAGCTTATTGAGTTCTTCAACGCTCATGGCCCGAGGCAGGCGGAGCCACATCACTACATCACCAGATTTCTGTGCACCAGATTTCTGTGTACGCTTCTTTGAAGACTTGGTCGGTTTTTTGCTCGCCATTGAGGTCACTCCTTTCGAGTTGTGAGCAATGCGGAGAGCGAAGTATTTCCGTGATTACAAAATCGTTATCGTGATTCGAATATGGCGTACAGTAAACCTGTCAGGTCGTCCTGTCAATTTAATTGTTATCTCCTGTAAACCCAAAGTTGAAATGTCACCCAAATGCGCAAAGTAGAAATGTCACCTACTTGCGCAGGATGCAAAGTTCACCACGGCGCTCTCGGGCTTGCATGGAGTTCTCGGTAAA
>Ga0207671_10001912_pt1 | contig 23118 bp, 10 predicted proteins | sample KBSC24metaG_FD_184352 | JGI IMG/M metagenome (GOLD analysis project Ga0207671, IMG submission 184352) | Corn rhizosphere microbial communities from Kellogg Biological Station, Michigan, USA - KBS C2-4 metaG (SPAdes) (version 2) | ecosystem: Host-associated > Plants > Roots > Rhizosphere > Soil... | reverse complement strand
TTTTGCGCCGACCTGCTTGTGTTCACAAATTTGATCACCAGTTCGTTGGTGTTCTTATCTAAACAGGCGGTTGCATAGCTATCATTTTGTCCGGCTACAGCTTCATTATTTAAGGTAAGCGGCACTACATCTGTGCCTTTATTGAGGGAGAATAATTGCTGTACATAATAGTTTGGCGTGGCATAGCTTTTCTGGTTATCAAACCAGATAAGGTTCGGGGTCCATTGCCAGCCCTCTACATGGGCAAACAGGGGAGCGTAGGACGCCATGTTCACTACATCGGCATTCCGTTCCAAACCGGTCATGAAGGCCGCTTCAGAAAGTGCGCATTCCCAATTGTTCCTGTTTTGTGGACTTACGGTAGCAACGCTTTGTGCGGCATATTCGCCTGCGAAGATCTTAGGGCCCTTACGATCATAGTTATCATAACGGCGGGCATTATCTCTGAACCATTTTGGAGCTGCATAATAATGCTCGTCTAAAATATCGGCGCCTAAACTGCGAAATGTTGTATTTAACAGATCAAACTCCTTGCCTGCAGGTGCAGGCCCTAAAGCAGATATGATCTTTATATCAGGGTATTTGCTCTTGATGGCTTTAGTGAAAATTTTCCATCGGTCTATATATTGCGGTCCCCATTGTTCATTACCTACACCTATCATTTTTAAATTGAACGGTGCCGGATGACCGAGATCGGTACGCAGCTTGCCCCATTTGCTGCCGGCATCGCCATTGGCAAACTCGATCAGGTCAAGCGCGTCCTGTACATAAGGATCAAGTTTATCCAGAGGCACCAGTTCACCTGTATTAAACTCACAGGCCATCCCGCAATTCAGTATAGGCAATGGCGAAGCACCTATATCTTCGGCGGTCATGAAATATTCCATAAAGCCCAGACCAAAAGTTTGATAATAATCAGGCGCCGGACGGTGCTTAAATTCGGTATTCCAGCGGTTAATGATATTCTCGCGTTTATCAACCGCACCTATGGTTTTTTTCCACTGATAACGGTTATTGAGGTCACGGCCTTCCACTATACAACCACCAGGAAAACGTAAAAAGCCGGGTTTAAGATCGGCCAACTTTTGTACCAGATCGGCACGCAAGCCACCGGGGCGGTTTTTCCAGGTATGCTCCGGGAACAGAGAGATCATATCGAGATCAACAATACCCTTGCCACTCATCCAGACATACAACTGCGCTTTTTGCGTCGTGGCGCTTGATTTAAATTTTAGACTGTAACGGTTCCATTCTTTATCGGTTGGCATAAGTTCCGCTTTGCCTATGATGGCATCATTATCACCGTGAAGCTCAATATTCAGTTTTACAGGAATATCGCCTTCCTGTTTAGCTATTACCGAGAAGTTGTAATCTTCACCTTCCTTAACCCCCATCCCGCGGAAACCCTCGTTTGAGAAACCGTAAAAACCGGCATCAGTTGTGATATAGCTTTTGATGAAGTGCGCGTTCTCCGGCCGTTCAGCAGCTCGGTTAATTACTTCCGTGCGCCCGTCGCCGCCATCTCTTTTTTGCTCTTTCCAGGCCGTTAGCGGCATATTGAACTCGAACGAGCGGTTTTTCACCAGTTCGGCGTATACGCCGCCATCGGCAGCCAGATTAATATCCTCAAAAAATATCCCATACATGGTAGGCCGAATATGTGCCTTCACCTGATCAGCCGCTATGGTATATGATGTTTGCGCATGTACCACGGTAAAAGCACAGGCAACACACAGCATTAAAAAAACTCTTTTTAACATGGCTTGTTTATTTGGAGAATTTATAAATGGTAACCGTATGATATGTTTGACCCGGTTTTAACACAGTTGAAGCAAATGCAGGCTGATTTGGCGCGTCAGGAAAATGCTGGGTTTCTAAACAAAATGCCGAACGGTACGGATACGCTGTGCTGCCTTTACCGTCTTTGCTTTTGCCGGTTAAGAAATTACCCGAATAAAATTGCAAACCGGGCTCTTCGGTATAAACTTCCATGGTGATACCGGTTTGGGTACTTTTAACGGTTGCAACCGGCGTGGTAAGATCATGCTTGTTCAGTACAAAATTATGGTCATAACCTTTGCCGTTTTTCAATTGCTCATCGGCAGTACCAATATCTTTACCAATAGTTTTTGATGTGGTAAAATCAAATGGGGTACCTTTAACCGGCTGTAATTTGCCGGTTGGGATGAGCGTGGTATCAACCGGCAAAAACGCATCGGCATTTATTTGCAATACGTTGTCAGTAATAGTGGGACTGCCCGCGCCGTTCAGGTTAAAGTATGCGTGATTAGTTAAATTAACTATGGTCGGTTTATCAGTGGTGGCTTTGTATTCTATTTTAAGCGAGTTGTCGGGGGCCAAAGTATAAACTACCGTTGCGGTCAAATTACCGGGATAACCGCCTTCGCCATCTTTTGATACATAAGTCAGTTCCAGTTGCGAAGCGCTCAATTGCTTAGCCGAAAATACCTTGCCGTAAAAGCCGTTAAAACCGCCGTGCAGTGTATTTACGCCATCATTAATATCCAGTTGGTAAGCTTTGCCATCAAGTATAAACTTACCTTTAGCTATGCGGTTTCCGTAACGACCGATGATCGCGCCGAAATAAGGCTCTTTGGGTTTCTGGTAACTTTTCAGCGAGTCGTAACCTAAAATAACATCGGTGGCTTTACCGTCTTTATCAGGCACCAGTATGCTTACCAGCCTACCGCCGTAATTGGTAATGGCCACGCTTGCACCGCTGTTATTTTTCAGGCTGAAGAGTTTTACTTTTTGCCCCTGAACATCAGCTGTAAAACTGGCCGAATCAGGTATTTGCTGTGTAGTTGCCGATACCGAATCTTTCGCGGTTGAATTAGTGGCTTTGGGGTTACCGCTACATGCTGCAAAAAGGGCTGTCGAACAGCTTAATATCAATAATAAATTTTGGTTATTCTTCATAATTTCAGGTTGTTAGCTTAGCTTTTTACAACAGTGTATTTTTAATTTAATACTTTTTAGGAAGTAAATAATTTGGTTTAACTGACAGTACGATATTAGAGTTGCTAAAGTATAAAATATATTTATAATTGTTAAAAAAACACTTAAAAATATTCAATTAAAAAACCACCTCAATAGACGACCAAAATACTCAGTTCAGAAAGCAACGGCAGCTAAAAAAATCCAATACGATCGGGCTGCATGAGAGACGGCGCGTTTTTTTTGACAATTTCAACCTTTGATACCCTCTTTATTCACTTTTGTACCCCTTCATCCATTTTTCCGCTCTATATTTTTGGTCACTCGACCAATAAACCTGATGCGTTTTAAAATACAGATGATTGTTTGTTGTTTCCAGATAGGAAACGGGAGCACTGTTGTGGAACGAAGATCTTTTGATCAACGATCATTTTATAACCGGGAACAAAGCATAAATAAATTACCGATAAACCTATATTCATGTTGAACAAAAAACAAGGTTTGAAGTATCTTCGCTTCAGACTAATGACGCTCTTATTTTTGGCTTGTATAAGCCAAGCTGTTAAGGCAGCTGTCATATCATACAAAAAAGATGCAAACGGATTGACATTTAAGTTGGATAAAGGCTTAATGTATTATAGCTGTTTGCAAGGATGATATTATTGAAGTAAAATATACCCTATTTAATGCTTTTGAAACAAAGCCATCATTGGTGGTTAATAACAACTGACAGGTGCGCCCGGTTTATCAGGTAGCCGAAAGCCAAATCGAGGTGGTCATCACAACGGCCAGATTAAAGGTGAGGGTTAACAAGGCTAACAATGCCATTACGTATACCGATTTAAACGGCAACATCATCACTGCCGAAGACCGCGATAACAAAACAATGAGCCCAACTACCATTGCGGGGATCAATACCTTCAATGTCAGCACGCAATTTATATCATCTCAAAATGAGGCTTTGTATTGACTGGGCTGTCACCCGCTTGATTCCCTGTCCATCAATTACAAATGCCGTAATCAGGAACTGCTGATCAAATACTTGACCGGCGCGATTCCCGTACTGCTATCTTTTCAATGCTGTTGTAAAAGACCATATTAATGAGGTAAAGCGCCTCGAAACAAATATTTAATAATTGAGTAAGAAATGATCAGCTTGGTTTTGATCTCTACAAGGGATCGGTATTATAACTTACCTAAGTTACAAGTAGATAAAATGTTGCTATAGTTAGCTAATTGAAGGAGAATATTATAATTGCTTATAAATAAACTTGTCTATTCTAAAATTAATTATTGGGAGCCTGTTGGTTGTTGCAATATTATCAGACAACATTTATAAGGTTTCTGACAGTTACGTTTTTCTAATTGAAGAAGGTTAACACTTATTTCAGGATTTAAATACAATAGAAGTTATATGAGGCATTCGTTTTTGGATAGCATTTTTTTTGTATTTCTATTACTTACTACTTCAGTTGTTTTTGGTCAGCAACAAACTCCAGTTAATCCAGGCAACGGCAACCCCGTTATCCCAGGCTACTTTGCCGATCCTACTGTAAAAAAATTTGGAGACACTTACTATATATATGCTACTACCGATGGTAATGGTGGCGGTTTAGGCCCGTCACAGGTATGGATATCCAAAGATTTTGTGAACTGGACTATGCAGGATATGAACTGGCCAACCACCCATAATTACTGGGCACCCGATGTAGCCTTAGGTAACGATGGTAAGTACTATTTGTATTACTGCCAACCAACGGTCGAGATCTATGGCGCGTCGGCCTCAACGCCTGTTGGTCCCTGGACACCATTGTTCGCAGATAACAAACCCGTATTGACCAACTTATATGTGCCAGGCGTTATTACTCTTGATGGGCAAACATTTCAGGATGATGACGGTAAATTTTACATGACCTGGGGAACCTGGGGTATTTATCCGGGTTATGGCTGTGGTGTTGGGCTTTTAAATCAGGATATGAGATCCTTTACCAAAACTGCGCAGATCCCTAATACGGATGCCAAAGATTTTTTTGAAGGCTCTTTTATGTTTAAACGTAAGGGGATCTATTATTTACTTTACTCGTCGGGTTTTTGCGAGGATGGAACCTACCGGGTTCAATATGCCACTAGTAAAAAAAGCCCGATGGAGGGTTTTACTTATGGTAAAAATAGCCCGATACTGGCCACCAATGAGGATGGTTCAGTACATGGCCCCGGCCATAATTCTGTACTGCAGATGGGCGACGATTATTATATTATTTATCACCGTCATAATAACCCGCATTCTGGTGGAGGCTATCACCGGCAGGTTTGTGCCGATAAACTTGTTTTTGATACCGAAGGGAATATTGAAAAAGTGATCCCCTCGCATACAGGTATAGGTTCGTTAACGAAAAATATCAATAGTTATCCTAACCTGGTTTATCAAAAAAAGGTTACCGCATCTTCATTTTACAATGATGATTATAAACCAGAATATGCGGTAGATGATAATAACGGCACTTTATGGAAGCCTAAAGATAACAGTATCGCACCTGCATGGCTGCAGGTTGATCTGGGTGCTGTAACCACCATAAAAAAAGTGCTTACACAATTTGAATATGCAACATGGTATTACCAGTACCTAATAGAATATTCACTAGATGGTAAGCAGTGGCAAACATTTACCGACAAGAGAAACAACCTGTGGCACGGCAGTCCGGCAGTTGATGAGGGTGATATTAAGGCGAGATATATAAGGCTTACTATTACAGGTACGGAGTATCCAGGTTTATATAAAGCTATATGGAATTTAAAAATATTTGGCGATGGCAGCCACGAGCTTATACCTGCAAATCTCCATCAGCCTGTACCACAGGTCAAGTACAGTCAAAAAGGTTTGCTGATTGATATTGATGCCGATGTGTTGCAACCCGGTACAATTATCAATGAATGGGAAAATAAAGGAACGCTTGGCGGATCATTTAAGACAAGAGATAAAGCTCCTTATGTCGATTTTGTAGCGGGAAAAAAAGCGGTTGTATTTAAAGGCCTGCAGTCGTTAAAGTCAACATTTGACGTCCCGCTTTCACTGGCCGGCAATAACAGCTATACGGTATCCTTTTGGGCATTTACCTCACAAATAAAAAATGAAAACCCATTGCTTACGTGGACTAGTGGTAGCGAACAACTTACCGGTGCCACATTTGGATATGGAAATAACAGTGACATGGGTGCTGCCCAGCATTCTGGTTTTGCTGATTTTCCGTATGCTGGTGGTGCACCGGCTGCTGGCAAATGGCATCATATAGCAATTACCTTTGATGGTACTTTTGAAAAAGTATTTGTTGATGGTAAGCTTAATAACCAGGAAAACAAAATGCTGTTCATGCAATGCGCGAATAACTTTTTAATAGGGGCGCAAAATAATGGTCCGACTTATTTTTCTGGTGCGATAGCTTCTCTGCAGGTTTATGATATGGCGCTAAGTGATACAGCGATTAAAGGTTTGTATGACCAGGTAAAGCAACCTGATGTGGCTGTGTATCTGGATGCGGCTAAACTACCATATGGGAAGCCAAACAAGTGGCCTAATAATGGTGGTAGTGGAGGCGCTTTTCAACCCTTTAATGCTGAACCGGGGGTGAAGGATGTAGCTGGCAGAATTGCATTAAGTTTATCTGGTAAAGAATCGCTCATATACAAAATGCCAATGGCTTTAACTGATGATTACAGTATTGCAGTAAGCGTGTATACCCCGACATTGCAAAAAAACAAGGCGCTGGTAGTATTTAATGCCAATAAAAAAAATGATCATGGCGGTATATATTATAATGCCCCAGCCGGTAAATGGCATATCCTAATTAAAACAGTTAAAGGTAAGCAGGTTAAGGATTACCTCGACGGCAATTTACAGTCTGCTACTGTATTGGCTCATGATTTAAAGCGAAAAGACAGCTTATATATAGGATTGCCAGGTGGTAAGGGTTTTACCGGAGCTATTACCAATTTGACAATATATAAGTATAGCCTGAATGTTCAGGAGGTTAAATCGGTAACCACTACATGGCAGCAAAATATGCATCCGCCTAAGGGGGCTGTATTAAATTACAGGTTGATACCGAAAGCAGTATCGCCGCAAATGATACAGATGGAGGCCGGTTACGATGGATCTGACCAGATTGGTGAACTGCAATATTATTTTACCAGATTCAAGGGTAAGGATTCTGTTAAAACAAGCGGGTGGACTGATAGCCCCAATTATATGGATTATGGCCTTAGGCCTGATGAACAGTATAGCTATAGTTACAAGATTAGGGATAATGCGGGTAATGTAACCGCAAATAGCTTGCCTGTAAATGCTAGTACCAGCTTATCGCAATTCACTATTTATACCGATGATTTTTCAAAGGCTAAAGATTATTTAACATCCGGCATAACGGGTTCTGTATGGGATGGGTTTATAGGTAAGGGTGAAAAACAATCGGCCATAAAAATTGCAAGCGATGGCAATAAAGTGCTCCGGCTGGAATCACAAGGGGCAAACTGGGATGGCAATGCGCCTTACGGGCCGTTTCTGTTCAAAAACGTTAAAGGTGACTTTGTTGCTGAAGTGGAAGTAACCGATGTAAGCGGTTTTACAGAAAAGAAAGTTGTGGGTAACAACGAAGCCGGATTAATGGTACGTTCCGCGAATGATATTGGTAAGGAGGCATCAGCAGAACAATTATTGCAAAATGGCATTTTTCCTGCCTGGAGCGTGGGTAATATGTTCACCAATTTTGTGGCGAGTAACAGGCTACAAACCAATATACAATCTGCTTGGAAATATAATAAATATTTGCAGATACAACGTAAGGGTAATTGGTTTTACGTCCGTACCAGCAATGATAATATTAACTGGACGGACTTGCCCGGCAGCCCTGTTTTACGGGAGGACTTGGAAAATAAGGAGGTGCAGGTTGGCTTATATCAATGTACTTATGGTCCCAAAAGCACTTATGGCGAATTTTCAAACTTTAAGCTGATTTTATCAAAATAGCTTACATATCAAGTGATTTATGGCCAAAACGATCTCGATATGCTGATAGTGGGTATGGTAGGCTGAGGCGAAAACCTGCCCCAACAAACTTAATTCCTTATGAACAATATACGCATTTCAGTAATCGTCTACTTAAGCAGATAAACAGAACAAGGGCAGCGATTATAAGGGATGTTTGGAGGCAAAAGAATATGACCAATGTGCCTATGAAAAATATGTCCTTTAACATACCGCCTCATGGAGCAAAGTTTTTAAGGATAATTGCAGGTTAATAATAGATAATTTATTGAAAAAAACAGGCCTGACTATTAAGTAATTTTAATAAACATAAACTCTTATTGCTATGCATGGCATGCGTTCGCATCTATACTCGTTTCTTATAGTTCTGCTTGTCTTTACAGTAACCGGCACATACGCACAACAAATACAGGTTGTACCATATTTACCTACTCACCAACAGGTGTTACAGTCCTATATCAATGCCGATAAGCTTGATTCGGCCTGGAAGAAATTGGCGATCAACTATAATATTAGGCCTAACTGGCAGCCAAATAGCAAGCGGTTTTGGTATGGTAAACGGGTAAAAAACAATGAAACCGACTATTATTATGCAGATGCCGAAAAAGGGTTAAAACACAAAGCCTTTGATAGTAAACAAATGGCTGATGCTATTAGCACAGTATTGGGTAAACCTATACCGGTGAACAAGCTGCATATAGCACAAATGTTTTTTAATGAGAATGAAAAACAAGTAACACTTAAAGCAAATGATAGCTGGCTGAATTGTAACTTGAGTAATTATCATTGTGAAAAAACAACAGATACATTATTTAAAGGTTATGACTCCAACGAACCACTTCAAAGGCGTAAGTACCGTTGGGAAGGATTGGTGACTGATTCTATTTCACCAGATAAACAATGGGTTGCTTTTGTCAAAGGCGGTAATATCTATGTAAAGTCATTAAAGGAGGTAACCCAAATTCAATTTACCACTGATGGTAATCTGGATAAACCTTATGGTGAAATCTCATGGGCTCCTGATAGTAAGCATCTGGTAGCCTACTATATCGATCCTAAAAAAACAAAAGAGGTTTATTATATTCTGAGTTCGGTACCCGGCACAACACGTGGTCAACTTAAATCGCATGAATATGACCAGCCGGGTGATGAATTTACCACTTATGAGCCGTTTATTTTCAGCATATCTGATAAAAGCAAATTAAAGGTTGCTGCAGATAAACTTGACTTTTTTGGAGCCCCGACGCTGCACTGGCGCGACGGGAACAGCCGGTATTTTACTTATGAAAAAGTTGATCGCGGCCACCAGCGTTTCAGGGTTATTGAGGTGGATATACAAACTGGGAAAGCACGCAATATCATCGATGAAAAAACAAGCACATTTATCTATGAGCAAAGGATCTATACTCGCTATCTGCCTAAAACGCATGAGATCATATGGGTTACTGAGCAAGACGGGTGGCGGCATGTTTACCTGGTTAATGAATTAACAGGGAAGCAAAAACTGATCACTGCCGGTAATTGGGTTGTGCGGGATATTGATAGTGTGGATGTTAAGAAAAGAGAGATCTGGTTTAATGCCAGTGGTAAAAATGCAGACGAAGATCCTTATTTTATCCACTACTACCGCATCGGTTTTGATGGCAGGAACCTGATTGATCTAACCCCTGAAAAAGGTAACCACAGTGTTAGCTTTTCGCCCGATAGGAAGTATTATATTGATACCTATTCAGAAGTAAACATAGCGCCGCATGTTGTGCTTAAAAATACATCAACCCTTAAAACAATAACCGAGTTGGAACATCAGGATATGGACGATCTGTTAGCTACAGGTATTAAGTTGCCCGAGGTGTTTGTTGCCAAAGCCCGCGATGGCAAAACAGATATTTGGGGTGTTATCTATCGCCCGGCAAATATGGATGTTCATAAAAGCTACCCGGTTATTGAAAATATATATGCGGGTCCGCAGGACTCATTTGTTCCTAAGAGCTTTTCGGTGATCAACGAAATGCAAAGCATCGCGCAGCTAGGATTTATAGTGGTACAAATTGACGGCATGGGTACCGCTAATCGCTCCAAAGCGTTTCATGATGTATGCTGGCATAACCTGGCCGACGCAGGTTTTGCCGACCGTATTTTATGGATGCAGGCTATGGCTGCAAAATACCAGCAGGCTGATATTAGTCGTGTTGGGGTTTATGGTACATCTGCCGGGGGGCAAAATTCTGCCGGGGCGTTATTGTTTCATCCGGAATTTTATAAAACCGGAGTATCAGCTTGTGGATGTCACGATAATCGTATAGATAAACAATGGTGGAACGAGCAATGGATGGGCTATCCGGTAGGGCCACATTATGAACAGCAATCAAACATTACCAATGCTGATAAATTAAAAGGTAGTTTATTGCTGATAGTGGGTGAGGCTGATAACAATGTTCCCCCTGAATCAACTTATCGTTTTGCTGATGCCCTGATAAAACATAATAAGTATTTTGACCTGTTAATAATACCCGGAATGGGCCACAGCGATGGTGGTCCTTACGGCCGTAAAAAGAAAAGAGATTTTTTTGTAAAGCATTTGTTAAATGCCGAACCTCCTGCCCGTAATACCGATGAACTTACTACTGCAAGTGTGGAAGAATAACCATCTCGGGATTGTTCATGAATCTTCTGTTTGCTGAGCAATTATACATCGTATAATTTAACTAGAAGTTTACCACTATAAAACCTTTAATCCATTAAAAGGCACATTACACTGTATTGTGTCTTTTTTAATTAATTGTTTATCAGGTAATTAATGAGTTAAAAACAGGGTAATATATTGTTAATATGTGTTAAAATAACAATTAAAAAAGTTACAATAAGCCTATACATTTAGTTTATATAAACTACTAACCGACAACTTTTTTAAAGTGATCATTTATGATAAAAACCTTTACATATCACAAAAGATTTTTGATTCTTCTACACTGTTTTGCTTGTTTATATCAAAGAAGGAATTTGCGCAATAAACGGTTAACGGGATAGTGCTGGTTAAATAAATACAGTATCACCCTGGTACAAAATAATTCAAAAAGATATCATACCGAACCTGCAACCGGTTATCAATAACGATATATACTAACTAATTAAATATTTTATATGAAGAAATAGCTACGCAATTAATTTTCTACTACTGGATAGAATTGTCTGTCTGAAAAATTAACTCTTATAAAAAAAGTAATGGTGGCAAGATCAATCAGGCAACTATTACCCAACGACACCATCAGCAAGTTTTCATGCTGTTAATCACCTAAAACCCGAAGAAATATGAAAAAAATCCTACTAATTACGATGTTATGTTGTGTGTTTTGCACAGCATTCAGATCCGTTTACGCGCAAAAAAGCACGGGTACCGTTTTCCGTGGCGTGGTAAAGGATATTGACGGGAAACCGCTATTCGGTGTAACGGTTAAAGAAAGGGAAGTTCCTGCAAATACTGTGTCAACTGATATCAACGGTAATTTTCAATTAACATTATCAGGCAACGCTAAAGTCATTCTTATCAGCTTTATTGGTTACAAAAAGATAGAAGCAACAGTAACCAAGCCATCTGCCCAATTCATTTTGCAACTGGATGAACAAAGTTTAAACGATGTGGTGGTAGTGGGCTATCAAAGCCAGAACAGGCGGGAGGTTACGGCGGCTGTTTCATCATTAAAAGGTAAGGACATTGCCAATATACCCGAAGCCAGTTTTGACCAGATGTTACAAGGTAGATTACCCGGCGTAAGTGTACTTTCAAGCACGGGAGAAATTGGTGCAAAAACCAATATTGTGATACGAGGTTCTACCAACGTTGATTTTGGTAATGCCAATGGGGGTAATACCGGCCCCCTGTATGTAATTGATGGAGTTATATTTGATGTAAATGCGATAGGAACGGCTTATGGAAATAATAACCCGCTGGCATTGATCAACCCTAGTGATATTGAATCGATAGATGTATTAAAAGATGCATCTGCAGCCGCAATTTATGGAGCCAGGGGCGGTAATGGTGTTATCATCGTAAAAACTAAACGGGCAAAAAAAGGGAATCCTCAGGTATCTATATCTGCTTTTGCCGGGGTAACTACAGCTCCCAATTTAATTAAAGTTACTACAGGAGCAGCAGAGCGTGCCTTAAAACTAAGATTGTTGGAAAAGCAGCTGGGGTATAATTATATACAACAAGGCTTGATCCCTATAGCATTAACAGATAGCTTAAACCCTGCTTTTAACAATGACGTGGACTGGCAGGGCCTGTTAATTAGGAAAACAACAGTGGTAAATAGCCAAAGCGCATCTATTGCCGGTTATACAGGCACAACATCTTACCGTTTATCAGTTAATCATTACAATGAACAAGGCATATTAAATGGTTATGGCCTTGATAAAATAACACCGCATTTAAATCTTACCATTCAACCGATCAAGAAAATGAATATCAATGTTGATCTGATGATGAGTTCTCAGAGGCAGAGTCATGGAGTTGGTGGAGCGGGCGCCTACTTGTTTACGTCATGGAATTTCCCCAGTTCGTTTATACAGCTGAGCCCCGAACAGATTGCAGTATATAGCGGTAAAAAAAACTATTATGATGATAACAGGACCTTTACCATTGTTGGCTCTGTAAATGTAACTGATACTTTAACGCGTAATCTTACCATCAACAGTACTTATGGGTCAACTAATTACACTGATAAGTACGATTATTATTCGCCCCAGGTGCTCAACGGTACCCTCAATACAGCTTATGGCACTATCAGCAGTAGTCCTTCATGGTCGTTTGAGAATTTTTTGCAGTACAATAAAGAAGTTGGAAAGCACAGATTCATTTTAGCTGCCGGAGCTGCTCTTTATAGTTACGAAAATAATTATAGTTTGGCATCAGCTGCCGGTATCAATATTTCGGGCATTTATACAGTACAAACTGTACCACCCGGCACCAATCTTAATGCACAAACAAGTTATGCCCGTAGAACTACAGAATCGTATTACTCGCGGTTTAATTATGATTACTCCGGCAAATATCTCTTTACAGCCAGTATACGTAGGGATGCTACTTCTATTTATAGTCCACAGTACCGGTGGGCTACATTTCCGGCTCTCGCGGCTGGTTGGATAGCATCGGACGAATCGTTTTTTGCGCCGTTGAAAAATGTCGTTAACTTTTTAAAATTCAGAGCTAGTTACGGTATTACTGGCAAAGATCCTGGTCAGTGGTATTCAAAATTTCAAACACTATCAACCGATGCCACTCGTTATTCGGGAACCAACGGAACTATTGCGCCCAATGGTTATTTTGGAGGGGCTACAAATACCTATAATGGTACTACGGTAGTTTCACCGTATCCATATAACAACTATTATTTAAGTGCAGGGGTAAAATCAAGCAATAGTGTGCGGTGGGAGAAAGACGGCCAGGTTGATATTGGTGGTGACCTTGAACTATTTGATAACCGGCTTAGCGTAACTATTGACTGGTACCAGAAAGATGCAAAGGATGTATTCTTTTATAATGTTCCGGCCCAGGCAACAAGCGGTTACCAGTATTATTCAGGCAATTATGTAGATGTTCGTAACCAGGGACTGGAGTTTGCCACAAACATTAATGTTTTTGGACCGAAGTCGGCTTTTAAATGGAATTTTAATTTTAACATATCTATCAACAAAAACCTGGTAACCAAACTGCCTGATAATAACCGCGATTTCCTGTTTGGCGATTCCTGGTTTTATAAAACCCTGACACTTGGCGAGCCACTATTCAGCTACAGGGTGTTCCATACTAATGGCGTATATGCAACCAATGCAGAAGTACCGACTGACCCCACTACCGGTAAAAAGGAAACCTATTATGGTACCCCTTTACAAGCCGGAGATCCTAAATATGTTGACGTAAACGGCGATTATAATATCACTAATGATGACAAGTACATAGCAGGTAACCCGAACCCGAAGTATACCGGGGGCTTTGGCAGCACATTTAGTTACAAACGTGTCACCTTAAGCTTTTTTGCCTCATTTGTTGCCGGTAGAAAAATATTAAACGGTGCTTTATCAGATGCACTGAATGGAAGCAGATACTTAGGAGGATGGGGATCAGTTGCCGGTGTTGCAACCCTTGCCAACTCCCTTAATCAATTCTGGCAGGTACCCGGCGATAAGACAACCTATGCCCGTCTTGTTTATCCTACCGGGTCGGCTACAGATCCCTGGAACATCGGAACCGATTATTTTATCAGGGATGGCAGCTTTATTAAGTTGAAGAATGTAACACTGGGATATGACCTGCCCAACAGTTGGCTCAAATCTCTGGGACTTAAACGGGTTAATGTTTATATAATGGGCGATAACCTTGCCATTTGGAAAAAAGCAAAAGATATAGCAGATCCTGAACTGGTTGACCCTACAACAGGTTCATCAAATGTAATATATCCTACGGCTGCAAAATTCACCCTGGGCTTCAATGTTGATCTGTAGGCTTGGTTTAATCCGGCAGCGGGCTAACTCATTAAACCAGGACATTAAAAAATTAAACGAACATAAAAATGAAAGCTAAAAATCAAATATTATATATAACAACAATAGTGTTGTTATTTACTTCCTGTAAAAAATTCCTTGACCAAACGCCTGTAAGTACTCCAACTGACCAAACCACGTGGAAAACAGAAGGTGATGCCAATGCAGCTGTTGCTGCTAATTATTCGTTATTAAGGGCTGCCTTTGGTGCTTCTATTGCCTATTATAGTTATGGCGATCTCACATCAGGGGAGTTTTTAACGGCTGATGATGGATCTTACAGCAATGTGCTGAACATACGATGGGGAACAGCTGTTCAAAGTTCATCTACTTATGATCCACTTTTAAAATTAAGAATATACACCCCTTTTTATACCGCCGTTGCACAAAGCAACCGATGTCTGGCTTACATTACCAATATGCCGGCAAGCGTTTTTACCGGGGATAATATTACAAGTCAAACAGCCTCAAAAAACAGGTACTTGGGCGAGGCCTATTTTACCAGAGCTTTTGCCTACTTTACCATGTGCCGGGTTTGGGGCGATATACCCCTGGTGTTGGAAAATACAGAGGCGACAGTTTCGCAGCAATATGTAAGAAGTCCGCAAATCACGGTATTAAAGCAGGCCATTGCCGATTTAACTAAAGCTACCCAATATTTAAACTGGAAAGATAATGCATCAGCAAATAGGGTTGTGCGTGCCGATAAGGGTTCTGCTTATGCGCTGCTTGCACATATTTACGCCTGGATAGGTGATTACGATAGTTGCAACGCTGCCTGTGATGCAGTGATCAATTCCGGCTCATATAGTTTAATGAGCGCTGCAAGTTTTATGGATATTTATAAAGGGCAGTCGCAGGAAAGCATTTTTGAAATTGCACAGAATACCATAGGTGAAAGCAGCAATGCGAATGATAGTTACACGCTTGCCGGTGCCACACTCACAGCGCCCTATATACAAAGGACAGTACCGGCATGGCTAATTGATGGTAGTAAGGTTGCCACCTTATATGCAGATACCAATGATGTGCGTTTAAAAAACGGTTTTATCAGGATCTCAAGTGGTACAACTTCATTTTATGAGTGTATTAAATATACCAATATTCAGTCTGTAAACGGTAATGCTAATTACCAGGTTTCATTCAATAATATCATTATTTTCAGACTGGCGGATATCGATTTGCTAAAAGCCGAGGCGCTTTGTGCAAAGGCCGCTCCTGACTATGGTACAGCTTTATCACTAGTGAATAAAGTTCGTGCGGCCCGCAACGCCGTTGCAATTGCCGGGGTAACCGGTACCGATGTATTGCAAACCGTTACCGATGAGCGCGGAAGAGAATTGTTTTTAGAAGGTCACCGCTTTTATGACCTGGTACGCCTGGAAAGAATTAATCACGAACAACAGTTTGATAATATATCGCCCGGAGAGTTTGTTGCCGGCAAATATTACTGGCCGCTTGATCCCTCCTTATTTATTAATAATTCCAGGCTCACGCAAACAACTTTTTGGGTAGGTAAGGTGATGAATTAATACAGACGTAAACTTAAAAGATATAAAACATGAAACGCATTAATAAAAATATTATCCTGATCATACTGGGCCTTTTTATCGCCTGCGGTATGGCTGCCTGTAAAAAAGACGGATACCTGACAGATGGGGGACTTAATAAGGCCAATACCTCATTTTCTACCTATGATTATCTTAAAAATAACCAATTCCATCAGTTTGATACGGTTATTATGCTGATTGATCATTATCAATTAAAAGATGCGGTAAACAATGCCAAAACCTTCTTTGCATTTACCGATATGTCTGTTAATCAATTAATGAAAAACATTCAGGTGAAAACGGTTGACTTGAATGGGGATACGATCTTGAGTACGGCGAAAACACTGAGGCAGCTTACTGATTCAGTAAGTTCAAAATTATTTACACAATACATGTTCACCAAAACCATTACGTTAGATGATGCTACGTTAAATGCCATATCGTATACCAACGAGGTGGGTTCTGCAGCGCCTTCGGCTATAAAAAAGACAGGTACGGGAGTGCCGGTTTATTTGGCTAACAGTGCACCTACATTTACTTACTTCACGCTTCAGTATGTTAAAGTAAATGGGGTGGTAGATGGTTCGCCCGGAGCACCCGCCAGTGACCCTATTGACCTTGTTCTGTCATGCCAGACAACGGGGGTGCAAACAAGTACAGGAACAACATTACATGTGCTGGCAAATAATGCAGCGCTTAATAAATTATAGTATTTATCTACTTTATTAAATCATCACGTTATGTTTAAAAATAGAAACATATTGCTTGCGTCGGTTTTATTAGCGCTGACCTTGTTTGTAATATACGGTTGCAAAAAAGTACCCAAGGGCTTTATAAGTGACAATATTTTTTATAATCTCAATCCCTTCATTGTTTCTCAGGGTATTACGGCCGTTTCCACAGGTTTGGTTATAGATGGTTCAACAACACCCCTGAATGTTAAATTATTAGCTGTACGGGATATGGCTACGGGGAAAGACGCATCAAACGTCTTATTAAAACTGGATACTATCCGTGTATTTAAAGGGAGCGTGGATTATAAAGACTCTACAGTAGCTTTATTAAACCTTAAACTCAAGGATAGTACCCTTGCGCCATTTAGCATCAATAGCATAGGGGGCAGGTTACAGTTTACCCAGGCTACCAAATTTGTACCTTTAGGTAACTATAACTTTGATATCCAGGTATCCAATATCCGTGGTACAAAGATCATCAACAATGCTTGTAAGATAATTGTACAGGGTGCAGCGCCGGATACCTTAACATACCTGGCCTACAACCAATCAGACAGTAAGTTTACCACCTTTGTTACGCAGCCTGCTTCGCTTTTAAATCTCAAAATAACACATGATGATTCGGGGCCTAATAAAATTATTTATGTATGGAAGGATAAGAACGGGAAGGCCTTTAATCCGTCAAAAGGTGAAATAATAGCAAGGCCTGGGCGACCTATCTGGACAGATTGGGATCCTTACTATCCGCAACTAAAAACAGATACTTCTTTAGAATACGGATACCCTATTGGTGTACCGCAAATGCCCGTTTTTAGTGCCGCAAAAAACTACCCGGGTTTTGGTACCGGCATTACTTATTATAGCGTTGTTGGTACGCATAATGATTTAGGAGTTAATGCAAATACCACATTTACTATAAATTATAACCTTACAAAAGGCACCTTTGTTGTGGTTGTTATTGTGAAGGATATTGTAAGGGTTCCTTAACTTGTCTTTAAAATAATCCCGGAGTCGGTATGTTATTCAATAGAACATTGGAACTTCGGGATTTTACGACCTGTTCCGCTAAAGTTATTAAGTTATCTCCAAGGTTGCGTGTCGGCCTAGGCGAGAAGCACTGGGGATAAATATCTATATTGAATGTCATGCGATATGCTTTAAATCCTTGTACCTAAGGATATTTACACGATTAATAAAAAATGAGAATAAATAATTAATTGTATATTTTACAATTAATTAAACTAAATTGGCCTCAGAAATTAGTGCATTCTTTCTACGAACCAATAATATAAACAGTGCCTCAGATAAGCGGCTAAAACTAAATGAAAGGGTATCCCCAGCTTTCAGATGAAGAACTTACGGGTTTCATCCAAAGTGATGAACTTGTAGCGTTTAAGGAAATATATAACCGATACTGGTATAAATTGTATATGTTCACTAATAAAAGGCTTAGATGTAAAGAGGCTTCAGAAGAAATTGTACAGAATTTTTTCGCTAAGTTTTGGCAAAACAGAAACGCTATTAAAATTAACGAATCCTTAAAAGCTTATTTGTTTTCGTCGATAAGTTATTTAATCATCAATCATCTAAAGAAGGAAGCTCTTAAAAATCAGTATTTACAGTTGTCCTATACTACCGTTGAAGAACAACTGGACAACTCAACCGAGGATACGGTGCATTTACATGACCTGCAGGGTATTATAAATAAAGAACTGGAGAAACTTCCTATACGTTGTCGTTCGGTTTTTGAGCTTAGCCGCATGGGTAATAAGTCAAATAAGGAAATTGCCCATATCTTAAATATATCAGAGAAAACCGTTGAGAATCATATTACCAATGCCATCCGCTATCTCCGTGTCAATTTAAAAAGTGCACTGCTGCTTACCATTCTGGTATTCAGAGATCATATATAATCTTCACAGCGCTCAGTACCTTAGCTGCAGCACATGTCTATTTTGCTCATTTTGATAAAAAAACTTTTTTTCAAATTTATTTAGGGGGTACGGCTGTTTTAATTGACTTCACTTAATATAAACCAAGAATAATTCACCTTTAATAAGCCCTTTTTCATGGAAAAAAACATTTCAGTTGAAGTGATTGAAAGATACCTGTCTGGAAATTGTACGCCTGATGAGATTAGAGAGGTGTATCAATGGTTCAGATCATTTGATAATACACCCGAAAGTCTCGTCGGACTTCGAGATGATGAGAAGGAGATTGTTAAGGAAAAACTATTTGCCCAAATTACAAGTGAGATCAATTATAATAGTAACATAGTAAAGCTGGATATTACTTCCGTCAATAGGCAGCAGTCAAAGGAGGGGATTGACGACACGCAGAAGGACAGTAAGCGTAAAACCTATCGTTTATGGCCTAAAATTATTGCAGCAGCCTCAGTTATATTGATCATAAGCTTTTCACTTTATTTCATACTCCCTGCTCGCCATCAAATTATACCTGAAGTGGCGAAAGTAAAACTACATGATATTCCTCCCGGAGGTAATAATGCTGTGCTAACGCTTGCCAATGGTTCTAAAATTATTTTGAATAATGCAAAAAAGGGTTTAATAACTCAGCAAGGTAATGTTAAAGTATCAAAAACTACAGATGGGCAGCTCGTTTATAAAGCCAATAGCGACGACGCTGCCTTAGGTAATGCCAAATTTAATACTATCAACACACCCAAGGGCGGACAGTATCAGGTGATTCTGCCCGATGGAACCAAAGTGTGGTTGAATGCGTTATCTTATTTGAAGTTCCCAGCCAATTTTAGCGGTAGAACAAGACAGGTGGAAATTAGCGGGGAGGCTTATTTTGAGGTTGCCAGGAACCCGGCAAAGCCATTTATTGTAAAATCAAGCCGGGCTGAAATTACCGTTTTAGGCACGCATTTTAATGTAAATGATTATCCGGATGAAGCGTTCTCCAAAACAACGCTGTTGGAGGGTTCGGTAAAAATAAAAGGTAAACAAGCCGTTGGCACTTTAAAACCTGGCGACCAGGCCTTACTAAACGAAAGCGATGAAATGAACATTGCCGCAGATGTGAATATAGAGGAAGCCGTGGCCTGGAAAAACGGAATTTTTGAATTTAATAGAGCCGATATCACATCAATCATGCGGCAGGCTGCCAGGTGGTATGATATTAACATTATTTACACCGGCCAACCCAACCATATCCTATATAGAGGGAGGATATCCCGAAATGTAAACCTTTCTGAAATGCTAACGATGATCAAGTATATGGGTGTAAATTATACGCTTGACGGGAAAAACCTGATCATAAAAGATTAAGCTGTAATTAAGTGTAATACAAGCAGGCCGAACCAATTAAAACCAATGTAATAAAAGTATAACCAACTAATTTTTAACCTAAAATGATGAGCTTATGAAAGAAGAAATACAAATTTAATTCTGCCCTTAAAAGGTACCCTCTTTTTATAATAGTCAGATCCTTTGATCTTAGAATTTATAAAAAAGCCGAAAAGTGTTCGAACCACTTCCCGGCAACATTTGGGTGCCTAAAACCAATTGATGAATTGACATTATTACTTACCCAAACATTGTAAAAATATGAAATTAAATCATAAGGTAATGCCCACGGCATGGCCTGATTGTACCTCAATAATATTAACCATGAAACTCACTGCTATTTTCCTGATCGCAGCATTTATACAAGTGAGTGCCAAGAGCTTTAGTCAGCAGGTGACCATACGTCAAAAAAATATTTCAATAGAAAAGGTTCTGCAGCTTATTGAAGATCAAAGCAGTTACCATTTTCTGTTCAAAATAAATGATCTGTCATCTTCACGTCATGTAAGCCTGGAACTAACTAATGCTTCCGTTGAACAGGTACTTGACCAATGTTTTAAAAACACACCGTTTACTTATAAAATTATTAACCGTACTATTTTGGTGAAAAAGGCGATTGACCTGACTCACCCGGGGGCCAATAGTCTGGTATTACAAAAGATACAGGGTGTCGTCACCGACGAAAAAGGAATCCCGCTCCCTGGAGTAACAATCAAGGTTAAAGGCACCACAACAGGTACCGTTACTGATGTTAACGGTAAATTCCAACTGGATATCCCAGATGCAAACAGTACGCTGATCATCAGTTTTGTAGGCTTCACCTCGCAGGAGGTTTTAACCAATGGACGTGATATGTTGAGCATTCAATTAAAGGAGGCTCCTAAAGATTTAAGTGAAGTAGTAGTAGTGGGTTATGGTACTGAAAAAAAGGTAAACCTCACCGGGGCTGTTAATACAGTTAATATGGAAGACCTGGGATCAAGACCTTTAACCAGTTCGAGTGCGGCACTACAAGGACAGGTCCCTGGCGTTTATGCATTGCAGGCATCCGGTAAAGCCGGGGGAGATGGTGCCACTATTAATATAAGAGGTGTCGGAACACTAAACAACAGCGACCCCTTAGTACTTATTGACGGATTGCCCGGGAGTATGGATGATGTCAATCCTGCCGATATACAATCGTTCTCCGTGCTGAAAGATGCGGCTTCTTCAGCTATATATGGCAGCAGGGCGGCAAACGGGGTTATTATTGTTACTACCAAACGGGGTAGTAATAAAAAAGTGAAATTATCATACGATACTTATTGGGGTGTTCAAGACCCTACAGCGCTACCCAAAACCATGAATTCGGTACAATATGCCACATTGTATAATGAAGCAGCCGTTAACACCGGCCAACAGGCAAAATACTCTGCTTCAGATATAGCGAAATATGCTAATGGTTCAGATATTTTATATCCCAACACCAACTATTTAAAGGTTTTTTATAATAAAGCCAATATGCAGAACCACCATTTGAATCTTTCCGGGGGAACTGACAACCTTAATTACGCCTTTATGCTCGGATACCTTGATCAGGATGGCATTCTGGTAGGTAATACCTATAATCGTTATACTTTCCGGTCAAATTTAGATGCCTACTTTTTAAAAGATAACAGGCTCAAGCTATCCGCCAATATATTTGGTAGCAGAGGAACCACACAAACATCCAGTAATGAATGGCAAGCCAAATGGTATGCCAATAATGCACCTATATGGCCGTTAAAAAATGCCGCCGGCGAATATGTAGCCGTAAATGGTGAAAATAATTATTACGGGGAAATCATGACGGGGAGTTTGAGTACTAACCTTAAATCTCAGATCAACACCATATTTGGTGCTAACTATAGAATACTAAATGGTTTGACGGCCGAGCTTTCATACGGGTATAGCTGGACACAGAATCATGGTAAATCTTTTAACCCCAATTTTACTACAGCTAAATTGGGTGGTGGCTACAACGTAAACGTAGCTAATCTTACGGATCAGAATGCGCAGGATTCGCAAACCCAGCTTACCGCCTTGCTTCGCTATGTGAAAAATTTTAAGAAACATAATATAAACCTTTTAGCCGGTTACTCGCAGGAGGAGTTTGACTCTAATTGGGTAAGTGCTTACCGGAGTGGGTTTGTTAACAACACGCAGCAGGAAATTGCTTTAGGAGATGCTTCAACCCAAACTAATAGCAGCAGTGCCAGTGCACTGGGTTTAGAATCATATTTCGGCAGATTAGGATATTCCTACGCCGATAAGTATTTATTTGAGGCTAATGTGCGCCGTGATGGCTCATCACGTTTTGCAAAAGGTAAGCAGTGGGGTGCATTTCCTTCGTTTTCGGCTGGCTGGCGGCTAGGGCAGGAGGATTTTATGAAAGGTGTTTCATGGGTCAGTAATCTTAAAATCAGGGGTTCATGGGGTAAATTAGGTAACCAGAACATCAATTCCCGGTATGCTGCCAGCCAGGTACTCTCATCCGGACAAAACTATTCCTTAGGCGGAACATTAGCCCCCGGTGTAGCGGTGACTTCCCTGGCCAATGCAAACACTACCTGGGAAACTACCACACAAACCAACATTGGTATTGATGCATCGCTTTTTCACAATTTCACCATAACAGCTGATTATTTCTGGAAATACACCGACAATATACTATTGCAGGTTCCTATCCCCATAACGATGGGTGCCTACGCGCCGCCTTATCAGAATGTTGGAAAAGTAAAGAATCAGGGCATAGAATTTATGGCTTCCTATAAAAAGGCTTTTGATAACCAGATGAAGCTGAATGTTACCATGAATATATCACACATTACCAATAAAGTTACCGATTTATACGGTACAAGTCCAATCATCAACGGAGTAAAAGCCTTGGTTGAAGGAAGCGCGGTTAATGCCTTTTATGGTTACAAAGTATCGGGTTTGTACCAGATATCTGATTTTACATGGCAAAA
>Ga0207671_10001910_pt1 | contig 23128 bp, 17 predicted proteins | sample KBSC24metaG_FD_184352 | JGI IMG/M metagenome (GOLD analysis project Ga0207671, IMG submission 184352) | Corn rhizosphere microbial communities from Kellogg Biological Station, Michigan, USA - KBS C2-4 metaG (SPAdes) (version 2) | ecosystem: Host-associated > Plants > Roots > Rhizosphere > Soil... | reverse complement strand
AAGGGCTATACGCAGCACGCCACAAGGGATGATCCTCAATATGAGATCAGGAGCAGCAAGACAGACCACGTAGCAGTACACAAAGGCAAGGCACTTACAAAAGAATAAGCATTGACATCAAATAGCCACCCAGGGGAAAAACTTTCATTCGGATACATCGTCACCACCACCAGTCTCGCCTTTGTCGTCTCCCAGTTAGACGTATCCATTGTCAATATCGCGCTGCCCAGCATTGCCCATGCCTTTTCCGTCAACGTCAGCGCGCTGCAATGGATCGCCGACGCCTATACCGTTGCCTTTGCCGCCCTTATGTTGTCGGCCGGAGGCATGAGTGACAAGCTGGGATCCAAACGGGTCTTCCAGGCCGGGCTGCTCATATTCGGGCTGGCATCCACGGGATGTGGCCTCGCCTGGAACGCAGGCAGCCTCATCTTCTTTCGTGCCCTACAGGGCATCGGCTCAGCCACCATGATCCCCAGCTCACTATCCATCCTCAATCAGGCTTTCTCCCATCAGCCGGATCAACGTGCGCGCGCTGTCGCCTTATGGACCATGGCGGGAGGGATATCCATTGCCGCCGGACCGATCCTGGGCGGTCTGTTCCTGCATATCAGCAGCTGGCGGCTGATATTTATCGTCAATATTCCCATTTGCCTGGCAGGGATCCTGCTGAGTACCAGGATAAAAGAAAGCGAACGTCATTCCCATCAAGGCCTTGATGTCCCGGGCCAGCTGCTGTGGATGCTGGCCCTCACGGCATTCATCACGGGCATCATCGAGTGGCATGCCAAGGGCATCCGCCACCCGCTGATCATGGGTTGCCTGATCTTCAGCAGCATCACGTTGCTGCTGTTCTTTATGATCGAAAAAAAAGCAAAAGCGCCCATACTACCGTTGGATCTTTTTAAGGCCCGCAGGTTCAATGTACTCGTTCTGCTGGGTATCATCGTAAACAATGCCTATTACGGCACCGTATTCGTGCTCAGCCTGTATCTACAGAATGTATTGCACTATCCCGCTGTCCGGGCCGGGCTTGCATTTTTACCCCTGACGGGTGGGTTTATCATTTCGAATTTTTTCAGCGGAAAATTGATGGCAAAATATGGGATCCGGCTCCCGCTGTTTATGGGCGCCCTGCTGGCGGCAGCCGGCTATGCGGGTCTGCTCATCGCAAAAGCAGATACTCCTTACTGGCAGCTGTTCATTCCTTTTGTCATCATCCCCCTGGGCATGGGCACAGCCGTTCCGGCCATGACAACGGGCATCCTTTCCAGTGTCGAAAAGACCCGGAGTGGAACGGCATCTGCTGTGCTCAACACTACCCGGCAGGCGGCAGGGGCGATGGGAGTCGCGATATTCGGCGCCATGGCCACTGGTGGCGCAGCAAGCATTGCCTGGGCTGTCAGAACAAGTGGGAGCATCTCCTGCCTCACCCTTTTATTGGCGGCGGTATTGATCTACCGGTATATCTGGCGGTCGACCGGCTCATCGCCCATTGACGAAGGGAAAAAATATGCAACGTATACGCCACCGGTACCAGGAAGCCGGGAAGATAAATAAATGGAAAATGCACGATCAGCGTAACAGCAGGCTCATTATGGAACTGTCGCAACGGCGTAGGCATGGAAAGTACAGCTATCGCTACAGCATTCAGCAATAACAGCAGCCCCGCTGTATTATACAATAGCACCACCCACGATGGCCAGCTCTTCTTTACAAAACAATAATATCCCACAGGAATAGCGAACAGTCCGCTGAGGATATCGAAATTCCTTCCCTCCAGGCTCACTTGCACGGGAAGCAACCTGTCCAGAACGGATACCCATAACATAACCTCCACGATAATACGGAAGGATTGCAGATACAATATCCACTGAGGCGGAGTATGTTGTAATAACTCCTTCCCTCCTTTTGAGAACGCGATCCACAAGACCACCGGCAAAGGGATCAGCATGGCAATGCCCTGCCGTGGAGGAAGCGCGGAAAAATCGGCAAAAAAACCTCTCAAGGCTAACCAACCCAACAGCAGTATCCACCCGCTTAGTAACAGCGACGCCGTACGCAGTACCCTCGCCTGTCGTCCCTTATCCCAGGAAGTCCGGGCGAGAACGCTCCGAAGACCGAAAACAAGGAAGACAATGCAAAACAGACAGCATAAGCTGAGCAGGACGGTGGGAAGTAATGTGTTGTTCATAATGCAAATTTGCGCCCCAAAACAGGCTGGCCAGATAACCAAAATTGCTATTTTGTAAGGCTACGGTACCGGGATGGCGAGACGCCCATACGCTGGAAAAACAGGCGGCTAAAGGATTGGCTGTTGACAAACCCCAGCAGATCAGCTACTTCTGAAACAGGAACGTCAGTGCGGGACAACAGGCTCCGGGCCTTTTCCATCCGCAGTTGCTGTATATATTGATGGGGAGAATGTCCATAGACGTTCCGGAAAAGCCGTAAAAAATGGTATTTGGAAAGACAGGCTGCCGACGACAGCATTTCCAGCGTCAGCTCTTCACCGGGGCAGGAATGAATGGCGTCCATAGCACGGGATAGCTGCTTGTACAGCTGAATACGGGTGGCGACCTTTACAGACGGCAGCTTACGTACAGCATCCGTGATGTGACGGTGCTGCTGCAGGTGATAGGTCAATAGATCTGCAAGCTGCTCTTCAAACAGCAGCTTATTAAATCCATCCTCTTTATATGAACGAATGATCCGGCCGATGAGCGCATCAAAAACATCATCCCTCTTGTGCAGCTGGTTGAAAAAAGAAAAAAGTGTCAGCTGTTTTTCCATCCCCTGGTCCAGTATCCTGTCGGTAGGAGTGATCAGGGAATGGAGGACGGATTCCGCAAAATGCTCCCCGAAGTGAATGTTAAAAGTCTCCGTTTCGCTCCCCTCTTCTACCTGGAGCGTATACGGCTGCTGACGATTGGAAATAAAATAACTGCCTTCCCCGATGCGGCGGGTCTCACCGTCCACCGTGCAATGACTATTGCCACGCAGGTTTAAAAAAAACGAAAAAGGCCCCTTTATATCAGGTCGAAAACATTCATGCGTCACAGTGTGTATGATAACGCTGGGAAACCCATCCGTTTCCAGTATAAGGTTCCCCCATCCCAGGCGGTTGCTGAATCCCTGGGTGATTTGGCTTTTCAGCCAGTGGAGATCTGGAAATTCATGCAGGATCACTCCCTAAAGTTAATAAAAAAAGGTCGGCTCGATGCCTTAACTATCGGGTCGACCTATTCGGATTCCGCATCCACTCATGCGGGGTTTTTCACGATCCTCTGCTTTGGGATAAGACCAAATATCTTAAATAAAGAGCTGTACTCTTTTCAGAACACAGCTCTCGTTAGATGCCTATTCCTTTACTTTTTACGGGTCTGCTTTTGGCAGGTTGTAATTGTTCAGCAGGAAATCACCATCTATATGTAAGTAATTATTTAAAAACCGTGCCACGTCCATTTCAAGCGGGATTTCGGCCATTTCGGCGGCATAAACTGTAGAATTCGTTCCGTTTCTGTGAAAAAATTATACATTACGGGCATTTTCTTCCATGGGATCATACGCTTCCATAAAAAAACAGGTGCTGGTAGCCCTTTATACGACCCCTGTGATCGCCGCGTTGTCCATGAGTCCCATCGCCATATTACAGCGCTATTCCCTCGGGAAATATGCTATTGCCGTATTTTTTACCATGTCCCTGGTGCTCTTCTTATGGGCGATAAATATTTTTTTATGGTATATGGGCGCCAAATCCACCACCAACAGGACCCTGCTTAGCATCGTGGTCAGCTTTGCGCTCGCCCTCTTCGTAGTATGGGTCCTCTTCGCGGACAACACCTCCATGCCCATATCGCCTCATATAAACTTCCATTTTCATCTGATCCTCTTTTTCGCCGTCAACGTTGTTGTCATTATCGTGCAGAACCTGGTGATCACCCGGGAAAAGAACGCCGAAATAGAGCTGGAGAACCAGGCGCTAAAGCTAAAGAACATGGAAGCCATCAACCAGCAGTTGAAACAGCAGATACAACCCCACTTCCTCTTTAATTCCCTGAGTACCCTGAAATCGCTCATGGCCGCCAACCCGGAAAGTGCGGAGGACTATCTCATACGGTTATCCGACTTCCTGCGCTCTTCGCTTTCTTCCCAGGCGCTCAATACAGCACCCCTCACCAACGAACTGAATCTGACCACCAATTACCTTGAGATGCAAAAGATCCGCTTCGGAGACGCACTGAGATTCGTTATCGATATTCCCCGGGAGATACAGGCATCTTATTATCTACCCGCCTTCTCTCTTCAAATGCTGGCCGAAAATGCCATCAAACACAATATATTAACTTTGGACCGTCCCCTGACGATCACCATCTCCTGGCGGAAGGAGGTCATCATCGTCAGCAACAACCTGCAGAAAAAAGAGGCCGACACACAAGGCACAGGCGTAGGGTTGGCCAATCTGCAGGAGCGCTACCGGATCCTGTCGGGCAACAATATCATGATAGAAGAAAAAGAAGACACTTTCTCCGTAAGTATAAAAGCCCTTGAATATGAACGTAGTGATCATTGAGGATGAGCAGCATACTGCAAAAGATCTGGTAACGTGCATCAAAAAAGCCGAGCCTGCAGCCGAGGTTGTTGCCGTTTTATCTTCCGTAAAGGAAGCAGCTGCTTTTTTAAAAGATGCCCCTGACCTCGATCTGATCTTCAGTGATATCCAATTGGGTGACGGTCTTAGTTTCAGTCTTTTCGATACGGCGGAGAACAGGACCCCTGTAATATTCTGCACCGCATACGATGAATACGCCCTGCATGCATTCAAGGCTGCCGGTATCGACTATATTCTAAAACCCTTTACAGTAAAAAGTATCGCCGCATCGCTGGCTAAGTATAAAGACCTGAAAGAAAAGCTCTCGAAAAACAGCTCCTCCTATAAGAACATTGGAGAGCTCTTCAGCAATGCAAAAACGCAGGAACAGAAGTCTGTATTGGTATACCATAAGGAAAAGATCACCCCTGTCAGGATCGAAAATATTGCTGTCTTCTATCTGCAGCATGAGCTGACCAACCTGGTCACTTTTGATAAACAACATTATTTTATCAGCCATACGCTGGAAGAGCTGGAAAAGATGACCTCTGACCAGTTCTACAGAGCCAATCGGCAATACCTGGTCAACCGAAGCGCTGTCCGCGACGTCTCCCAGTATTTTGGAAGAAAATTGCTGATCAATCTTACGATACCCTTCCCTGAGAAGATAACGGTAGGAAAAGTAAAAACCACTCCTTTTCTCGCCTGGCTGGCCAATTCATAATCCCCCCGAACCGCCACTCATCCCCTGTCCTGCTCCCCGCCGAACCGCCACTCGTCCCCTGTCCTCCTCGACCCGATTTTTGTCCATCCGGCCTATAAATCCATTTTTCCCCGCAGCCCCGGCTACTATCTTACAGGACGATCTAATTTATTAACGCTTAAAAAACAAGAAAATGAGAACAAAGATCATCCTTCTTTCCACGACCGTGCTGGTATCCGCCGGCGTTACCATGCATCATTTCAGGTATTGCCCCTTGCAGCATATGAAGGCTGCATTTGCACATCACAAGACAGTGACACCCGCTAAAGATGTAAAAACAACAAACAACACGGCCACTCTTGCAATGAACCGCTAGCTGGAGATCCCGCCGCCAGTCTTACCTGGCGGCGGACTTTTAATAAATAGCACTGTCATCAGGGCGCCTAAAAAAGCCAGCCCCGCCGACAAACGCAGGATGACGGCATAAGTATCGATAAAGCTTTCCCGGTAGGCATGGTTGATCACAGCCTTATCCTGACCATTCATCCCCTCGGGAACCTTTGCATTACCCAGGTTCACCGCCTGACCGATAACAGCTTTTTTTTCACCGGCACTTAACTTCACGCTATTCAATCTGCCCGACAGGGAGCCTGCAAACAACAGGACCGCCAGAGCGCCAAATATAGCGTTGGCAAAAACATTGGAGATCCTTGTCATGGCATTGTTGACACCCGAGGCTGTGCCGGAGAACTGATCGTCCACACTACGCATAACGGCAGTAGTCAACGGCGCTACGGTCAGGGACATACCCAGTCCAAGCAGGAGAATGCCCGGAAAGAAAGTGGTCCAGTAGCTCTTCGGTCCATCCGTCTGTCCCACAAAAGAAAGGACCAGCAAACCCGCCCCCGCCATGGCTGGCCCCACGATCAACATAAGCCTGGGCCCCACCTTATCGGCATAGCTGCCTGCAGCTCTTGCCAGGGAGATCATCAGTATCGTAAACGGCAAAAAGGTAAGTCCGGATTCCAGCTGACTATAGCCCTGGGCCTGGACAAGATCGAGGGAAAGGAACAACATGCCCGAGCCCAGACCGGCATACAGGAAAAAGGTCAGCAGGTTCGCTCCGCTAAACGTCTTATTGGCGAACAAATGCAGGGGCATCATGGGATGACGGCTTTTCTTCTCGATGAATACAAACATCACCAGCAATAGCACTCCCACACTTAAACTACCATACACCTGCCAGTTGGAAAGCCCTACGGCAGGCATACGGAGGGATCCAAAGGTCAGCAAGGCCAGCCCCAGCGCTATGGTGATGACCCCAGGGTAATCCAGCGCAGGGTCCGCATGGTCCTCTTTACTCTCCGCCACCTTTTTCCAGAGGATAAGCAAGGCGATGATACCGATGGGTACATTGATAAAAAAGATATAACGCCATAAGCCCGCATCAGCCAGCGCGCCACCAAGTATCGGCCCTCCGAGGGTAACGATGGTCGTCACTGCCGACCAGGTGCCGATGGCTTTCCCTTTCTCTTTTTCATCAATGGAAGAAGATATAAGGGACAGGCTGCCGGGTATCATCAGCGCGCCGCCAATCCCTTGGATAACCCGGCACACGATAAGAATATTCACATTCGGCGCGACTCCGCAGGCGGCAGAGCCGGCGATAAAAACAAAGATGCCGATCATATAGATCTTCTTCCGCCCCAGCTTATCACCCAGCGAGCCGCCGACGAGTATCAATGATGCCAGGATGAGCAGGTAGGCGTTCAACAGCCAGAAGAGGTCGGCCCCCGTGGCGTTGAGACTTTTCTGCAAGGCAGGCAAAACGACATTGAGGGCAGTGCCATCGATAAATGCCATCGCCGAAGCCAGGATGGTTGCAGTCATGACCCATCTGCCCTCCGAACTGCTGAGTGATACAGTCGCCATATCCTTAAAGTTAGGAAAAATCATATATTGCACTAGCCTAAACCGACATACATGAAAAGAATCTTTCTCTTGCTGGTGCTATCTTGCCTGGGTGGCACTTTATTTGCACAAAAGAGCGTGCTGACCTACCCCTTCGAATTTGAAAAAAGTTTTTTGCAAAAAAGCGATTACGATGCTTATTTCCTGGACAACCAGGAAGGGGAAAGCTTTGCCTTTATTTTAAAGGATAACAAAAAGGTAAACTATGTAATGGCCGACAAAAAATTCAAGGTGGCCTCTCAGTTCCCTAAGCAAATGGATGAGACCATCTTCTCGCATGATCAGCATATGTACCTGGGCGGCACCGCGGATAAGAATGTTTATCATTATATATACAAGGTGACGGATAAGAAGTTCCTGTCCACAAATACAACTTACATGGAAGAAACGGTGGACTTCGACGCAAAATCCGTCAGCAGCAGGAAGATCTTTGAGATCCCGAAGGAGGAACAGCTCCTGGTGTCTTTCTCGGACCACAACCGTTATTTCACCATCACCGCAAATAAAAAAACCAGCGATCTGCAGTTTTACCAGGTCACCTCATCCGGGGAAGCCGTCATGAAAACCATTCATTTCAATATTCCTCCCGGCAAAAAGGATAAGAATGAACTGACGGAATACCTGGCGAATATTCATATAGTACGGGAGAACGAAGAGCCAGGGCTAAATATAGCCACCGAAAAGGCCAAGCTTTTTTGTCACCCAGACCGTCTGGATTTTGTCGTGAATGTCGACGCTAAACCTACACATACATTTTCTGTAGCGTTGCCTGGCTTTACCACAACGGAAAAGTTCATCGACCATTCCGATCTCGAGGATAAAGAGAGTAAAGGCAAATCCTATATCAGCACTTTTTTAAAGGACGGCAGGCTCTTCACGCTTGTCCTTAATAAAAAAGACATCAGGATCGCCGTGTATGATCAACAAAGCGGTGCATTGATCAATAAAACTGTACTCAGTGACGACGACGCAATGGCGTCCCTGGCGCAAACACCCGTCTCCGAGTCGAGAATGGGCAACAAGAGAAAGGCCGTAGACATAGACAACTTTCGCAAGGTGATCAGCGCATTTAAGACAGGGACAGAGGGGCTCACCGTGTCGGTGAACAAGACAGGTCAATACATCCTGCAGGTGGGGACCTATGATCCCATCATCATATCCTCCGGCGGCGGTGGCGGCAGCTGGCAGGGAGGCTTTGAACATAATCCTACCTATATCCCCGGGAGCACCGCCGGCGGTATGCCATTGCAATGGAACCCCAATTTGTACTACCGCCCGGGAGTATCCTCCTACATGACCACCTCGGCACGATATTACAAGACTATCTACTTCAAAATGCTGCTGGATCCCACCACCTTAAAGCCCGCAAGAGGCAGAGTCCCGGATTCCATTGGGGATCAGATCAAGGACTTTGTGGATGACACGAACCAAAAGACCAAAGCGACCAAACAGTTCAGCATGAGCGGCAAAGAATATTACGGATTCTATGACAAAGACCAGGCAGCTTATGTCATCCAGGAGATCATGATCCGGAAGTAACCTCGATACGCTCCACATTCCACCCCTCTACCGAAACTACCGGCACATTCTGTCCCGGCGCGGAATTATATTCCATTGTGATGACCTTCTCTTCACCCGGTAACACCGAGACGTAGTTGTCGCTATAGAACACCGGCAAAACCCTTTTCTTCGTCACAGGGTCAACTAATGACACCCTATTAAAGAACGCCACTGGCCCACCCGCCGGATTCCGCAACCTGACAGTTACTTTACCAGCACCCGCTGCCTTCGCTTCCACTTTCAATGCCGCCTTTCCCATCTGCTGCAGCCCGGAGTACTGACCCGCAGAATCAGGCAGCCAGTAAAAATTATCGCTGATGGGTTGTTTACGCTCGTTCAGCAATCGCAACGAAAGGAACAATCCCTTCTCTTTGCTCATTTTTTCAATCCCCCGGCCCATCGGCAAATACTTCCGCGCGGCAGACGGTCCTATCTCCTCATACACCTGGGTCAATTTCGTTTCCTTCCCCGCCATATCATAGGTTCGCACTTCCAGCATCATATCCCGCTGGTAGCTCAATGTATTGTTGACGATCATCACCATATTCTCCACGGGGTCGTACATCACATGCAGTGGTTCGCTGCCGCTGCGCAACCCATAGAGACAGGCATTCACGTCGAGATAATAGTCATACATCTGCCCGCGAAGGGCCGTCCAGGGATTCTGTGTTTTCCAGATGATGGAGCCGGTGTACCATTCCCACATATGCGAGCTGAACCCTTCCATTAAAGCCCTGTACTGATCATAGTTCACCAGCTGCGCCTTGAGAGCAAAATCTTTCAAGCCTTTTACCGGCCCATACGCATAAACGGTAGAATCATATCCGATATACTTGTGATACTCCCAAACGGAATCCTGTCGCCTGCCAGGGTAATGAGGAGCCACCAGGTTCTCTTTGGGCAGGAACCGTTCCAGCGATTCATAATCTCCCATGCCTACCGAGCCCACTTCGGAGTTGAAAGGAAAGGTCCGGTCTGCCCAAAAGGTGTGAATAGGCTGGATGCCATAAGGTCCATCTCCATTGCCGCCCAGGAAATTAAAGGACATGCTGTCGGAATTGGAGTAGTCGAAGAAATAACGGGTGCCGTCCAATGCCGGCATGATGGAATCCTTCATAGCCCGGAGAATGTCGCCGGGAGGAGTGATCTCATTACCGCCACACCAAAAAGCCAGGGAGGGATGATTGCGGATCATTTTCACCTGGTCCACCACAGAGGTAAGGAACAGTGCATGATCATCCGGGTATTGTCTGCGAGTCCATTGATCCTCTTTTTTCTGCGGGTCGAGCCAGCGGCCGTTACAGTCGCCTGAGTTCCAGAAATCCTGGAAAACGAGCATGCCGTATTTATCGCAGGCCTGGTAGAATTCCGGGCGTTCCGTCAACGCTCCACCCCATACGCGAATCAGGTTGAGATTCATATCCCGGTGGAATCTGACTTCTGCATCGTACCGTTCAGGACTGAACCGTAACAATTCATCGGAAATGATCCAGTTACCGCCTTTGATAAAGATGGGCTGGCCATTCACCCATGCCTGGCGGCTGCGGGTCGTCGTGTTCCAGGTGGTGGTGATCTCGCGGACGCCAAAGTCGAGGCGCTGAGAGTCGGTCTCCTTCATATCCTCTTTGCCAACAAAAACTATATCCCCATGATACATTTCCTGCCGCCCATACCCATTCGGCCACCAAAGCCTGGGATGCTGCAGCTCCTGGTCCGGCAGCCGTACTTCCTTTGTCTCATGAGCCGCCAACGTCACAGACGCAGAAACCGTCTTCCCATCCAACATAAACTTTAATTCTCCACTGACCTCTTCACTCCCCGCATTCTCCAGCTCCGCACTCACCCTTACCACCGCCGGCTGTTGATCCACGGCATCCGGATGGCGAACACCCGGCACCAACGTCACGACATGAGGATCTTTGATCCTCACACTCCCCGCCTTTTCGATAGTCACCTTATCCCAGATACCCGTGTTACGATCCCGTACAGGCTGTATCCAGTCCCAACCCGCCACATATTGATGCGACACATTGCGGGCGATCTCTCCATCACCTCCCTGTCCTCCATTAGGGTTTCCCACCGGGTCAGGCGGATAAACGATCACTGCCAGCCTGTTCCGGCCATCCTTATTCAAAAAGCCCGTGATATTATATGTCTGCCGGAGAAACATGCCCCGGTGTGTCCGTTCATTGAGCTTATGACCATTGAGATACACATCACACCCGTAATTCACACCCCGGAAATGCAGGCATACTTGCCGGTCAGGCGAACCCCTCTCCGTAAAATCCTTCACAAACCAATAGGTATAATACTCCCTGCCCGTGCGATAGATATCCGGTATCCGCTCATTATTCATCCCATAAAAAGGATCCGGCATCAATTTATTGTTGATAAGCGTAGTGAGCACGGTTCCAGGCACCGTGGCAGGCATCCAGTTCTTCAAGACAAAAGATGGTTGCGATATCTTTTCCCCTCCCGCTGACAGTTTGCCGTGGTTGATACATTTCCAGCCCGTGTTCAATTCATATTCATTTTGGGCCGTTGCTACTATAAATAAGAAAGAAAGGGCGAAAATGGTTAAGCCTTTTTTATACATCTCTAAGGTATTGGCCGCAAAGTTAAGGCTATTATGAATCAATACCTTATACTAGTTAAATAGCACCCAACCCTCTCTTTCTCTTATTCCGGATATTAGTTATATTTGTAAATATGATACGTACTACAATAACACCCGATAAGCAAACCGTTTCATTTGATGTTCCTCAAGACTACATAGGACGGCAAATTGAAGTGATTGCGTTTGCAAAAGATGAAGGTTTTTCCGGAGTTCACTCTGCTCGGAAAAAGTCATTTACTGTACTTCATGTAGATACTCAAGATTATAAATTTAACAGGGACGAAGCCAATGAGCGATAGCATATTCCTGGACACCAATATTCTGGTGTATGCTCATACCGATTTAGATACTGCTAAGCAATCAGTCGCTCAAAAATTAATAACTGAAAATCCTTCCATTATAAGTACACAAGTACTTCATGAATTGGCAAATATATTGAGCAAAAAATTCAAATTTCCCTGGACCGACGTTCTCATTGTTCTGGAGGATGCAACAATTAACAGCAATCTATATATAAATACAGAGAACACAATCAGGAAAGCCTGTCAAATTGCCTCCCGTTATAAATTCTCTTTCTATGACAGCTTGATCATTTCTGCCACTCTTGTGAACGATTGTTCCATTCTTTATTCCGAAGATTTACAGAATAACCAAATCATCGAAGGGAAGCTGACAGTTAAAAATCCTTTCAAATAATAGTTCAATACTATCCGCGCCTCGCCATCCACTCCCCAATCCTCCTCACCACCTCCGGCGCCATCGTCTCCCCTAACCCCGCATATTCTGCAAGATCACAAGTCTTACAATGCTGATAAAGATGATTCAACCCCGGCACAAGCCAGGTAGTGACATGGAGATTCCCACCCAGGGCAAGATTGTCCGCAATCCCTTTAAGGTTCACCGGGCCGTCAGAAATAATATCCTTATCCCCATTGATAGCCAGCCAGGGAACATGCACCCGGGGAAGAACCTTCGCCGGGTCATACGTAATAAATCCCTGATACCACGGCCCCGTCGCCTGCCTGATATAAGTCTCGAGTGGGAAGAAAAAATGCCCTCCATATTCCAGCTTATTCGCCGCAACCACCGAATCATCCCAAATTTTCCACTGCGCATAAGCCTTCCGCAGCTGTTGCTCCAGGTCAGGAGCACCGGCATGACGATAAACCAAATTAAACAACAGGTGATTGACAGAGTCAAACCGCATCTTATTCACCTCAGGTATCTTCGCCTGATGAACGATCTGTTTATTCTGAAGCAATAAAGCTTCCAATCCCGTGGTTCCAGGCGCCGACAAAGTTATCACAAACGCAATACGATTATCCCTGGCAGCAGCAATCCCCGCCGCCATCCCGCCTTCGCTGTGACCAAGCAGCCCGATATTTACCAGGTGCAGATCCTTTCGGCTCCGGAGATAATCGACAGCGGCAATGGCGTCATCGGCAAAATCATTAGTAGTGGACCGCTCGTAATTACCACTGGTCTGTCCCACACCGCGATCGTCGGAGCGTAATACGGCAAAACCACGACGGGTAAGACTGTCGGCGAGAAGGGCGAACAGTTTGTGACCGGCCATCGTTCCATCCCTGTCCTGTCTGCCCGTCCCCGAAAGAAGGACGACAGCTGTACGCGCCCGCCCATTGATAGGGTAAGTAAGGGTGGCGCCAATGCGAATGCTATCTTTCAGATTATCGTAAAATATGCTGTCTGACCTAACTTCCGCCGAACCAGACCTGGCTCCATCCTTACGGCCCACACTCCCATCACGATCCCGCGCCAGCTCGATCATCATCCCAATCTCATCCGCAAGCCCGCTGGGACTGCCTTTATACCCTATATTGGCAAAGCGAAGGACACCCCGCGCATCTATGACAGCCTTGAAAGGGATACCGGAAGTATGAAGAGCGCCCGCATAGGCCGAATAGGCCGTATCCATCTTTCTCCCCGCATCAAAAAGAACATTAAAGTCATACCCCTTCTCCTGGAGAAATGTCTTCGCTTTATCCTTATACCCCGGAAGACTCTCCTGGGTGTCGATAAAATAAAACACCACACCTGTGTCTTTTGCATATCGCTTCACCGCCATGTTCATACCCGCCATACCTGCCTTGCAGGGAGCGCACCAGGTGGCCCAGAAATCCAGCACGACGATCTTCCCCTTCAGCCGGCTGAGGGATACCTTTGCACCTTTATTATCCACCAGGGAAAACGCCGGCGCAGGGATAGACAACCTTCCTGTGCTGATCTCTTCTTTCATCAGCTGCCGGGTCTTGTCATCCTTCATAGATTCTAACCAGGCATCAAAAGCATCATCACTACCCCTAAACCGTTGACGCAGCATATTGATCATACCCGGAGTAACCTGGTTGACATGCACACTGGCATACAGAAGCGTATCAAGCGCAGCAGACAACCCGGCCCTCTCCAACAACAGCGCCTCCGTCTGGTTGAGATCAGATGAGCTATAACCAAAAAACAGCTGAGCCCTGCGGGACAAAGCCAGCGCTTCGTTATCCCTGCCCACCTCGGAAAGAATACGGGCATGAAGACGGAAATAATGGCTGAATAACTTTTCACAATGTGCCCTCCATTCGGAAGGAGTATAGTACCATTGACGGACAGGTTGATGATCATAATAATACAGCATGCGCTGATACAACGCTTCAGAATAAGGAAGGATCTTGGAAGCGTCTATGCTCTTCCAGTCGTCATAAGGTATCTCCACCGCCTTATAATAAACTTCGGGGACATTTTCAAAAGGAAGACTATTCTTATATTCCAGCACGATCCCGGGGTCCTTCTTAGCAATGGCAATAGAGCAAGCAATACGATAAACCGCATAATAGTCGATCCCTAATAACCCATTTATATCGACATCCTCATCACGCCTGGGAAACTTTTCAATAAACATTTTGGACAAACTCAACTTATCCTCCATCACACGAGCCTTGATCACCCGGTCATAAGCTTCCAGCCGCGCAAGTCCCCCCTCGGGATAAGCAGCCAGCAAAGCCCCCCTGATCGAGTCGGCCCGGACCGTGTCCTTTAACAGATCCCTGCAGATAAGCCACGCCTTGACCAACGGCTCTTCACCTGAGCCGGCGCCCGAACCCGGCCCTGCACCGACCGCCGAGCCCAAGCCTACACCCGAACCCGAACCAACCATCGATAACCTCAGCAAATAATACACAGCCCGCTGCGCCTCTCCCAACCCCCTTTGCGGAAAAGCCTTCCGCGCCGCATGAAGATACGGCAGCGCCAAGGCAGCAGGAGCAGCCCCCTGCTGTCGCAATATCTCATTGCTGGTCCACATATAAGTGGCCGTATCGCTGATGGAAAAATGATCAAAATAACCAGGCACACCCAACCCATATCCGGGACTGCGTATCAGACCATAACCGGCCTCCGCCCCGCGCATATAACGCCCATCCTTACGGTAGACCATCGCAAAATAACCGACATCATTGTTGTTGTCCACACTGTCACCCATCATAAACTTATATGCCACAAAACCCGTGGCAGGAGGCAGGGGGATCCGGGCCGTCCAGGCAGTATCGCCCGTAAAAGACAACGTCCGCTCATACACATGCCAGTGATATAGCGTGTCAAAACAATAAAGGACGACAACCGGAGTAGCAGCGGAGCGATAAACCACAGAAAGCGTATCGCCTTCAAAAGCTCTCAACGTAACGACAGCAGACTGGGTCCTGGCGGCCGATGCCATACACACCAGCGCCAGGATAAAAAATATCTTCTTCATGTTCTCAGGGATTTTGTTGTATCTCCGGGTTCAATTTGAGGTTATAAGGGGCAATTTGAAATGTGTACCGGTCACTGGCCGGATCGAGCGTACGCGTCACACCACCAAAGACACGGGTGAGCGTGCGCTGAAAACGGGCCTCCGATTTTAGCCGGCGCATATCCCACCAGCGGAGCATCCGGCAGAAGAACTCCCGCTGACGCTCCTGGATCACTTTGACAAGCGCATCATTGGCATCCGTAGCCGACGACGCTACATAATCCGCTGCCTTGAAGCGTTTGACACGCAGCTTATTTACCCAGGTCATGGCACTGGCGGCATCGCCGGAGCGGGCATAATGCTCCGCTTTGATCAACATCATTTCGGGTACAGTAGGCCCTACATTGCGTGTCTCACCCATGGCCCTCTCCTTATAATAAAATCGACCACCCACATCGGTGTACGAACTGGATACGTTAGAAGCATCTGTGGTAAACAACACATACCGCTGATCGGTCGTACCTAACACAGACAACAACGTATCACTAAGCCGTAGCGCATAAGGCGCATAGCCCGTCGAGCTATAGCTGGTCGCCTTGGCCAGCAGGATCTCAGGATCCAGCCTTTGCAGAGGATAGGTGGTGTAGTCCAGAAAAGTGATCACACCCAGATCATTCAGCGTGCTGTTATACGACAAAGCACTGTCCGCATAACGGTTGGCGCTGTCATACTGGTTCATATACAGGAAACAACGGGCCAGCACACCAAAGGCAGAGGCTTTGGTAGGCAAAAGTGTAAAAGCTTGCGTAGCAGGCAGGCTGGGTGCGGCAATCTCCAGATCATTCACAATCTGCCTGTAAACCTCCTGTACCTTGGCACGGCTCAGCGACTGCGTAGTCGTCTCCTTCAACACCAGGGGAACACCCGGGTCTGTAGCCGCTGTAGAAGCATTATACGGCTTGGCATAAGTATTCACCAGCATCAGGTAGGCGTCGGCGCGATGAACGAGCGCCTCGGCGATCAGCTCCGCTTTCTGATCTTCCGTCCCATCCGTAACAGCCGGCACTTCCTGGATCACCACGTTGGCATTGGTGACGGTGTTGTACATGCCGTTCCAGTTTTGGTCCTGGTAGTACATGCCGGATAAGGGAAAGAGCACGGGCAGCCAGCTATAGCTATTGGGATAAAAGGCATAATAATCATTACCGGACAGATCCTTCTGCTGCGCGCTGCCATCCACCATCTGGACATCATCGGAAGCGCCGTCTGCAATGGCAGGACCGGCACTGAAGGCTGTACTGCTGTTGAGAATATACCGGTAATTCTGCCATTGTCCCGGCACCAGGGCGCCCTGGGTCCTCGTCTCGACATATTTTTTACAACCGGCAAGACAAAAAATCAACACCGGCCAGAGCATATATCTTTTATTACGTATCATCACAAAAGAATTAAAAGTTGAGCTTGAATGAAAAATTGTAAGACCTCGAAGCAGGAAGGCTGTAGCTTCCATTGGCATACCCAATAAAGTCGGGGTCATAGCCCTGCTTATTCGCCCGCCACAACAACCCTACATTTCGTACCGCAACCCCCAGGCTGGCGCCTTTTGCCTGCCATTTGCTGATCCAGGCCAGCGGAAGATCATAGGTCAGCGAGACCTCGCGCAACCGTACATAATCGGATGAAAGCACATTGATGTCCGAGTACTGGTAACGAGAAAGGCTGTAGTTCACCTGGCTGCCTGTTCCGTTAAGGCCCGGCACATTGGTCTTCGTCTCATCGCCCCGCTGCTCCCAACGTTTCGCGATATCACCGCTGACACTGTAGTTTAGCCGGTAATAAGCCGTCATATAACCGTTGACGCTGGGTTTCAGGAATACGCCTCCAAACTGCCAGGTCATTAAAGCATAAAAAGAAAAATGCCTGTAACGCAGGGTAGTGTTCCATCCGCCAAAGTAGGGCGCCGCCGTATGCCCCGCATATTTCAGATCGGAGAACACTAGTGGCTGCGTAGCAGACACCATCCCGCCCTTCCTGTCAAAGACACGGGTAAGGCCGTTGGTATCCAATCCGGCATTACGGAATACCAGGAGCTTGTCCGTGGGATAACCCACGAGGTTACCGATATAAGCGGGAGAATAGGAGATCGTATAAGAGGAAATAGTGCTGGTGTCCAGCCGGTTGTCCGTCAGCTTGTTTATATTATATGAAAAGGTAAGCCCCATATTCCAGGAGAAATCCTTTGCAGACATGACAACACCATTCAGGCTTATATCCACACCCCTTCCGGTCATCGAGGCGGCGTTGCGGGTGAGAGAACCATTGTCGATAGTGCCGGCATAGGCCGCATTGATAGGGAAATTATACAAAAGGTCTTTCCCTTTCTTATGATAGTACTCGGCAGAACCGCCCAGCCGGCCATTCCACAATCCAAAGTCGACACCCATGTTGGTAACATAGGTCTTCTCCCATTTCAGCTCAGGGTTGGCCAGGTTGCTGATAAAGGCATAAGGAAGACCGGTTCTATAGTCATTGCCCCCCAGACTGATGGCGGTAAAGGGATACATCGTGGTGGAGATATTACCGTTGACTCCATAGGTAGCACGCAGGGACAAATTGTCGATCCAGGTATACCTCCGCATAAAATTCTCCCGGGCTATATTCCACTTGACACCGCCGGACCAGAGGGGCGTAGCCCTGTATTTCCTGTCGAGCCCAAAATTGTTATAGTCATCATAACGGGCGCTGAAGGATAAAGAGTATTTCTCCATCAATGTATAAGCAGCATTGCCGAAATAGGAAAGGAAGCGACGGCGTTTGTCCTGTTGATAAGGTGCTCCGCCTATGGACAAAGCATAGCCGTTGATGGTGGGATAACCAGTGTTCGAGAAATCCATGTTGTTGGATAAGCCGGTGCTGGTGTTATATCCATACAGCGTACTGCTGCCTACTCCTGCGTTGGTCTCGCGTATCTCCGTCCCCGCGATGGCATTGACCTGGTGGATACGGTGGATAATAGCGTCATAGGACAGCTGCCCCCTCAATGCATAGTTGTTCACCGTCGTATTGAGCACGGTAAGGATGCCGCCGGAAGAGATGCCAAGCCCATTGATATCCGTCGTAGTATTAGCCGGTGTGTACGTGTTCACAAGATTCCGGTAATACCAGCTGGAAGGATTGTTAAAAATGCGGCCACTGCTAAAGATCCGCTCGTTGGAATACTGCACCGAGGCGGAAATACCTTTATAGATGGGGATGCTGAGATTGACATTCGCCGAATAATCGTTGTCCTTTTGTACGTTGTCGTTGTTGCGGAGCTCATCAAGGTAATTATATTGCCAGTTGACAAAAGCCAAAGGAAGGGTGGCCGTAAAGGCAGGATTGATCCGGTCGTAGGATATCCCATTGCCTTTCGCATCCGCAATCTGCATATAGGGCATCAGCGCGCTGGCGCCGTTGGTAGGGAATAGTGAACTCAGGGCTATGCCATTGTTATAGTATTGGAAGAAAGCGCCTCTCAGGCTCGTGGATAAAGTGGCTATCTTGAAGAGCTTCCAGCTGTTGTTCATGGTAAGGGTCAGCCGCTGGCCGACAGTCCTCCGGGTATTGGGATCTTCCTTACTGTAGGAGGCAGAGTAATAGTAGCTGGAATTATTATTACCCCCGCTGACAGACAGGTTGTATTCCTGGTTGGTGGCCGGATGCAGGAGATAGCGCTGTATCTGCCCGCTGTTATCGATGGCGCTCATCGAATCGATGGAAGCATTGTACTGGGCCTGGGTGATCGCGCCGGCCTGCAGCCGTAAAGCCTGGACGGCGCCTGCATTGGGATACAGACCGGCATAGTAGAAAAAGGAAGGGTTGATGTTAAAGGAATTGATAAAACCTCTTTTGACCAGCTCCGCCTCATACCCCAGCTGCTGGGCCGAGTTCATCCTCCTGAGATAGCCGAGGTTGGGACGTTCGGCAATAGAGGCATTGGCTGAAAAGCTAATGGCCGGCGCCAGTGTGGTACGTCCTTTTTTGGTGTTGACGACGATAACCCCATTGGCGGCCCTGATACCCCATATCGATGCAGCAGCAGCATCTTTCAGGTAAGTAATATTCTCTACATCATCCGGGTTGAGTGTGGAGATGTCCAGGTCGGTAATGGCGCCATCCACGACCACCAGGGGGAATGTCTCCCCCACCAGGGTGCTTTTCCCACGGATGTTGATGTCATAATCCACCATGCCTACGGTACGGGTGCCGCCATTGATGGAGATCTGGTTGCCACCGCCATAGATAAAGCTCCTGTCACCTGCCATGATGCTGACCTTGACGCCGGGGACCTGTCCTTCCATCCTTTGCAATACGTTGGGTGAGGGTATCTTTTCCAATGTCTTCCCGCTGATGGTAGCAAAAGAGCCGGTAGCCCGTTCTTTGGGCAATTGCTGCAAACCCGTACTGACGACGGTAACCTCATCCAGCGTGGACTTGCCGGTAGTATACAATTGCACAGTGACGGAAGCCTGGCGGTTGACGGGTATGGACTCCATCCTATATCCGACAAAGCTGAACACCAACGTATCGGTGGACAGCAGCTCATTCAAAATAAAATCTCCTCTATCGCCTGTCTGAACTCCTCTGCGGGTGCCTTTGACCCAGATGTTCACAAACGGCATCGCCGCCCCTTTCTCATCGATGACCTGCCCACGCAGCGTATGAGTAGCAGCCCCCCCATCAGACAAGAGACCCGTCGCACCTGCATTACCAGGCTCCGTCGACCCCGGTGCAGCCTGGAAGAAGCGGGCATCCCGCGCTACAATAGAATAGGCGTTATCGCTGACATAGAGGAAAAGCAGGTTATTGGGATACAGCACATTCTTCAGCACTTCCTCGGCCGTTGCTCCTTCAAGAGCCCGTGCGGTGGTATATTTGCCGGCCAGCAGATTATGCTCATACGCAAACTTCGTATGCCATTTCTTTTCGATGATCTCGATAGCCTGGCGCAGCGGTACCCTTTTATCTTTCTGCGTAGTGGAATCCTGCGCAAGCAAAACACCGGTATGAACAGTGCATGCCGCCAACAGGAAAAAACAGAACCTTAACCAATATTTTGTCATGGTCATTCTCATTTAGTTTTGGTAGTTTATCTTATTTCTTTGGTCGCAGGTAAATGACCCTGCCTTCACGATGGATATTGGCGTTTAAAATATTGGCAAGCATATAGATCACACCTTCTTCCCGATCAAGGGGAAGGGTGCCGTCGATCTTTTTGGCCGCCTGGGACGTATCGCCCAACACAATAGTATTTCCATAGGTATCCTCATACTGATCGATGATATCCTGTACAGTCATACCGTTGGCGAGGATCTTATGGTCTACCCAGGCCTGCGGCTGGCTGGTAACCTTGTCGACGGGGGCAATGGCGGCTGTCGCATCATCATAGCGTACCTCTTCCCCGGGTTTCATGATCAGCGGCTCAGACCGGCCCTTGCCCCAGACCCTGATCCTGCCGGCCAGCAGAGCTACCACCACCGTATGACGTCGTTGGCGGATGTTGAACCGGGTACCCAGCACCTGCACCGACAAGTCTCCTGCAAAAGCAGTAAATCGTTCGCCCGCTCGGATCTCCACACTGTCACGGTTCAGATGTTCCACCTCGAACAAAGCTTCACCCGTCAGCCACACCTGCCTTTCACCCCGCCATCGCATCGCCCTGTACCATGTCAGGCTGGAATTGGCATTGAGAGTGACCTCGCTGTGATCCGGCAGGACCACCCGCCTTTGCTCCGCATTGCCCGTGGTAATAAGCACTTTGCTGGTGAAATACCAGAAGCCTCCCGAAGTCAGCAACAGGATGATGATTGCTGCAGCTGCCAGTGTCCGGCGACGGAAACCTATACGTTTTCTCCTGTCCAGCTCATCCAGCTGTCTTTCCATCACCACCCAGGAGGTGCGCACCTCCTGTGGCGAAGGCTGGATACGGACAACACTCAGCATAGCAGCCAGACAGCTATAGGCTTCCCGGAACGCAGTTGCATCCGGCGGCGGCGCCGACAGCCATTCATTCCAGCCACGCACATCCTCTTCTTCCTGGTATTTGACATACCGGATGAAATCGTCATCATCCAGGAAGTCCTGGACGGAAAAATCATTGTACTTCTCCAATCGTCAGTCGTTTAAATTGAGCTCAATTGAGGTGCACATTAGGGATCCCTACAGGAGTAAACAGTCAAAGCGTCAATATTACCCCACGTGATATGAACTTTTTTTTAATTTTTTGTACTTTTGGCCACCAAGGATCAACAAATACCCCTCTTTGAGAATTGATGACACATCTTTATGGCAGTCCTTCCTCGATGGCAATAAGCAATCCTTTGAAACCATTTATATCCGCTACTACAAAAACCTCTACGAGTATGGCATGCGCCGCACGGAGCAGGAAGATCTGGTAAAAGACTGTATACAGGAGCTGTTTATCAAACTGTGGACAAACAGGAAGAACATAGGGGCCACCGACAACATCAAATACTACCTGCTGGCCACCCTTAAGAATCATCTCATCAATGCGGGTAATACCCTTGCACAAAGAAGCACGGACAATCTCAACGAAGCAGATCATTTCAGGCTGGATTTCACGCCCGACACTGAATACATGCGCAGGGAACACGACGGCGAACAGTCAAAAAAATTATTGGAAGCATTGAACCAGCTCACAGGCAGACAAAAAGAGGTGATCTACCTGCGCTATTTTGAAGAAATGTCCTATGAGGACATCGCACAGCTGATGGATATCTCCGTAAAAGGGACTTACAAGCTCCTCTATCGCGCATTGGACGCCTTGAAGGATATCCTGGGTATTTCCAGGAAAGATCTGCTGCTGCTACTCCTCACAATCTTGGAGTCACCGGTCTATAAGGCATTTCAAAAGCATTAGCCCCCCTTGTCCTCAACTTACGCCGGAAAACCTTATCCACACAAGTCACATATAACACATTGAACCCGCGCCCGCCAAAACAAACATTCGAAGCCTGACCCGAAGGCACCGGCAAAATAGCATTGACTCGTCCTGTCTGATCCAGCACCTGGATGCCCAGGCGGGAAGTAACATACACCCTTCCAGCCGTATCGCATTTAAGCCCATCGGACCATGCATTCTCCTGGTTATCGGGCACATGAAGCCAGCCAAACCGCTGCTTGTTCGTCAAAGTCCCGTCTGGCTGAATGGTATAGATCCACACCCAATGGCTGGCGGATTCCGTGACATACAGTTGTGTCTGATCAGGCGTAAGCGCAGCTCCATTAGGAAATTTGATCCCCTCATCCACCACTTTCTTTTCGCCGGCAGGCGTCACCAAAATAATTTTTCCGGGCTTTTCCGAACCATTGGGAGAAGTGACATAGATATTGCCATTATGCGCTACCACCAGGTCGTTGCCCGCAATACTATCCGCTACCAGGCTGACCTCCGCCAACTGCCCCGCACTTGCGCCCGCCTGCCCATTCCCAACCTCATTCGCCCCCACACCATACGCCAATATCTCCTTACTCCCCGTACAAGTATACCGCCTCCCATCAGCCCCAAAACTGGTACCGCTGGCCTTTTTCGAGTCGATAGCCAGTGGTATCGGCTTACCGTCACCCCCTACTTTATACGTCTTCCCATTGGGGATATCCTGGAAAAATACGTCCCCCGCTGCATTGGCAGCCGTCCCCTCCGTAAAGTTATATCCTTGTCCTACCAGTTCCCAGCCTTCGCCCGGGATAAGGATATCATTCAGCATCTGATTTTTCGAACTACCCGCAACAACAGGCTGAGGCCAATCCTTCCACAACCAGCGCATCGCCTCCGGGAACAGCGAAGTTCCTTGCGCCCCGCTATGCCCACCCTCTCCCCAAACATGCCGCACATCATACCCCGCAAAGGTCAGCGCCCTTTCCATCATCTCATTGGCCTTCCACCAG
>Ga0207671_10001907_pt1 | contig 23137 bp, 22 predicted proteins | sample KBSC24metaG_FD_184352 | JGI IMG/M metagenome (GOLD analysis project Ga0207671, IMG submission 184352) | Corn rhizosphere microbial communities from Kellogg Biological Station, Michigan, USA - KBS C2-4 metaG (SPAdes) (version 2) | ecosystem: Host-associated > Plants > Roots > Rhizosphere > Soil... | reverse complement strand
TCACCACGACGCCGCTGCCGTCGGCCGTGAGGTTGGCGGCTCCCGCTGCGACGCGCGCGCGGCGAGCTTCCGCCGCCGCCGCCGTGGCTTCCGCCTGCGCGGCGTCATAGTCCGCCCGGGCGGACACTTTCTGCTCATAGAGGTAGCGTTCGCGGGCGAGGTTCTTGTTCGCCAGCACCGCCTTGGCGGCGGCGGCCGAGCGGTCTGCCGCGATCTGTGCGGCGTCGCGGCTGACGACGATGGCCAGCGGCTCGCCGGCGCGGACCGGATCGCCAAGCCGCTTGAACATACGGGTCACGGCGCCGCCGGCGTGGGCGGTGACGATGGCCTGGCCGGTCGGCGAGGCTGTCACGATGGATTGGGCGACGATCTCTGCGCCGAGACCGCCCGTTCTGATCGTCTCGGTGGCGATACCGGCCTCCTTGATCGCCTGGGCCGTCATCACGACGGTATCGACGGGGGCGGTGGGCGTCCCGGGCTCGCCGGCCTTGGCGTTGGTGGATCGGGTCGCGTTTGTGGTGGGGCTGGACGTGCAGCGGGCGACGCTGAAGCCGCCAAGCGCTGCGACCAGCACGGCTGCGGCAACGCTGCCGAGCAGGCGCTTGTCTTCGATCATGAGAAGCTCCGGATGTGAGGGACGAGCGGCATCACGCGGTTGCGCAGCGCATCGTGAAAGTGGGCCGGCGTCACGGCGTGCCGTCCGGGCCGGCAGCGGTCAGGCGGACAAGCCGGGCCTCGGCGTCGTGGTAGGCGGAGAGCGCATCGGTGCAATTGGCGCGCGTCTCGGCCAGCGATTGCTCGGCCTGGAGAAGATCGAGCTGGCTGAACTTGCCCCGCGCGTAGCCGATCCGCGCGATGCGGGCGACTTCGGTCGCCGCCGTCAAGGCCGGTCCGCCAGCGGCGCGCGCCGACGCGGCGGCGATCTGGAGGTCGGCCTGGGCACCCGCAATGTCCTGTTCGGCATTGAGGTTGGCGAGGCGGCGCTCGGCGTCCGCCTGATCCCGCTGGGCCGCGGCCTGCCGCACCGCCGCCTTCCCATTGTTGAACAGCGGGAAAGGGACGGAGAGGCCGACGACCGCCGCCACGTCGTTGGTGGCGGCGAGACGCCGCGCGCTGGCGCTGATCGTAACGTCCGGCACCCGCTGCGAGCGGGCAAGGAGGACCTGCGCCGACGCCGTCTCCACGTCCGCCCGCGCTGCGGTCAGCGCGAGTGTACCCTCCGTCCGGGCCGGCATCTGCGGGCCATAGGCGGCTTCGCGAACATTGCGGAACCAGCCAAGATCGAGCGTGCCGATCGTCGGCTTGCCGATCAGTCGCGCAAGGTTGCCCCGTGCGACATCGAGCGCGAGGCTCGCCTTCCGCTCGGCGATGCCGGCATTGACCCGCAACACATCGGCGCGCTGTTCTTCGATCGGAGCTCCGGCACCGGCTCGCACCCGCGTCCGGGCCGCTGCGAGGGCGTTCTCGGCGATCCCGGTCTGGTCGCGGGCGATGACGAGGCGCTGTTCCGCGGCAGCGGCCTCGACATAGGCCTGGGTCACGCGAAGGCGCAGGTCGGCCATCGCGATCGCGCCATTGATATCGGCGCGCTTGCGCTGCGAGTCGGCAACGCCGATCCGGGCGGAGCGCTTGCCGCCCAGCTCGATCGGGAGCGCGATGCCGACCGTCGTCTCGGCGCTGCGCGCGCCGCGATATTGCCCGGTGCCGGAAAGATTCTCGCTTTCGATGACGACGGACGGATTGGGGCGCAGGCCGGCGACGGTGCGCGCGGCCTCCGCGGCGCGCACGCCGGCGGCCGCGCTGTCAAGGGATGGGGAGACACTGCCGGCGAGAGCGAGGGCTTGGTCCAGGGTAACGACATTCTCGGTGGTCGCCAGCGGCGACGCCGGCGACTGCGCTTGCGCTATCGAAGCGCATGACGCCACGGCCATAAGGGCCGCGAGGATACGGTGCATGGGGGACTCCTGACGACAATCCAGGCGGATCCGGCGCACGACGGCGACGGATTCGGTATTGCGTCAGGCGATGGGAGGACGGTTTTCGGGCGAGATGGGCGCAGGCGCCAGCCAGGCGAACTTTGCGGACGGAATCCGGGCCCTCGACGGGAAGACGACCGGCGAAGCGCATGCGCGTGAGGGTTCGCCGACGTGGTGATCGTGGCACTCGGCGTGGTGGTGCGGATAGCCCTTGTCGCTGTCGGCCGGAACCTGATCGGCGTCCCCGACGGTGTGGCCCATCTCGGCCGCAGCGACGTTGTCGAGGCTGATGACCGGCTCCATGGCGTGAGCGACGGTCCCAATGCCCATGGTAAGGGTCAGGATGGTCGCCAGCAGAAGGGTCAGAACGCGCCTCACACGACGCGCGTAGCACACCTTGCTCGATGACAAAAGGCATGCATGAGTCGGGTCATCTGGTGGTCATGCTATTCAGAACCAATCCTCGGGCATGATATACTATTGCCATCAAGTGCACTGGCCCCATCTCGTCTGCATTATGTGGAAATGAGTTTTGTTTTGTCGTGCCCATAGCTGCTCAGAGATTTATAGTGCCTTCGCGGAGCTGCCGGTTGCGTTCCGCCAGTTCGCTTTCATCGGCAGGGAATAGCAGGGACATGCCGACGGTGGCCGCGCGCTCCTGGACATCCTCCACGAACGGTCGAAGCTTGTCTTCATATTCCCGGAACGCGGTGGCGTGATCGCCCGGATGACGGTGGAGCGCATCCGCCAGGCGTGCCGCGCCGATCAGCGCCATGGAACCGCCCATTCCGGCGACCGGCGAAACGCAATATCCCGCGTCGCCCACGAGCGCGACGTGCCCATTCGACCAGGTCTTCATCCGAATCTGGTTCGCACGGTCGAAGTAGAAGTCGCCCTCCACATCCACATGAGAGAGCATCTCCGGCACCTTCCATCCCAGCGGATCGAAATGATCGTGGATCAGGCGGCGCTGCGCGGCCTTGTCGCGGAAATCGTAATCGATCTCCCGCTCCGTCCGAAAGGCGAGCGCGATGTCGGTGCGATCGTCATAGCCGTTCAGCATCGCCGCCCGACCCGGAACGCTGAAGAGCTGCGACGTGTTCGCGGGCAGCAATCCGGTCTCCGGCACGACGCGCAGGTAGAAATAGCCGCCCATGAAGTAGGAGGCGGTCTCGGCATCGTCGAACACCAGCCTCCTGATGTTTGAGCGATTGCCGTCGCAGCCGAAGACCAGCGCGTAGTCGTGCCGGGAGCCGTCGTCGAACGTGACCGTCACGCCGTGCGGGCCATCGTCCAGCCGGCGGATGGACCGCCCGAACAGGATCTCGGCCGAGCCGTCCACCGCAGCGAACAGGATGTCGAGAAGATCGTCGCGATGGATTTCATACCGTTCCGCGGTTCGGCGCTCGGACGGCGCGTCGGCCCTGATCCTTCCGAGAATGCTGTCATCGGCCTCCCTGAATTCGAAATCGCGCGGGGGAAGGGCCTTGGCAAGAACGGCATCGAGCAGTCCCATCGACGAGAGGATCGGGATCGTCTCACCCTCGATGTCCACGGGCGTGCCGCCTCTGCGCAGGCCACCGGCGAGTTCGACGACGGTCACGCGATGACCAAGCCGCGCCATCCAATAAGCGGTCGCCAGGCCGGCGAAGCTCGCGCCGCTGATCAGCACCGGCAACGGATCGGCCGGAGCGTCGTTCGAGGCGGCGATTGACGGATTGACCATTGAGCCCTCAACTGGAACGGGATATAAATTATGGACTCGATCCATAAATATACTCAGTATAGAAAGCAAGGCTCATGGATGCATCTGGGGAGCGGCGAACGCGCAAGCGGCTGATGACCCGGCAGACGATCTCCGATGTAGCGACCCGGCTCTTCTTCGAGCGGGGCTTCGACAATGTGACGATCGACGAGATCGCCAATGCCGCCGATGTGGGCCGGATGACCGTCTTCAACCATTTCCCCCGCAAGGAGGACATGTTCTTCGACCGCGAGCAGGAGATACGCGACATCGCCTTCGCGGCGGTCCGGGAGCGCGATGCCGGTGTCTCGCCGATCAGGGCGCTGGGGCTGCTGGCGCACGATCTGGTCGAGCAGCCGCACCCACCGTTCCCGCTCTTTCGGGGAACGCATCTCTTCATAGAAACCGCGCTCGCGAGCGAAGCGCTCAAGGCGCGTGCGCGGCAGATGCGCGACGACTTCGTCCGCGCCTTGGCCGCTGTCCTCGCCGATGCGGCCCATCGTCCGCACGACGACCCCGATGCGCATCTGGCCGCCGGGATGATCGCCACGGTCTGGAGCGTGGCCTTCACCCAGGGGAATGAGGCGTTTGGCCGAACGCACGACGTGGGCGATGCCCATCGCATCTTCATTGAGCTGATCGATCGGGGGATCGGCGGAACCGAAGCCGCTTTGGCGGGAACGGCCTATCTTTGAACGAAGGCTGATCCGGGTCGCCCAGGATCGATGCGGCGGCATTCGGATATGACTGTCCCCGGCGCGGCCGGGCGGCACGGTGTTTTCGGCCAAGCGGCTCGCGCCTCCGGACGGCTAGCTTCACCGTCGATAGATGGCATCGTCGGCGACTCGCAACGGGCAGGCCCGGAGAATCGTCGTCGGGAATAGCTGAAGCTGTCGCTCACAACGCGACCGCGACGCTGGTCGCGATGATGAGGAGGACCGATGCGGCGATCGCAGCGTGGACGCGGTCGCGCTCCAGCGCGAAGACGACCAGCATCACGCCAACCCGGGCAACGGGCAGCAGGATCAGGATCGCCACCCCCGCCCAGGCGGCGAAGACGCTAACGCCGCCCAGAAAGGGGATGCGCCCCGCGGGAGGCGCGGCATGGAGGATGGCGCCCAGGGCGATGAGCGCACAGGCCAGCCATGTGCCGCTGCGCAAAAGGGGCTCGATGAAGCGATCACCCCGGACGATATCCGCCGGCGGCACGCTCATCCGGCACCTGACACAGGATGGACGCCGAGCGCGCTGAGCAGCATCTGCACCGCCAGCAGCCCCAGGATGACGACGAAGAAGAGCCGCAGCTTGTCCGCCGGCAATCCGACCAGCAGACGGGCGCCGGCGATCGCGCCGACCACCGATCCGAGCGCGATCGGGCCGGCAAGATTCACGTCGATATCGCCGCGCGCGAAATAGGCGCTGGCACTGGCCGCGGCGGTGACCCCGATCATGAAATTCGACGTGGCGGACGAGACCTTGAGCGGCAGGCGCAAGGCCGTGTCCATCGCGGGAATCTTGAGCACGCCCGAACCGATGCCGAGCAGCGCCGAGATGAGGCCCGCGCCATACATCAGCGCCCAGGCCATCGGCACGTTGCCGACACGATAGGGCACGGCCCCGGAGGATGCGCCCGGCGCGCCATCGCCATGGAGGCGCAGCCGGGTCGCCCAACCGGCGGGAGGCGGCCCGTCGACGATCGCCATCTCCTTCCGTCGCGAAAGCATCTGCGCCGCCGACACGACGAGGATCACCGTGAAGAGCGCATAGAGCGTCGCCGGGGAGAAACGCCCGATCAGAATGACCCCGGTGAGAGCGCCCAGCGTCGTGGCGGTCTCCAGCACGATCGCGAGCCGGATGTTCGTCAGGCCGCCTTTCAGGAGCTGGCCCGCGCTTCCGCAGGAACAGGCAATCACCGAAACGAGGCTGGCGCCGATCGCGGCATGGATGCCGATTCCGAAGACGAGCGTCAGGATCGGCACGATGAAGATCCCGCTCGCCATGCCGAGCACACCGCCGAGGGCGCTCGCGGCGAATGCCGCGACGAACAGCCACACGGTTTCCATGGTTCAGTGCCGCCCGCTCGGAGGGGGCGGCCGTCGCGTCAGGCGCGTGACGAACCGGATCTGGTCACCGCGATAATAAAGCCGCTCGAAATCGACGGGCCGGCGATCGGTGGTGTAGGATGTCCGCTCGATGAGGAAGACGGGAGCGCCCTGCGCCATCCCCAGCGCGGCGGCCACCGGCGATCCGGCCGAAGTCGCTTCCAGTTGATAGTCCGCGTCCGTCAGCGGCACGCCATAGCGTTGTTCGAGCAGCGCGAAGATCGGCTCCTGATCGAGATCGTGCGCCGTGACTTTCTCGCCCAGCTCTCGCGGAAGATAGGTTTCGTCGAACGACACCGGGTTGCCGTCGGCGAGGCGCACGCGGTGGAGGCGCATGACGAGCGAGCCTGGCGCCAGTGCGAGCCGCTGCGCGACGATCTTGTCCGCCGGCATCACCTGCATATCGAGAAGGCGCGCCGTCGGGACGCGGCCGAGAGCGTGCATGTCCTCCACGAAGCCGGTCAGCTCCGTCAGCTCCTGGGTGATCCTGGGCTCGGCCACGAAGGTGCCGCGGCCGCGCTCGATCCGCACCAGCCCACGGGAAACGAGATTCTCGATGGCCTTGCGGATCGTCGTCCTGCTGACGCCGAAGCGTTCGATCAGTCCGTTTTCGGGCGGGATCCGGCTTCCGGCGGAAAGCGTGCCCCTGACGATCTCGAGCGCCAGCGTGTCTTCCACGTCCGCATAGAGCGGCGCGTGCCGCGAATGATTCTGCATGAAGACATCATGATGTCATTACCTCTCTCGTGCAAATGTTTTGGTTCGACGAGTGGTACGACCCTGGGCGCCGACGATCGGTGGGGAGGGGGACATGCAAGTTTCGAGGCGGGCGCCGCGGCAGGGTGTGGAAGCCCCTGCGATCACCGTTTTTGGCGATAGTCGTCGATCACGATCCCATAGCGGGTGATCTTGTCGTAGAAGGTCTTGCGGGGGATGCTGAGGGCCTCGATGACGGCACGAACATCACCGTCATGCTGCGCAACGGCCTGACGGATTTCTTCCGCTTCGAAGCGATGGACCCGTTCGGGCAGGGGCAGATCCGGCACGATCCGCGATCGATCCTCCTCGACGGCCAGGACCAGCCGCTGCGCGAAATGCTCCAGTTCCCGAACGTTCCCGGGCCAGTCGTGCTGCGCGAGATGGCGACGGACGGCGTCGTCCATGGTGGGGACCGGTCGATCGTAGCGGAGGCTGGCTTCGCGTTGAAAATGCGCGAACAGCAAGGGGATGTCGGCGCGCCGCTCGCGCAATGGCGGCAATTGGAGGCACACGACGGCCAGTCGATGATAGAGATCCGCCCGAAAACGACCGGCCGCCGCCTCGCGGCCAAGGCTCTCCTTGGCGGCCGCGACGATGCGGATATCGAGATGCTGCGGTTCGTCCGCGCCGAGGGGCAGCAACTCGCGTTCCTCGATCACCCGAAGCATCCCCGCCTGGGCGGTGTCCGGGAGAAGGTCGAGCTCGTCCAGAAACAGCGTTCCGTGGTTGGCGGCCTCGATCCGGCCGGTCCGCGATAGTCGTGCGCCGGGGACCACGCCGTCGCGGTGCCCGAACAATTCGCTTTCGGCGAGCGTCGCGGGCAGCGCGCCGCAATTCACCGCCACGAACGGCGTGGCCTTGCGACCGCCCCAACGATGGAGGAGGCGGGCCACGAGTTCCTTGCCCGTCCCGGTCTCGCCTTCGATCATGACGTCGACATCGGCGTCCGCCAGTTGGCGGATCGACCGCCGCAGCCGCTCCATGACGGGGGTTTCGCCGACCAGGGGGTCGCCGTCTTCCGCCCGCTCGGCCGCCTCGCGCAGCTGTCGATTGTCGAGGATCAATCGGCGCGCATGGAGTGCGCGCCGGATCGAGCCGATCAGCAATTCGCCGCTGAACGGCTTGGCGAGAAAATCCCACGCCCCGTCCCGAAGCGCCGCGACCGCCATCGGCACGTCGCCATGGCCCGTCACGAGGATCACCGGGATTTCCGGGTCGATGGCGCGGAGGCGCCGGAAGAACTGGAGGCCATCCATGCCGGGCATGCGGATGTCGGTGACGACAACGCCCGGGAAATCGCGCGACAAGGTTTCCAGGGCCGAGGGGGCATCGGCGAAAGCCAGCGGCTCGAGGCCGGCCAGCATCAACGACTGGACGTGCGCCTCGCGAAAGGCGTCGTCATCGTCCACGAAGACGACGGAGCGGGCGGATTCCAGCCAGATCATGCGAGCCTCAGGGCGAGATGGAAACGGGCGCCTCCGCCTGAACTCTCGACCAGCTCGAGGTCGCCGCCGAACTCGCGAGCGATGTCACGCGCGATGCCCAGGCCGAGGCCGAGGCCGTTGGGCTTGGTCGTCGTGAAAGCGGCGAACACCATGTCCGCGACGTCCGCCGCCACGCCGGGGCCGTTATCGGCAATGGCGATGAGCGCCATCCGAGAGGTGGAGGAGATGGCGAGGCGAATTTCAGCGCCGTCGATCGTCGCCATCGCTTCGATGGCGTTCTGGATGAGGTTCACCAATATCTGTTCCAGCCGGATGCGATCGGCGAGCACGTGCAGGCCCGCTTGCCCCTCCCGGCGGATCGAGACGCCATGCTGGCGCAGCACGTGGCCGGTCAGCATCAATGCGCCCTCGATCGCGGTATCGAGCGCGACGGCGCTCACGCCGCCGCTGCCCCGTCGGGCGTAATTGCGCAGCTCGGCCGTGATGCGGCCGATATGGTCGGTCAGCTTGATGATCTGGGCGAGGTTGCCCGCTCCCGTCGTGCCATCGCCACGCCGGAAGAATTCCGCGGCATTCTCGGCGAACGCCCGGATCGCGCCGACGGGCTGGTTGATCTCGTGCGCGACCGCCGCGGTGATCTGGCCGATCGAGCCCAGGCGGTTGGCATGCGCCAGTTCTTCGCGCGCGGACCGGAAGTGCGCCTGCGCCGTTTCCAGGGCCTCGGTGCGCTCCAGGACCCGGCGCTCGAGTTCCTGCCGCGTTTCCGCCGCGTAATCCGCGCGCTCCCGGATCCAGAGGCCGAGCGCCAGGAAGAGCATCAGGCCGACGGCGAAGGTCGCGATGGCGAGGCGCGCGGTCCCAAGATAAGCGGCCCGGATCGGCGCCAGCGGCTGAAGATCCGTCAGTATCCAGCCCTCCACCGGCACCGGGATGCTTGCGCTGGCGTAGAGGCGATCCCGCAGCCCTCCGCTTCCCAATGCCAGGATCCCGGGCTCGGCCGTTCTGATCGGCAACGGAAAGGGTGCGATCGCATCGAATTGACGGGCGCTGCGGATGGCCGCCGCCTCGCCCGGGGAGAGCGGCCGGGTCGCGCCGTATCGCCAGTCCTTATGATTGGTGATGAGCACGATCCCGTCGGACGCGGCCACGTAGACGATGTCGGGCTGGTTTCCCCACCCCGCCTCGACCGCATCGAAGCCGAACTTGACGACGATCACGCCATCGCCGACCCGGCGCGACAGGAACAGGCCGGGCTGGTGGCTGACCGTGCCCAGCCCGAAGAATTCGGCCGCTCCCGCCTTCCTGGCTTCGATGAAATAGGGGCGAAAGCTGTAGTCCTGGCCGACGAAGCTCGCCGCGGAGCGCCAGTTGCTCGCCGCGATGGCCCGCCCCTTGCCGTCGAGAAGATAGACGGCGGAAGAGCCGATCGCCCGGGCCAATCCTTCCAGCTTGATATTCAGCTGCCGGGCGGCATCGCCGCGCGGATCGCGCAACGCCTCCCGCACGGCCGGATATTCGCCGAGCACGACCGGGATGAGCCGGTATTTCTGAAGCTCGCTGACCAGAAGCGACGCGCGGGCCGCCGCCGTCGACTGGGCCAGGCGCTGCCCCTGGCCGCGCGCCTGCAGATCGGCCCATCGATTGCCCAGCAGAATGGCGATCCCGAGCAGCACGAGATAGGCGCCCGCCGCGAGCAGCAGGCGTCGTCGGGTTCTCCTCGGGACCGACGAAATCCGATCGGGGGTCGATTCGATCATGTGCGGAATATCGCACAAATTTTCCGGATCGCGCGATAGTTCGCATGGATTGCTGGATGCTTTCTGTTCATAGTGCTGTTTTTAAAGAATATTTTTGAAGAGCCGTTTCGTTGCGCCGGCGGCGGCTCCGCTTATCCTTCTGCCTAACGAGGTGCCGACCGCGAAGGCGGCACCGCCTGGAGGGATCCGCATGAAGATGGACGTGAGCGCTGACGCACCGCGCCCGGTTGCCAAGCCAGCCCATGGCGGCCTCTATCTTCAGGTGCTGATCGCCATCGTCGCCGGGGCCGCTCTCGGAGGCTTCGCGCCCAGCTGGGGAACCGCGCTCAAGCCGCTGGGCGACGCATTCATCGCGCTGGTCAAGATGGTCATCGCGCCGGTGATCTTCCTCACCATCGTGACCGGCATCGCCGGGATGCGCGAGCTCGGCACCGCCGGCCGCGTGGCGGGCAAGGCCTTCGCCTATTTCCTCTGCTTTTCCACCCTGGCGTTGATCCTCGGTCTGATCGTCGCGCACGTGATCGCGCCCGGCGCCGGGATGCACATCAGCCCCGCCAGCCTCGACAAGGGGGCCGTCGCCTCCTACGTCCACGCCGCGCACGAGGCGAGCATCACCGGCTTCCTCCTGCATGTCATCCCCACCACCCTCGTGTCGCCATTCGCGGAGGGCGACATCCTGCAGACGCTGCTCGTCGCGGTGCTGGTCGGTGTTTCGGCGTCGCTGGTGGGAGACCCCGCCCGTCCGGTGGTCGACCTTCTGGAGCGGCTGTCCGCCATCGTCTTCCGGCTGACCGGGATCCTGATGCGCGCGGCGCCGATCGGCGCGTTCGGCGCGATCGCGTTCACGGTCGGCAAATATGGCGTTGCCGCGCTCGCCAATCTCGCCGGCCTCGTCGCGACCTTCTATCTCACCTCGGCCCTCTTCGTCCTGATCGTGCTGGGCCTGGTCGGCCGTGCCTGCGGCTTCTCCATCCTGCGCCTCATCCGCTATCTGCGCGCCGAGCTGCTGCTGGTGCTCGGAACGTCGTCCTCGGAAGCGGGGCTGCCGGCGCTGATGGAGAAACTGGAAGCGGCCGGCTGCGCGCGATCGGTCGTCGGGCTTGTCGTGCCGACCGGCTACAGCTTCAACCTCGACGGCACCAACATCTACATGACGCTCGCCGCCCTGTTCATCGCGCAGGCCTGCGACGTCCAACTCTCGCTCGGCCAGCAATTGCTGCTGCTCGGCGTCGCCATGCTCTCGTCCAAAGGCGCGGCGGGCGTGACCGGGGCCGGTTTCATCACGCTCGCCGCGACACTGTCGATCGTGCCCTCGGTCCCGGTCGCGGGCATGGCGCTGATCCTCGGCATCGATCGCTTCATGAGCGAATGCCGCAGCCTCACCAACTTCATCGGCAATGCGGTCGCGACCATCGTCGTCGCGCGCTGGGAAGGCGCGCTCGATGTCGCGAAGCTCCAGGCCGCATTGTCCAATCCGTCACCGGCGGACGCCGCCGCCCTGATCGCTGGAGAAGCCTGATGCAGATGGATCGCAGGACGTTGTTGGGCGCGGGCGCGCTCGTGGGTGCCTCGCTGGCCTTGCCACGGGCCGCCGTCGCGGCGCGCACCAGCGAGCTTCCGCTCTGGCCGGGCAGCCCGCCCGGGCCGGGTGGCGCGACCGGCCCCGAGCGGATCGGCGACAAGGGCAAGGGCGCCGGGGCCGTCTCCAATATCAGCCATCCCCGGCTGCGCCTCTATCGCCCGGCACAACCGAACGGCGCGGCGGTGCTGGTGATGGGCGGCGGGGGCTATTTCCGCATCCAGATCGCCAATGAGAGCATGCCCGCCTGCGAATGGCTGGCATCGCTGGGCTTCGTCGCCGCCGAGCTTTATTACCGGATGCCGGCGGATGGCTGGTCCCGCCTCGCCCCGTTCGCCGATGCCCAGCGGGCCATGCGGCTGCTGCGCGCCCAGGCCGGAACGCTGGGTTTCACGGCCGAGAAACTGGCCATCCTGGGCTTTTCGGCCGGCGGGCATCTCGCCGGCATGACCGCGACCATGCCCGATGCTCCGCGCTATCAACCGGTCGACGATGTCGACAACCATTCCGCGCGCCCCGCGCTCGCCGGGCTGGTGTATCCGGTGATCACGCTGCGCCCGCCCTTCGACACCACGCGGACGAAGAAGGAGCTGATCGGCGCGACGCCGAGCCCGCAGGACGTGGCCGAATGGTCGGTCGAGACGCATGTCGACGCGCGGACTCCGCCCACGTTCCTGGCGCAGGCGGCGGACGATCCGATCGCCCCGATCGACAACAGCCTCCTGATGTTCGACGCGCTTCGCAAGGCGGGCACGCCGCGCGAGATGCACGTCTTCCAGGAAGGGGGCCATGGCTGGGGCATGGGCGAGCGCGGCTCGGATGTCGCGCAATGGCCCGCTCTCTTCCAGGGCTTCATGGCCCGCAACGGATTTCCACGCAGCTGATCAAGGACGCGGGCCGCACGATGGCCCGCGCAACGACAATAACAGGGGAGGTTTCACATGAACGGACAGCATCGTCGCGCCTTGCTCACGGGAAGCGCGCTCGTCATCCTGATGGGCTGCGCCATGCCCGTCGCCGCGCAGCAGGCCGCCGGCGGCACGCCGCCGCCGGAAACGAGCATCTCCAACACGCCCACGGAAAAGGCGCCTGCGGCCAACGAGATCGTTGTGGTGGGCTCGCAGATCAAAGGCTCGAAGATCACGTCGGTGCTGCCGGTGACGGTGCTCGATTCGAAGGACATCGCGGCCACCGGCGCCTTCTCGGGCGACGAGCTGATGCGCGCGATCCCGCAGATGGGCGACGTGACCTTCAATTCGGGCAACAACCCGCAGACCTCCAACTCCGCGCGTGGCGACGTCAACTCGATCAACCTGCGCAATCTGGGCGTCGGCAACACGCTGGTGCTGCTGAACGGGCGGCGCATGGTCCAGCACCCGGTGAGCCAGGCCGGCGAAGGCAATGTGCCCGTCCTCGGCTACAATTCGAATGCGCTGCCGGTGGCCGGGATCGAGCGCGTCGAAGTGCTGCTCGACGGCGCGGCCGCGATCTACGGCACGGACGCCGTGGCGGGCGTGGTCAACACCGTCACGCGCACCGACTTCAACGGCCTGTCGATGAATGCGCGCTACGGCTACGCGCAGGGGACCAGCCGCCACGAAGGCGAGATCACCGGTTTCGCGGGCCATAATTTCGCCGGCGGACGCGGCAACGTCTCGCTCTTCGTCGACTGGACCCACCGCACCGCGGAACAGGCCTCCGACGAACCCTATACGGCGACCGCCAATCTCCGCTCCTATTTCGCCGACGATCCCAACTTCGCCGACAACGTCAATTCGGACGGCCGCGCGACCCAGTCGCCCTGGGCCAACCTCGCGGTGGTCGGCGCGTCGGGCGCGATCAAGAAGGGCAAGACCAGCCTCACGTCGGCGGCGGGCGCCTTCCACACCCAGTCGATCACCGATCCGGGCTGCCTGATCACCATCAACGCCAACACCTGCCTCGGCTCGGGCACGCGCGCCACCGGCACCACGCTCCGGAACGAGCGGTACGACACCGCCATCGGCACGACGGTCACGCCCGAAGTCTATCGTCTGAACACGTATCTGACCGCGCATTATGATGTGACGGACACGCTGACCGCTTATACCGAGCTGGGCTTCTATCGCGCCTCGACCCACGCCATCCAGCCGGCGACGATCAACCTCAACGCGATCACCATTCCGGCATCCAACTACTGGAATCCGTTCGGCCCGGTCACCTTCGCCGACGGCACGGCGAACCCGAACCGCATCCCCGGCCTCACGAATGTTCCGGCCGCGGGCCTGCCCGTGACGCTGTCGACCTACCGCTATGTCGATGCCGGCGTGCAGCATGTCGATGTCACCAACTGGCAGGATCGCTTCCTGGGCGGGTTGAAGGGCAAGATCGGCAGCTTCGATTTCGATAGCGCCGTGCTCTATTCGGAAGCGCAGGCGACCGATCGATCGGACGCGGTCAACATGACCAAGCTTCAGCAGAGCCTGTCGCTTTCCACGCCGGACGCCTACAATCCGTTCAGCGGCGGGTGCGCGGCGACGACCAGCTCCGGCGATTGCACGCCCTCGGCCCAGTCGGCGATCGACAACATCCTGTTCAAGCTGCGGCGCCACGACCGCACCACCCTGACGCTCGGCGATTTCAAGCTTTCCAACTCGCACCTGATCGAGCTGCCGGCCGGCCCGGTCGGCATCGCGATGGGCGTCGAGGCGCGCCACGAGACGCAGGAGGATGATCGCGACCCGAATGTCTCCGGCGTCAACCAGTTCATCGACTCGGTGACCGGCGCCGTTTCGCAGAGCAACACCGCGGCCGTCAGCTCATCGGGCAGCACGAAGGGCTCGCGGACGGTCTTCTCCGCTTATGGCGAGCTGGCCGTGCCCGTGGTCTCGCCGGAGATGCATATCCCGCTGGTTCGCGAAATCGATCTTCAGCTGGCCGGCCGCTACGAGCATTACAGCGATTTCGGCTCGATCGCGAAGCCCAAGGTCGCGGCCGCCTGGGACGTCGTCGACGGCGTCCGCCTCCGCGGTTCCTGGTCGCAGGGCTTCCGGGCGCCCAATCTCGAGCAGGTCAACACCACCCAATATGCGCGCCTCGGCTCCAGCCAGGATTTCTACCGATGCCAGGCGTCGCTCGACAAAGCGGGGAACCCCACCGGCAACATCGCCTCGTGCGGCAACACCGCTTATTCGATCCTGATCGCCGGCAATCCCAATCTGAAGCCCGAGACCAGCACCAACTGGACGGCCGGCATCGTTCTCCAGCCCCGGTTCATCCCCTCCCGCTTCGGGCGGGTCACCGTCACCGCCGACTTCTGGTCGATCCATCAGGTCGGCATCGTCGGGCAGTTCGGCCCGGCCAACGCCCTGGTGCTCGACAATCTCCTGCGCCAGCAGGGATCGAGCAACCCGAACGTGGTCCGCGCGCCCGTGAATGCCGACGATACGGCCTTCTACGATGGCTCGGGCTCGCCCGCCGCGGGCGCCGTGATCGCGATCAGGGACCAGTTCGTGAACCTGCTGCCCCAGACGGTGCAGGGCATCGACCTCGCATTCCTCTACTCGCTGCATCGCACGGCGATCGGCGATTTCGACGTGAGCCTGAACGCCTCGCGGATGACCAAATATGACCGCCAGAACCCGCCGCAGATCCAGGCGCTGTTCGATGCGCGGGCATCGGGGACGATCAACAAGACCACGCCGCTGACCGACCAGGGCGATCTGCTCGAGCAGGACGGCAAGCCGAAGTGGCGCGTATCGGGCACGATCACGTGGAAGGCCGGGCCGGTGCAGGTCGGCGCCTTCGGCACCTATGTGAGCTCGGTCTACATCAGCGATTTCCTCGGTGACGATGGATCGGAGTACAAGCTGAAGGGCCAGGCGACGTTCAACCTCTACGCGCAATACACCTTCAAGAAGACCTCCGCGCTCGGCACGCCCAGCATGCGCATCGGTGTCCGCAACATCACCAACAAGCAGCCTCCGATCGATCCGGACACCGGCTATCTGGGGTCGCTCTACAATCCCTATGGCCGCTTCTGGTACGTGTCGTTCGGAACGCGGTTCTGAGGCACCTTCTCGGGAAGGCTGGCAACGGCCTTCCCGCCATTGTCGCGAAGACGGAAACGCCGATGCGCGCCATCGCGTGCGCCGGGCCGCAAGCCTTTCCCGAATCGCGCCGGATCATGATCCGCATGCCGCCCCGCCGATCCGCCCGGCGGGGCATCCGGTCGCGTGTGCTTGGCGATCGACCGGAATGTCGCGTAGGATAGGCCATCGGGCCGCGCAGGCGCTGGCGGCACCCTCGTGTCGGGATCGGAAAACCTATGACGATGGCCGCGGTCGCTTTCCTGATGGCGATTCAGGCGCCCGCGCTGGTGCCGGATGCCCCGCCGGTTCCCCGCCCCGGACAGGCTGCGCCGCCGGGAATGGCCTATGATCCCATCACGGGCACCTACGTGCCGATCCGCAGCGGGCAGCAGGGCCTTGCGCCGGGCCTGCCGGCGCCCGGCACCAAGCTGCGCTACAACCGCCTCGGCCAGAAGATCGGCGAGGTCCCGGTCCGGCGCTGACATGAAAAAGGCCGCCCGCGATGATCGCGGACGGCCCTTTCCTGTTCTGTGTCGAAGGATCGGCGATCAGGCCTCGGCCTGCTCGCCCTCCTGCGCCGGAACCTCGGCGGTGGCGCCCGGCTCGGCGTTGGGATCGTAATCCTCGGTGAAGCCGGCTTCGTCACGCTCGAACATCTCGGCCATCACGTCGACGCCCTGCGCCTGCAGGTCCGCTTCTTCCGGCGAGCGGGCGACGTTGACCTTCACGGTCACCGAGACTTCCGGGTGCAGGGTCACGCGGACCTCGTGCACGCCGATCGCCTTGATCGGCTTGTTGAGCACGATCTGGGACTTGGTGACGTGCGCGCCATCGGCGTGCAGCAGCTCGGCGAGATCGCGGGCCGAAACCGAGCCGTAGAGCTGGCCGGTGTTCGACGCCTGGCGGATCAGGGTCACCGACTTGCCGTCGATGTCCTTCGATTCCGTCACGGCCTGCTCGCGCTTCTTGGCGTTCTCCGCCTCGAGATGGGCGCGGGTGGCTTCGAAGAGCTTCTTGTTGGCGGCGTTGGAGCGCAACGCCTTCTTGTTCGGCAGCAGGAAGTTACGGGCATAGCCGTTCTTCACGGTGACGATGTCGCCGATGGCGCCGAGCTTCTCGACGCGCTCCAGCAGAATCACTTCCATGGGGGCGTCTCCTTACTTCACGACGTAGGGGAGCAGGCCGAGATGGCGGGCGCGCTTGATCTCGCGGGCCAGCTCACGCTGCTTCTTGGCGGACACCGCGGTGATGCGGCTGGGGACGATCTTGCCGCGCTCGGACACGAAGCCCTGGAGCAGACGGACGTCCTTGTAATCGATCCGGGGAGCGTCCTTCGCGGAGAAGGGGCAGCTCTTGCGGCGGCGGAAGAATGGGCGTGCCATTTCTATCGTTTCCTATCTCTCTGGAGGGCTCAGGCCGCGTCGCGGTCTTCGCGGCGCGGGCGGTCACCGCCACGCTCGCCACGGTCACCACCACGCTCGCCGCGCTCACCGCGGCCGCCACGATCGCGCTCGTTGCGGCGCATCATCGCCGACGGGCCCTGCTCGTGCTCGTCCACGCGCACGGTCATGTAGCGGATGATGTCCTCGTTGATCGCGAGCTGGCGCTCGAGCTCCTGGATGCCGGCGGCCGGGCCGTCGATCTCGAGCATCACATAATGCGCCTTGCGGTTCTTCGCGATGCGATAGGCGAGGCTGCGCAGGCCCCAGGTCTCGGTCTTGACGATCTTGCCGTCGAGTCCCTCGATGATCTGGGTGGCGGTTTCCGCCAGCGCGTCGACCTGCGCCTGGGCGAGGTCCTGACGCGCGAGAAACACATGCTCGTACAGAGCCATGTGGCCGTCCTTCCAATGTTGGCCGATCGCTGGCGACCACCCCATGTGGACGCCCCTCCGGCTGTCGTTCAAATGGTGAACGGGGCACGCGAGCAAGGCTCGGCACCCCGGACGGGCGCGCTATGATCGAAAGCGGGCGCAAATGCAAGCGGATTGCCGACGGCATGGCTTGCGCTTCACCGTGCAGCTTTCTATCGCGCGCCCTTTGATCAATGGAGAGGGATCATGCGCGCCTTCATCTTTCCCGGGCAGGGCAGCCAGGCCGTCGGCATGGGCCAGGCGCTCGCCGCCGCGAGCGGTGCCGCGCGCGAGGTGTTCGAGGAAGTCGACGAGGCGCTCGGGCAGGCGCTCTTCGCGCTGATGGCGGAAGGGCCGGCCGAGGAATTGATCCTGACCGAGAATGCCCAGCCCGCGATCATGGCCAATGCCATCGCGACGTTGCGCGTGCTGGAGAAGGATGGCGGCATCCGGCTCGCCGACAAGGCCGAGTTCGTCGCCGGGCACTCGCTGGGCGAATATAGCGCGCTCTGCGCCGCCGGCGCGCTGGGCCTGGCCGAGACGGCGAAGCTGCTGCGCGTGCGCGGGCGGGCCATGCAGGCGGCGGTGCCGGTGGGCGAGGGCGCGATGGCCGCTCTGCTCGGCCTCGATTTCGCCGCCGCCCGGCAGATCGCGGCCGACGCCGCCGAGAATGAGGTGTGCGAGGCGGCCAACGACAATGCGCCGGGGCAGGTGGTGATTTCGGGCTCCAAGGCGGCCGTCGAGCGCGCGGTCGAGCTGGCCAAGGTGCGTGGCGGCAAGCGCGCGATGCTGCTGCCGGTCTCCGCGCCCTTCCATTGCTCGCTGATGGAGCCGGCCGCGCGCGCGATGGAAAAGGCCTTGGCCTCGGCGGATCTGCGCGCGCCGCTGGTGCCGGTCTACGCCAATGTCACCGCCGCCCCGGTCGCCGATCCGGCGAGCATCCGCACGCTCCTGGTCGAGCAGGTGACCGGCACGGTGCGCTGGCGCGAGAGCGTCGAGGCGATGTTCGCCGCCGGGGTGACCGAGTTCGTGGAATTCGGCGGCAAGGTGCTCGGCCCGATGATCAAGCGCATCGCGCCGGATGCCACCGCCACCTCCGTAGTGACGATGGACGACATCGAGGCGCTGGCGAAGGCTCTGTGATGTAGTGCGTCACCCCAGCGAAAGCTGGGGTCTCGGGCGGCGGGCGCAGCGCCCGCCCCAGGGAGATGCCAGCTTTCGCTGGCATGACGATCGGGGAAAAGGACGGGAATGATGTTCGATCTTACTGGCATGACCGCATTGGTGACCGGCGCGTCCGGCGGCCTCGGCTCCGCGACCGCGAAGGCGCTGGCGGCGCAGGGCGCGAAGGTCGCGCTGTCCGGCACGCGCGAGGCGGTGCTGGCCGACGTGGCGGCGGGCCTGCCCAACGATCCGGTGACGCTCGCCTGCAACCTCGCCGACAGCGCCGAGGTCGACGGCCTGATCCCGCGCGCGGTCGAGGCGCTGGGCGGCAAGCTCGACATCCTCGTCAACAATGCCGGCATCACCCGCGACAATCTCGTCATGCGCATGAAGGACGAGGAGTGGGACCAGGTGATCGCGGTCAATCTCGAGGCCGCCTTCCGCCTGATCCGCGCCGCCGCCAAGCCGATGATGAAGGCGCGCTTCGGCCGGATCGTCTCGATCACCTCGGTGGTGGGCGTCACGGGCAATCCGGGGCAGGCCAATTATGCCGCCTCCAAGGCCGGGTTGATCGGCATGTCCAAGAGCCTGGCGCAGGAGCTGGCGAGCCGCAACATCACGGTGAACTGCGTGGCGCCGGGCTTCATCCGCTCGGCGATGACCGACGCGCTGAACGATGCGCAGAAGGCCGCGATCCTCGGCCGGATCCCGGCGGGCGACCTCGGCAATGGCGAGGATATCGGCGCGGCCGTGGCCTATCTGGCGAGCCGCGAGGCGGCCTACGTCACCGGCCAGACGCTGCACGTCAACGGTGGCATGGCGATGATCTGACGGCGGCGGCCTGCTGTCGCGCCTCGCGGCAGCAGGCCCAGAACAGGGCGGCGAGCACCACCGGCGCGAGGGGCAGGTGCAGCCCCATCGCCAGCCCGCGCCCGAACAGCGGCAGGGCGAAGCCGGTGGCGAGGATCAGCCTGGTCCAGGGGCGGAAGCCGTCCGCGATGCCGCGCGACAGCAGCCACGCCATCGGCAGCGCGGCGATGGTCAGCTCATAGTCGAACATATAGGGGCTGACGAGCAGGGTGCCCGCCGCCAGCACCGCATTCTGCGCCATGGCCGGCGCCTTCGCGCGGGCGACCCGGATCAGGCCGCCGACCACCGCGAGCCCCGCGCAGGTCTGCGCCGCATAAGCCAGTACGCCACCGCCGCCGAGCACGCGGATGGCGCCATAGAGGCTGACCATCTTGGCCGGGTCGACCAGCCCCTGGTCGAGCTGCGCGCGCGCCGCGACGCTGCCGACGGCGAGGAATGCCTGCCAGATCGGCGCGCCGAAGGCGAGCGTCGCCGCGGCCGCCCAGGCGAGCGCGGTCATGCCGGTGGCGACGAAGGCCCGCCATTCGCCCCGCACGGCGAGCGCGACCGGCAGGCAGATCGCCAGCTGCGGCTTCAGCACCAGCGAGCCGAGCAGCAGCCCGGCCAGCCACGGCCGCCGCTCGACCAGCAGCAGCCCGCCGCCGAGCAGCGCCGCGGTGAGGAAGGCGTTCTGGCCGTGGCCCACGCAGACCATCACCGCCGGATAGGCGAGAATCGTGAGCAGGGGGTGGGGAATGCCCTCCAGCCAGCGGCGCACCACCATCGCATAGGCCAGGCCGGTCGCCGCCAGCCACGCCGCCAGCGCCACGAAATAGGGCAGGATGGCCAAAGGCAGGCACAGCAGCAGATAGGGCGGGGGATAATAAAAGGGCGCGACGCCCGGATCGAAGGCGAAGGCCGCGCGCTCGGCGGCATAGATGCGCGCGACGTGATAGGCGGCGGCGGGCGCGCCGTGCAGCGCCAGGCCGCCGGCGGCCCAGAAGGCGACGAAGTCGGTGCCGATCGCCTTGCCCGCCGCATCCTGCCCGCCATGCGCGCCGAGCAGCCAGCCCAAGGCGACGAGCAGGGTCACCCCGATCAGGATCGCCCGATAGGCCCGCGCGCGCCGGCCATCCAGCCAGTCGGCGTGTCGGAGAAAATGCAGCAGGGCGGCCATGGCGGGATTGTGCCCGCTCTTCCTTTCGATGGGGTGAAGGGGCGCTTGCCTCCGCCGCGGGAGCCGTCTAGGGCTTTCGGCCAACCGACAATCCCTTAGACCAACATGGGAAGAGAGACATGAGCGAGACCGCCGAGCGCGTGAAGAAGATCGTCGTCGAGCATCTCGGCGTCGAGGCCGAGAAGGTCACCGAGGACGCGTCCTTCATCGACGATCTCGGTGCCGACAGCCTCGACATCGTCGAGCTGGTGATGGCGTTCGAGGAAGAATTCGGTGTCGAGATTCCGGACGACGCCGCCGAGAAGATCACCACCGTGAAGGATGCGATCGCCTATATCGACAGCCACAAGGGCTGATCGGACGGCGTACCGCACCCTGGTGCCGTTACTTGCGGCCCCCGCCCGGACATCCGGTGCCGGGGGCCGTTTTGGTTTTGAGTTCGTTTGAGTTTCGTTGTGAGTCTTTGATCGTCACCCCGGCGAATGCCGGGGTCTCGTGCGGCGGAGCGAGGCGCCCGCCACCCGGAGATGCCAGCGCCCGCTGGCATGACGGGGCAGGAAGAGGAATTTGAGGATGCGCCGTGTAGTCGTCACCGGTCTGGGTCTTGTCACGCCGCTGGGCGGGGATGTCGAAACCAGCTGGGCCAACCTGATCGCCGGCAAGTCCGGCGCCGGGCAGATCACCCGCTTCGACACCGAAGGCCAGAAGTGCACGATCGCCTGCGAGGTGAAGCCGGCCGATCACGAATGGGGCTTCGATCCCAACAAGCGCGTCGACCACAAGGTGCAGCGCCAGGTCGATCCCTTCATCATCTACGGCATCGACGCCGCCGGCCAGGCGCTGGAGGATGCGGGCATCGGCGAGCTGACCTACGAGCAGTCGACCCGCATCGGCTGCTCGATCGGATCGGGCATCGGCGGCCTGCCGGGCATCGCCAGCGAATCGATCGTCTGCGAGACGAAGGGGCCGGGCCGCGTCTCGCCGCACTTCGTCCATGGCCGCCTGATCAACCTGATCTCCGGTCAGGTCTCGATCAAATATGGCCTGCGCGGACCGAACCATGCCGTCGTCACCGCCTGCTCGACCGGCGCGCACGCGATCGGCGACGCGGCGCGGATGATCGCGGCGGACGATGCCGACATCATGCTGGCGGGCGGCGCCGAGGGCGCGATCTGCCCGCTCGGCATCGCCGGCTTCGCGCAGGCCCGTGCGCTCGCGACCGACTTCAACGACCGGCCCGAACAGGCATCGCGCCCCTACGACAAGGATCGCGACGGATTCGTGATGGGCGAGGGCGCCGGCATCGTCGTGCTGGAAGAATATGAGCATGCCAAGGCGCGCGGCGCGAAGATCTACGCCGAGGTGATCGGCTATGGCCTGTCGGGCGACGCCTATCACGTCACCGCCCCGCACCCGGAGGGCGACGGCGCCTATCGCTCGATGGAGATGGCGATCCGCAAGTCCGGCCTGAAGCCGGCGGATATCGACTATATCAACGCCCACGGCACCTCGACCATGGCGGACATGATCGAGCTGGGCGCGACGCAGCGGCTGTTCGGCAAGGATCTGGGGGGCGCTTCGATGAGCTCCACCAAGTCGGCGATCGGGCATCTTCTCGGTGGCGCGGGCGCGGTGGAGAGCATCTTCTGCATCCTCGCCATGCGCGACCAGATCGTGCCGCCGACGCTCAACCTCGACAATCCGGACGAGGGCGCCGAGGGCGTCGATCTCGTGCCGCACACCGCCCGGAAGCGTGAGGTGCGCGCCGTGCTCAACAACAGCTTCGGGTTCGGCGGCACCAACGCCAGCCTGGTGATGCGCAAGATCTGAGGCGGGCGGGCGTGCGCCGGCTCCTGATCCTGGTGCTGGCGCTCGCCGCGCTGGCGATCGGCGTGCCCATGTGGATGTGGCGTGGCCCCGGCCCGCTGCCCAGGGCGACGACCGTCCGCATCCCCGAGGGCGCGACCATCGCCAGCGCCGCCAAGGTGCTGGAGGAGGCGCACGCCATCCGCAGCGCCACCTGGTTCCGGGGCCTCGCCGGCAAGCTCGGCGCGCGCGACCCGATCCGGGCGGGCGAGTTCCGCATCCCCCGGCACGCCAGCGCCGCGACGATCCTCGATACGCTCCAGCATGGCCGCCCGGCGCTGAAGCTGGTGACCATCCCCGAGGGCCTGCCCTCGGTGATCGTCCACGACAAAGTGATGGCGACCACCGCGCTGACCGGGCAGGTGCCGGTGCCGCCCGAAGGCAGCGTGCTGCCGGACAGCTATGCCTATCAGGCGGGGGAGAGCCGGCTCGCCGTCGTGCAGCGCATGCAGAAGGCGATGGACAAGGCGCTGGCCGACGAGTGGGCGGCACGCGCGCCGAACCTCGCGGTGACCACGCCGCAGCAGACCCTCATCCTGGCGTCCATCGTCGAGAAGGAGACCGGCATCGCCTCCGAGCGCGCGATGGTCGCGGCGGTCTACTCGAACCGGCTCCGGCTCGGCATGCCGCTGCAGGCCGATCCCACGGTGATCTATCCGATCACCAAGGGCCGCCCGCTCGGCCGCCGCATCCTCGAATCCGAGCTGCATGCGAAGAATGGCTACAACACCTATGCGGAGGCCGGGCTGCCGCAGGGCCCGATCTGCAATCCCGGCCGCGCCTCGATCAACGCGGTG
>Ga0207671_10001905_pt1 | contig 23154 bp, 14 predicted proteins | sample KBSC24metaG_FD_184352 | JGI IMG/M metagenome (GOLD analysis project Ga0207671, IMG submission 184352) | Corn rhizosphere microbial communities from Kellogg Biological Station, Michigan, USA - KBS C2-4 metaG (SPAdes) (version 2) | ecosystem: Host-associated > Plants > Roots > Rhizosphere > Soil... | reverse complement strand
AGCTATATAATTCAGGTCATCTTTTCGAGGCGGCGGCTGCGCATTACCTGGCAACTGGCGAGCGCAATCTGTTAGATATCGCTCTTAAGAATGCGGACCTGCTGGTACGCACATTCGGTCCCGGACAACGGGAAGTGGCTCCGGGGCATGAGATCGTGGAGATGGGACTGGTAAAGCTCTACCGCATCACGGGAAAGAAAGAGTATCTCCGGCTGGCGAAGTTCTTCATCGATGCCCGTGGCAAAAGAGTCTATGATAAGAGCAGTAATAATGAGTGGAAGAATGGGCAGTACTGGCAGGACGACCGGCCTGCGATAGACCAGGAGGTGGCGGAGGGACACGCTGTGCGGGCCATGTACTTATACTCCGGGATGACGGATGTGGCAGCTCTGACGGGGGACCGGCAGTACATCGGGGCGGTGGATCGGATGTGGAATAATATGGCGGATAAGAAGATGTATGTGCAGGGAGGTATCGGAGCAGTTCCTGATGGTGAAAGGTTTGGCGGGGATTATGAGCTGCCGAATGGCACTGCCTATAATGAGACCTGCGCCGCCATAGGGGATGTCTACTGGAACCAGCGAATGTTCCTGCTGCATGGGGAGTCGAAATACATCGACCTGATGGAAAAAGTGCTTTATAATGGGATGTTGTCCGGCGTGGGGCTGGACGGCAGATCATTCTTCTATACCAATGCCATGCAGGTGACCAATGGATTCAGGCATGATGCTCTCGAGCCGCAGCGTTCAGGCTGGTTCGAATGCTCCTGCTGTCCTACGAATATATTGAGGCTTTTACCTTCCCTGCCGGGTTATATCTATGCACAGAAGGACCATGAGTTGTACATCAATCTTTTTGTCAGCAGCAAGGCATCGCTGAATATGGGAGATGGGAATATGGAGGTAGTGCAGGAGAACAACTATCCGTGGGATGGACACCTGACGTTTTTGTTATCTCCCGCTTCGTCGCAGGCCTTGACCGTGCGGCTCCGGATACCAGGCTGGGCCCGTAATGAGGCGATACCTTCGTCTTTGTATTCATTTGCAGGCTTGCGGGGCGGCCCGGTTCCGGCGGATGAAGGCTTGCGGGGCGGTCCGGGTCTGGCCGGAAATCCAACTATCCGGATCAACGGTAAAAAGGTGGATTATCGGCTGGAGGGCGGCTATGCTGTGCTGCAGCGCAGCTGGAAGAAGGGGGATAAGATCGAGCTCGACCTGCCGATGCCTGTTCGGGAAGTGCAGGCCAGTGCGCATCTGGGAGAGGATGCAGGGAAGATCGCTATACAGCGGGGTCCGTTGATGTATTGTCTGGAATGGAAGGACAATGAGGGAAAGGTCAGTGATATTTCGCTGCCTGCGGACGTAAGTCTACGGCCGGAGATACAGAACGGCCAGTTGGGCAGGGTCACGGTGTTGAAGGGAAGGGGGCTGCGTACGGATACAGTCTCGTCCGGGGTGGTCAAAACCAGGACTGTTCCTGTGACATTGATACCTTATTATGCCTGGGCGAACAGGGGGGCGGGAGAAATGACCGTATGGATAAAGGCTGCGAGACATTCAGGTCCGACGGCTATCAGTCCTGATCTGTTCGGGATCTTTTTCGAAGATATCAGCTATGCTGCCGATGGTGGATTGTATGGGGAGCTGGTACAGAACCGGAGTTTCGAGTATGGTCCTGCGGACCGGAAGGGCTGGAATCCGCTGACGGCCTGGGAATACAGGACGGAAGGTTTTGGGTATGGGAATTTAACGGTAGAGACAGAAAAGCCCCTGCATGCCTATAACCCGCATTATGTCGTGCTGACTATCGAGGAACCGGGCCGGCAAGGCATTGGACTGACGAATGGAGGGTATGATGGTATTGCATTGCAGGCCGGCGGCGTATATAATTTCTCTGCCTGGATAAGGCAGCTGTCCGATGCGGCGGTGCCGATGGAGGTGCAGCTGAGGGGTAAGAAAGGGGTGTTGCTGGGGCGGGCGGAGTTTGCTACGCAGACACGCAACTGGCAGAAGTATACGGCTACGGTGCAGGTGAGTCAGCAGGAAGATAGCGGATACCTGGTAGTACTGGCCAAGGGAAAGGGGCGGCTGGCGCTGGATGAGCTGTCTCTCTTCCCGGACAACACTTTTAAGCGTCGGGCAAATGGATTACGGGAAGATCTGGCTCAGGCTATTGCGGACCTGCATCCAAAATTTATGCGATTTCCCGGGGGCTGCCTGGTGCATGGGGATGGGCTGGGAAATATGTATCGCTGGAAAAATACGATAGGGCCCGTGGAGCAGCGGGCAGAGCAGAAAAATATCTGGAGCTATCATCAATCCGTGGGGCTTGGTTTTTTCGAGTATTTCCAGTTCTGTGAGGATATCGGCGCCAAGCCCGTGCCTATTGTGGCGGCGGGTGTCAGCTGTCAGAATTCAGGAGGGACCTGGAGTATCGGCGGTACAGGGCAAAAAGGCATTCCGATGGAAGAGATGCAGCCATATATACAGGACATCCTCGATCTTGTCGAATATGCCAATGGGCCGGCGACTTCGGCCTGGGGGGCCAAAAGGGCCGCCGCGGGACATCCTGCACCCTTTCATCTGGAATATATAGGTATCGGGAATGAGGATAAGCAGACGGATGAGTTCCGTCAGCGGTTCAACATGATCTATGCGGCGGTGCATGCCAGGCATCCTGAGATCACGATCATCGGGACTGCGGGACCTTTTCCGGCAGGCGAGGATTATGAACTGGGCTGGCGGTTTGCAGACAGCCTGTCCGTAGCCATGGTGGATGAACATTACTATGAGAAGCCGGAGTGGTTCCTCTCCAATGGGGGGCGGTATGATGGATATGACAGGAACAAGCCGAAGGTGTATGTAGGGGAATATGCTTCATGGGGGAATACCTTGTACAATGCGCTGGCGGAAGGGGCTTATATGACTTCGCTGGAGCGCAATGGGGATGTGGTACATATGGCTTCGTATGCTCCCTTGCTGGCCAACGTGCATCATACTTCCTGGAATCCGGACCTGATCTATTTTTCCAATACGGGCGTGCTCAGAACGGCAAATTATTATGTCCAGCAATTATTTGCCTCGAATGCAGGCGATGTTTATTATCCGGGAGTCATTACCCCTGCCGCACAGGACACAGGTGTCGCTGCCTCCTGTGTGAAGGACAGCAGGACGGGGGATATCATTCTGAAAGTGGTGCATACAGGGCCCGGGAATCTGCAGGCCTCAGTGAACCTGGCGGGGTTGGGCAGGCTGGGTACGAGGGCGAGCCGGACTGTGCTTATGGGAGCGCCGGAGGATAAGAATACGGAGGCTGCGACCGATAAGGTGGCGCCTAAGGAAACTGCGATGGAGATCAAAAAGAAATTTGTGCTGGATATACCGGCGTACTCGCTGCAGGTGATAAGGATAAAAAAATAATAACTGTCAATGTTACAATATTTTTCTACTTTAGTAGCAGTATTGAACGGCTGCTGCCATGGAGAAAAGGGAATTGATATCAGAACTGCAGAAAAAGATCGCGCTCTGCGATGACATGGCGGCCTATCGTACGTTGTATGATACCCTGCACAGGGAGCTGTTCTTATTCTCCTCTTCCATCATAAAGTCCAGGGAGGCGGCGGAGGAGATCGTATCGGATGTATTTATCAAGCTGTGGAAGACCCGAAATGAACTGCTGGCCATTGAAAACCTTACAGTCTTCCTTTATACCATTGCAAAGAACCTTTCCATCAATCATATTACCCGGAATTACAAGTATCCCAGGGTGAGCCTCGATACGATTGAGGTGGAGAATATATCCAACTTCGACAATGGGGAAGAGCTGTTGATCACTGCGGAGCTGGCCAAACGTATCCAACAGGCCATTGATAGCCTGCCTTCTCAATGCAAGATCATTTTCCAACTGGTAAGGGAGGGCGGGCTGAAACATAAGGAAGCCGCCTCGATCCTGAATGTTTCCGAGTTCACCGTACGCAATCAGCTGGTGATAGCCGCCAAAAAAATTGCTGCCGCGGCAGAGCTGAAGGTGCCGCCCGTGCGTTCCAGGTCAAAATTGCCGTGAGTGCCTCCATCTTGCCCCCTCCTACCCCGCGCGTAGAGTTCCAATTATTTTATTTTTTCTTTTGGTACATGGGCTCCATTTCTGTGTCCTATTGTTATAGGCTATTTCGAATGGACAAAGAAAAAATATGGCATTTACTAATCCTGAAACTATCGGGTGAAGCCTCCGGGGCGGAGCTGGATGAGCTCAACGAGTTGCTGCGGCAGGATCCGGAGCTGGCTGCGCAGGCGGCCTCGGTGGAGTCGGTGTGGAGGGGGAAGGGTCCGGTGGCGGAGAATACGGATGAGCTGTTCAACAGGCATTTGCAACGACTCAGCGATGATACGGCGGAGAACACGCCATTTTATCAGGACTTCCGTCCGCGGAGGCGGGGGATGCGCTGGCTGGTGGCGGCAACGGCTGTGGCGGCCTGTCTGGCCCTTGTCTTTTTCCTGCCCTGGTCCGGAAGCATCCGCAGCGAAAAAAAGTCCGCGCCTTTGGCGTCCGGGAATTCTGTCAGCACTAAGAACGGTTCCAAATCTAAATTGCAGTTGCCGGATGGGACGCAGGTATGGCTGAACTCGGGCAGTAACATTTCTTATGAGAGTGCATTCGGCGATGCGACACGCCAGGTCAGGCTCACCGGGGAGGCTTTTTTTGATGTAGCCAAGGACAATGCCCGTCCTTTTATCATTCACACGGCTACGGTGGACATAAAGGTCCTGGGCACTGCGTTCAATGTCCGCTCCTACCCGGAGGAAAAGGCCACCGAGACGTCATTGATAAGGGGGGCGGTAGAGATCACTTTAAAGGCCAATACGGATAAGAAGATATTCTTAAAACCCAATGAGAAGCTGATCGTCAGCAATGACAGTTCCTGGCTGGAAAAGGATAGCGTACGCAAAGATGATACGCGCAAAAAGCCCACCGTGATGACGTTGACGCAGGTGCATCACCTGGATAAGGACAGTGTGGCCTCGGAAGTGCTATGGACAAAGAACAAGCTGGTGTTCGACGGAGAGACGCTGGGCGAGGTAGCCTTGAAGCTGGAGCGCTGGTATGGAGTGAGAGTGATCATACAAGGGGATGAATTAAAGAATACGGAATATACGGGAGTGTTCAATGACGATAACCTGACGGATGTGTTGTATGCCCTGCAATTGTCCGGCAATTTCAAATATGTCGTCCGGAAGAATGAGGTTATTATCAGGCCCTGATGCTTCACCTTCCGAACATTTATTTAACAAACCAAAAATGCTGCATATGAGAATACCTACGTAAAAAAATTAAACGGAGAATGTTACTAGCATTCTCCGTATTCGTAAAAGAAAGTAAACAGCCGTGCGAGGCTATTTAATCTAACATTTAACTCTTGCAAAAGTATGAAAAAAACAAGACATGGATCGCCGTGCCCGGTATCCAGGTTAACTTTCAAATATTTCTTGATGACGAAGCTTGCCATCATACTCATTACCTGCTTCACACTACCGGCTGCCGCGAGCAGTTATGGACAAGGAAATATTACCTTAAGGCTTGATAATGTAACAATAAAGGATGCCCTGAAAGCAATTGAGGATCAGGGAAGTTACCGGTTTGTATACAAAACCAGCGTCCTGTCGGGGGAACAGCGGACGCGGACATCATTGGCGGTAGACAACGCCACGCTGCAGGAAGTCATGCAGGTGCTTCTGAAAAACAGCTCCCTGACGTATCGGAAGGTGAATGACAGGCTATATGTCATTCTGGATTCCATCGCTGTCCGTAAGACTCAGGAGGCGCCAGAGCCCGTCACGGGAAAGGTCACCGATGCGGGCGGCAATGTTCTTTCCGGAGTTACCATCCAGGAGAAGGGGACTGAAAATGGCACCGTATCCAGGGAGGACGGAACTTTCTCGCTGCATGCAGCCAAAAAGAATCCGACCCTGGTGTTTAGCCTCATCGGGTATGCCACAGAGGAAGTCGTCGTGAATGGGAACAAGACCTTGTCCGTCTCCTTACAGCTGGTGAATAAAGAGTTGCAGCAGATCGTCGTCATCGGGTATGGAACGCAACGGAAGGGAGAACTGACCAGTGCGGTGGCGACGGTGAAAGCAGAGAATTTTATAAAGGGCGCCGTGACGGATGCGGGACAATTGATCCAGGGCAAGGTAGCGGGACTTGCTGTCATATCTCCCAATGGTGATCCTACGGGGAATACCCAGATCCTTTTGCGGGGGCAGACGACCCTGATGGGGGCCAACCAGAACCCGCTGGTGCTGATAGACGGGATACCCGGGGACCTGCGGACGGTGGCGACGCAGGATATCGAATCCATAGATGTATTAAAAGACGGTTCGGCGGCGGCTATTTATGGCACCCGGGGTACCAACGGAGTAATACTCATTACCACCAAACGGGCCAGTGGGAATAACAGGAGTGATGTCGAATACAGCGGCTATGTAAGCACGCAGGCCATTGCAAGAAAGCTCAATCTTTCTACGGCGGCGGATTTCCGGGGCCAGGTGAAGGCGGGACTCCGGCATACGGAAATGGCGGACAACGGTGCGAGCACCGACTGGGTAAAGGCCATTACCCGAACTCCCGTCATACAGTCGCATAATCTTACATTCAGGGGAGGCAATTCAACGACCAATTACCTGATCAACGGCAACTATAACAATTCGGAGGGTTTATTCAGGAAGTCCTACAATCAGATATTCAGCGGGCATGCGGATTTCAATCACAGCATGTTCAACAATAAATTGAAGATCAATTTGAATTTATTCAGCTCGTCCCGGAAGTACAATGGCTTTAATTCCAATATCTACCGGCAGGCTACGTTGCAAAACCCCACTTCTCCGCTGAAAAATCCGGACGGCACGTGGTTCCAGGAGCTGACGAAATTTGATTATGAGAACCCCGTATCGGATCTGATGGAAAGCGATGGTCAGGCGAATGAGAGCAATGCGAGATATAAGAGCGCCATTATCTTTACTCCGATAGCTGGTCTGAAACTTTCCGGCGTATTCTCTTACGGAAAGAGAATGAGTGATTCCGGGTATATGGAGACCAAGCAGCATGTGTCTACGCTGCGGGACGGGAAGAACGGGTATGCGAAGGTCGGGGGTGACGAGTCGATAGACAGGCTGGCGGAGCTGACGGCGGAATACGGCCGGAATTTCGACAAACATCATTTTGTGCTGCTGGGCGGGTACAGCTACCAGGAGAATGTATATACCTGGAAAGCCATGGAGAACTGGGATTTCCCGACAGACAGGTTTGGCTGGAATGATATCGGGCTTGGACGGGCCATCAGCAGCGGTCTGTACCAGGGTTTGATCAACAATTACAAGGCTGAGACAAACCTGGTAGGTCTTTTCGGCAGGCTGACCTATAACTACGACGAGAAATATCTTTTGATGGCCAGCGTACGAAGGGAGCAGGCCAGTCAACTGTGGGGGACGAAGAACCCCTGGGGTACCTTCCCTGCCGTATCGGCGGGTTGGCGGATATCGAGGGAGTCCTTTATGAGCGGCCAGAAGATATTTGACGACCTGAAGCTGCGGGCTGGTTATGGGGTGACAGGATCACAGCCGTCAGACCTGTTTCGTGGAGTGGCTGTCATCGGCTATGGCGGCTTCGTATTGTCGAACGGGCAATGGATACAGACGCTGGTGCCTACACAAAATGCCAATCCCAATCTGAAATGGGAGGAGAAGAGGGAAACCAATATCGGTCTCGACTTCAGTATGCTGCAAAACCGCATCAGCGGTAGTGTCGACTATTACAACCGCCAGATACACAATTTGCTGTTCTTATACGATGTGCCCAGCCCTCCTAATCTTTATAATCAAACGCTGGCCAATGTAGGTACAATGGAGAATAAAGGAATAGAGGTGATGGTCAATTTTGTCCCGGTGAAGACGAAAGACATCGAATGGAATTCCAGCGTCGTCTATTCTACCAATACCAACAAGCTGAAGAGCCTGTCCAATGATATCTATAAGACTTCCACGGACTATTTACAGGTAGGGGCGATATTCCCGCCCATACAGACCTTCTCTCATCTTTTGAAGGTAGGGGGTCCGGTGGGTAATTTTTATGGGTTCAAAGTAGCCGATATCGGGAATGATCCTACGGATGTAGCCAACTATGGTCAGTGGGTGTATGAGGGGAGTGATGGCAAGCCGGTGAAGTATTCGAATTTCACACATTCGTTCGGCGATAAAAAGGTGATTGGCAATGGTCTTCCGAAATTCTATCTGGGATGGAACAATACTTTCCGGTATAAGAGCTGGGACCTGAGCATTACGCAGCGGGGCGCTTTCAAGTTCCAGGTGGCCAACCTGCAACGGATGATGCTGGAGAATCCGACGCAGGTACAATACAATGTCCTTAATAATGCATTCGACAAGGTGTTTGGCAAGACCCAGTTGAAATCTCCTGTGGAGTTCAACAGCTATTATATCGAGAACGGCGATTATTGGAAAGTGGATAATATAACACTGGGATACAACTGGAATCATACGGGCATGCGGTATATCCAGTCTGCCAGGCTGTATGCGGCTGTGCTGAACGCCTTTATCATCACGGGTTATAAAGGGATCGATCCCGAGGTGAGCCTGAGGAACGGCTTGTCCACGGCACAATCGGGAGTTGCCCAGACGCCAACGTCGGGTCTCGATCCGGGGATGGACAGTCCTTACAAATATCCGACCACCCGTACGTTCACCCTTGGTCTGAATGTGACCTTTTAACTTTAACGAATCTAAACATGAAAAAGAGCAATATACTATATACCGGAGTCCTGCTGATCGCTGTTGTGGCGGCCGGGACAGGCTGTACCAAGCCAAAGAGTACTGCGTATGATCGAATTATAGCCAGCGAATTTGTGCCGACCAGCTCGGATCTGGCGGCCCTGTCGGGCGCAGCCTATGTCGACTGGAGGGGATTGCTTCTCCAGTGGAATACGCTGTACCGTGCACAGGAGGTGTCGGGAGATGAGATGCTGACCCCTGCCCGTCCGAATGGCTGGGTGGACGGAGGCGTCTACCGCAGGATACACGAGCATAAATGGACCACGGATGATGACATCGTGATCAATATCTGGACGAGGGCGTACCAGGGCATCACCAATTGCAACCGGATCATTTACCAGGTGCAGTCCGGGGCGATACCTGTTGCGGCAAAGGATACGACGGCCCTGATCGCGGAGATCAAATTACTGAGGGCTTCTTATTACTGGGTATTGTGCGACTGTTACGGCAATGTGCCTATCGTGGACAGGTTCGATGTCCCCAGCGGCTATCTGCCGAAGCAGAATACGAGGACGGAGGTATTTAATTTCATCGTCAATGACCTTGTCACCAACATTCCCCTTGTAAGTGCGGATGTGAGTGCGGCGACCTATGGTAAATTCAACAAGTGGGCCGGTCTTGCCTTACTGGCCAAGATGTATCTGAATGCGGGTGTGTATACAGGCACGCCGGCATGGGACAAATGCATTGCCGTATGTGATACCATCATCAATGCGGGTAAGTACATCCTGGAGTCCAATCAGAAGAATGTTTTTATCACCGAGAATGAGAATTCCAGGGAGATTATTTTTTCATTGCCCTTCGACTCGAAGTATGTAAATGACTGGAACTCATTCGATGTACATATGCAGACGCTGGAGCCTGAGAACCAGGCGACCTATAAGCTGCAGAGTTCTCCCTGGGGCGGGGTCTGTGCGGTCCCGCAGTTCATCAGCACTTTCGATACGGCCGACAGCAGGTACCAGGACAACTATATAAAGGGGCAGCAGTATACGGCAGAGGGAGACAGTATTTTCGGTACGATGGGAGCTTTTACGGGCAAGCCTTTGTCTTACAGGAATTATGTGCCGGGTGTCGATGTATCCGATGAGGTGGATGGATTCCGGCTGGGCAAATTTGAGATAGCCATGGGGGCAACCAACCGGTTGAGCAATGACTGGCCTTTGTTCCGGTATGCCGATATATTGATGATGAAGGCCGAGTCGTTATTGTGGAACGGACAGGCTGATGCAGCGGCGGCGCTGGTAACCCAGGTGCGGCAGAGGGATTTCAAATCCAATCCTGCAAAGGCTTTGGTGACGGGTGTGCAGCTGCAAGGCGGCAGCGGCTATGATTATGGGTTGAGGAATCATCTGGACTCTACGGAAGAGGCTGGGACAAATATTAAAAATGGCCGTATGCTGGATGAGCTGGGCTGGGAATTCTGTCAGGAGGCCCGTCGCAGAAGTGACATGATACGGTTTGGAGTGTTTACGAAGAAGTCCTGGCTTTCACATTCTCCCAACGGGGATTACCGGGCATTGTATCCCATTCCCAGGACGGAGATCGCTAAGAATTCGAATTTAACGCAGAATCCGGGATATCAATAGATTTTCGGGGCGGTCTGCCGGAATTTCTTTACACAGCCCGACCGGAAGGTCGGGCTTAACTTAATTTGATAATATGAAGACAATTTGGTTGATCGTCTGCGGCTGGCAGGGGGGTGACGGTGCATTTATAGAGCCTATGCGGGCGGGGTACCCCACAATTTATGGGGTCTTTATAAGGGTTTCTTTTGATGCGCCCGACTTCGAGCATGTATGCTGGCGGAGAAGCAAAATAAATGATCGTTTTGACCGTTGAAAAGCCGGCCCATGACGCCTGATGTCTTATGAAAAACACCCTTAAACTGTTCTTGTTCGCCTTCTCCCTGTGTCCTTTTCTTCTGTCCTCCCAGACTTTGTCCCGCAGGGCCCGGGAAGTCGATTCGCTGTATACTATAGCTGATCCCTTAATGGCATTTCGCATAAAAGTTCCCTTAAAAAAAGCGCTCCTGTATCCTACAGTACACGATAATCAGGTACGCAGTAAAATGTATTATGGTACTGATAGCGCGGAAAACACGCGTTACTTTTTTGGGTTAAGAGTCTTTTTGCCCGGCGTGTACGTGCCGGATGACAGCAGTTATTATTCCTGGCTTAAAAAAGGGCTGGAGGCACAATTCAAGCATTTGATCCGTGACAGCGTCTATTTTGAAAAGGGCTATTTCGTCGAAGATCTTTATGGAACTACAGAGACCGGCGGCAGGTACATGGCGTACCGGCATATAGCCAGGGGCAACAGCGCGTATGTGCTTTTGGCTGACTTTCCTCAACCAGGGCTTACAGCAAAAGTGAAGGCTTTCTTCAATTCGTTCTCTATGTTGGACTATCCGGTTCAGGCCTGGCATCAAACGATCGACCCGGACTCATCGCTGACCACCTGGACGCCTACCCCGCTGTTCGCATATAATGCCGATTCTTCGAAGGATCATCCGGTGGAGACGCGCTCCTATCTGGCCTTCGACAGCATCCATTACAACAGCTATCGCATCAGCCGCCTGCCGCTGACCCGATATTTTTGGAGCACTTCCGACTCGGCCCTTTGTGCACAATTAACAACCTTATACCTGTTGCCGACAGATAGCGTGGTCTATAGAAAGCTCGTCAGCAACGGAGATGCAAGGGGATGGGAATGGGTAAGAAAGCCCAGGAATGGATCGATGTACCAGAGAGAACGGGTATTGTTGAACGGTGACCGCCTCTATTATCTTTATACTGTTGCGTCAAAGGACGATGTCGCTTCGCCCAATACCAACAGGTTCTTTGAGGATTTCCGGTTCGTTCGCCCGATGGAGAAGACGCATGCCTTCGATAGCAAGGCGGACGCGTTGCTCAACGATCTGTTCGGCCCCGATCCGGCGGCGGCGGCTAAGGCGCTCGCATGCGTCGGATTCGCGCCTTTCGTGAAAAAAGATCTTCCACGGCTGCATTCCCTGATGTTGAAATTGCCGGACTTCCGGGGGCGTCTGAACGATTATGATATCGATGCCCTCCTCGCCAACCGCATTGTCTATATAAACGACAGTAGTTCGTTCCGCTGGGCTGCGGCGCATTACAAGACGCTGACCGTCTCCCAGGACTATATCAAGGGCTTCCTGCTGACGATCATGGGCAATTTCCCCAGCCCGGCCCATTATTCAGAGATGGCCGGTCTCCTGCAGAATTCGCCACCCAAAATATTGACTATTGATTTCGTGTCGATGCTTGGAAAGCATCTGCGCGAGACGGCCAGGATCATGCCGCAGCTGCTTGCCTTGCCCGCCGCCGACAGCGGCTACAAGCGCTTAATGATCGAGCTTGCGGGTAAGCTGGCCGATAGCAACCTGCTCACCGCCGCGAAATTAGTTCCTTTCCAATCCTATTTATTGCGCTATGCGTCCGTCAGGACCGTGTATTTAACTGCCCATCTCGGATCGCCCCAGAAGACCGACGGCGCCCTGATCAGCCTGCTGGGTTTGCTGAACACCGACGCCAGCAATGCCGCCCTGAGAGAATACCTGGACATGGACTTCCATGACGAGCGGATCAAGGCTTTTACAGCGCTGCTCCGAAATGGAAAGCAAAAGGCCGAAGATATCCAGGGCCTGGCTAAGGATAAAAGTACGCGTCTGGATCTTTACCGGATCCTCGAGAAAGAAGGGAAGCTCCAGCTGTTCCCCGCGGCGTACCGGACACAGAATTAAATCATCTTGCCGAGTCGGGCCCGTATAGCCAGGAGCCCGGGCAGACCGGCATTCCGGAGGGCACCGCGATCTATGACTACCAGCATCAATTCGATCCCGTCCATGCAGATGAGCAAGTGGGTGGTCTGCTGGCAAGGTTGCAATGACGATATTTGTCGCCGACATTCCAGGATATGCTGCCATCATCTTCATCTTCCGAAAGAACTCTCCTGACCTATCCACATCCGGGCTATACAAGGCTGTGGATCTATGGATCACTTGCCGTCCTGGCCTATGCGTATCTACGGTTTGCGCCGCGTGAATGGTTAAACCCAAAAGATCAGCATCCCGGGCCGCAAGGGGTCATGCCCTTTGCCTGGTGGATCCTGGTCCCGGTGTGCATTATGGGGTTTTCCGCTTTCCTTGCCATATTTGAAGGGCTGTTTCTCATTGGCAGGAAACGGGATCAGACGACATTGGAGTTTGACAGGGACAACTTCCATATATTCGCCCGTAACCAGCCTGCATTTCTGAACTTTCGCAATCTGGTAAAAGAAAAGAACCCTGACGTTCAGCAAAAGAATTGGGCGACCAGCCTGGACGGGCTGATCCGGTGGTTCAGGGGTCGGAATTCTTAAATAAGCCTGCATATTGTACTGCTCCAATTCCTGTCTGAAATGCTTATTTGCCCCTGCTGCAGCTCCAACGTTTAGCGCGGTGATCGCCGGTCCCAAAACCAACCCTATTGGAATCCTGTTGCTGGATGTCTCAGAGGAAGTATTTAGTGTGGCTGGCGTAAGAAGCAGGTACAAAAGATAAGTAGGTATGGTCTCTCTAATATGTTTGGTGATGTCGCGGCAAAGGAAAGGTATCTTTCTTCTATGGAGGAGTTCTTTTTCCATATCCGTCAGGGTGATTGTCAGGGCTATATCTTGAAAAAGGAGGTCGACCATATGTGCAAACCTACCTCGAGCAGGTAAGAGCGGCACTTGGCGGGCAGAGTTTTATGAGCTGAAACTTACGGCGTCTCGCCTCTTCAAGCCGGCAGGTGGCACAGAATTTTATGCAAATAGAGAAGGCATTCCCGTTCGGGGTAGGCCAGGTAAAAACGATCTCTTAATCATTAAAAATTACTAACATGTCACAGCAACAATATCAGGAATGTATAGAGGCTTGCCGCGCCTGCGCCACTCTCTGTCAGCAATGCGCCAGCGCCTGTCTTCTCGAAGAAGACGTAAAGAGCATGACCCGATGCATCCAGCTCGACCTCGAATGCGCTACACTCTGTAACGCTGCCGCGCAGGTGATGAGCCTTAACGGCGAACTCTCTGAACAGCTTTGTCAGCTTTGCGAAAGCATCTGCAACAGCTGCGCCCAGGAATGCGAAGATCATCCCGACATGCAGCACTGCCGCGAATGCGCCGCTGCCTGTCGTCACTGTGCTGAGGTCTGCGCCCACATGATTCAGCACGCCTAAGCTATCAAAGAGGCTATGGGACAGGCGGGCTCTTACCCGGATGCCCCATAGTATCCTAATGTAGGCTGGAAAAACACGGTAGAAAGCCCATAAACGGAAGCGCGGAGCTCCGTTTATGGGTTACCACCATACCTGCCTGCCCTGTTCGTAGGTGAAGAGCCTTTCTTCCTTACCCCGGGTATGATCGTGCAGCAGGTAGAGGCCGCCCGAGGGAACGCCGCGGAAATCCAACGCATAACTGCTGGCGGTCATCCTGCCTGCAGACCGCCATTTTCCTTCTGTACCCCAGTAGAACAGCTCATAGTCGTCTCCCAAATTGATGCCGTTATTGTCGCTTCTCGCGCGGTAATCGACCGACCCGATCACCGAAGGGCTGTCCAGGGCAAGTCCTACCCAGGCAATGTCAGGGTCCTTCGCATCGAAGAAGGTAAGGGCATCGCCGTCGAATACCGCCTCTTTACGGCGCTCGGGCATATCGTCGTAGGAACCGTCCGGCCCGATGATCCTGCCTTTTAATTTTTCCTTCCTCGTGGCATAGAAGTTCATCTCGGCCACATTTCCCCCCGAGCCTTTCGGAGCCAGGTACCGGATATACCGGAATGGCCCATTCGGCTGTACCCTGGTAACATTTATACTGTCGCCAGGATCGTGTATCACGGTAAACAAGGTGACGCTGTCTGAAAAGTCCGGGCGATTGGCGCCCTGGAACCGCCCACCCAGCATGCGGGAATGAAACCATTCGATATAATCCCGCGTAGGGAATTTCCTCTTCACTATCATGGTTTGCCGGCGGAGCGAATCGGCGATCAGGAACCTCATTTTTCCATTCCCGTCCAGGATAAAGGGCAAGGAGACCGGCTCAGGCAGGTTCCCATCGATGCGGGTTGCCAGGTAGACGATGTCCCTGCCCATTTTTTCAAAACACGCGGAGCTGTCACCAGCCAGGGTCCAGCTGACCGGGATCCATTTGGTATTATCAAAACAATTCAGGTAAACGAACCCTTTCCGGTGCTTCCGGTCAGTTGGTACCGTCACCTTCGAGACGGACATATAGCTCTCCGTTACATCCCTGATGGAAGGCTCGTTGAACCAGGCAGGAAGGAACGGGCATACTCCTCTTTTTCTCACATGCGAACCGGAGTCTTCCGAGTAAGTGTACCGGTAGACTTTGGGATTTTTTATATAAGATGCTTTATAAGTCCCGAGTCCCCATGCCGAGGGAACGTCGAATGGAATGCTCCCTCCGCTGTCCCGCACCAGGGCCACCCACTCATGCCCCCCCCAATTGTTCCCATGCTGTGGAGCGAAGTCCATCGCTACCGGCATGCCGGCAGCCCGCATCATGAAGATACCATGATTACAGAATTCCTTACAGCTGCCCATCGGCAGCAGGTCGAGAGAAGAGAAGGGCAGTGATGGAAGATTGAGCCCATTCGTACCGAACTTGCCGTCGAACCCGGCCTTGATAGCGCTCAGGTACCGGTTGATATCCCCACAGGCGGCTGCAAGGTCTCTCTTTCTGCAAATGTTCTGAAAGTAGTAATTACGTTGAAGGACAGAATCCCGCCAGTCCTCCAGCGGCTCTTGTCCAATACGGTAAGGCAGGACGTACTCGCAGAATGTCTCGAACGAAACCTGACTTCTCCAGCCGCAACGCTCAAATGCGGTAAAAGCCAGATCGACGTTCTTTTCAATATACTCCGCCGTGAGAGCCACGCTGTCCGGAACATATTGCCAATGGCCAGGCAGGTGTTTCAAAGAATCGAGCTTCCTGTACAAAAGCGCTTCATCCTGATGATATAGCTGGATAATATGCAAATAAGGATCCACGGAACTCGCCGCAATGGTGCTTTTCGGGTATTTCATCAAAAAAAGAACGGCCCGCCGCCTCAGGCTGTCTCCAGCATCGGAATAATGATCAAGCAGCCGGGACAACAACTTCCGGCTGCTGTGTGTGTCATTGGTGCAAGCCCAGCACAAAAGGATCAGCATGGCCGGCAACACCAGGAGCTTTTTACCTGTTAATATCATAAGTTATTGTTTGATATCAAAACGACGCACAATTTACGGTAATGAATGTACGAAGATGGATGCGTTTTTTTCGCATTCACGGAGACTAACTTTGTACCCTACCTGAAAAATGGTATATTATTTTATCACAACCAAATTAAACCATTAACCATGATGATCAGACCTATCCTTACTGTGGGTGCCATTGCCCTGGCGCTCATCGGATTGAACGGATGCGGCAAAGAAGCTGTAAACCAGCAGGCGGGCGGCCTTACTGCTGCAAATAAAACCACCGCCGGAGGCCGGACAACATCTGCCAGGACGGCCGTCGCCGCATCCTTCGACAGCAGCGGGGGCCTGGCCGCGACTGTGGCCGCGGTGGCAAGCTACCACAACTCCGGGATGAGTTACGTTTACAACTCCCTCCAATCCTCATGGCCAAGTACAAAGATCACCAGTACTACGGTCGCACAGCAATTCATAAATACGTTTGTCTCCACCAGCCAGAATTATGTGAATGTCACATTGGGCATCGTCGGAACCCCGCCGTTCACCTTCAATATTTTCGGCCCCAATTACAAACACTTCGACTACACTACGACCACCATTCCTTCTTATATTCAAAGCCAGACGGGGACTGCACTTAGTTTTGCAGTCAGCAACGGCCTGAACAGCCTTCAATCCATCATCGTCAATAACAATGATCCCGTATCGATAAGTTCCCAATGCCGTTCGCTTGTGAACACCGTTTTACCTACCCTTTCCACTACCACCGATTCGATACTCTTTTTGGGGGCTACTGACGTGGCCATCCAATCGGCCAGCTACTGGTACACCAGCTCGAACGTGTCCATGTGGCAGGCTTATGCGATCAGGATCACCGGCCCTTCACCAGCGCTCGCCATGCAGTTCGCCAACGATCCTGAAGGCCCCGGCCCCAGCAACGGAGACATTGTAAAAGGTGCCATCCTTGCAGACCTGGTTGGAGCAGCACGAGGCGTTGTCACGGGAGCCCTGGCAGGAGGGGCTGGGGGGACAATTGCCATTCCCGGTGTAGGCACCGTGACCGGCGCAGCGGCAGGAGGATTATGGGGGATGGCTTCGGGCGCAGTAACCGCCTCTGTATCAACCGGCGTATTGGGCGCTTTCGCAAAATGGGTGGGTTGGTAGCTTCCGCGCAAGAACGCTAATTTTAATCTGACAAATAAAAGAGATGAGAAGCGCAAAAGGGAAACTGGTCTATTTCATTGTTCTCTTTTTGGTCTATCTCGTCTCTTTTTTCCTTTTTTTCCAGAAGATAGACACCTACTACGTGATCACCAGTCTTTGGGTTGCATTTGTAACGGCGATTCTCATACCCGCTGTCGGGCGGAAAAAAAAGCAGGATGGGCAGAAAAAGGATTGAAGCACTGATCAACATCAACTACGCCGGGATACTGATTGCAGCTGTATTTACTCCCAGGATCTATTTCTGGCGATGCGATCTACACCACGATCTTTTTTTCCTGGCATTGATCTTTTCGCTCGCCCTTCTTTTACTGTACCTTCTTTACCGGCGGGACCATTGGCGTTTCGCCGCCGTCGACCTCCTCCTTTTTCTCCTGGTGCTTTCGCTGGTGCCGCAGGCCCTTGCGGGCCCATTCCGGCAGGCACCGCTTAATTTTATCCTGCTGGTCACGTATGGTCTCCTGGGTGGAAGGATGCTGCGAAAGCAAGTATTGCCGGCTACGCTGCCCGGCGTTAATATCCTGTTGCTGGCGCTGCTGTTCTCATACGGTCGGGGAGTGCCGGCATCAACTTTTCGGGGGCCCTTTTTCAACCCTTCCCTACTTTCAACTTTCTTGTTGGTGTGCATTCCCTTTCATCTCAGCCTGGTCCGCAAACTAGCGGGAAGAGCCCCACGCTATTCCTCCAAAGACCTTCAAGACTTCAAAGACCTTCAAGACTTCAAAGACTCTCAAGACTTCAAAGACTCTCAAAGCTCCAAAGACCTTCAACGCCCCCAAAACTCCAAAGGTTTTATCCCCGCGGCAATCCTTATCCTGCTGATCTGCCTTATGAACTGCATTGTCATCGCGGTCAACCAAACCAGGGCTTGTCTGTTGATACTGGCCATCGGCCTGCCTCTTGTTGGTATATACTGGTGGAAGGGAAAGAAAGAGTATAAATATATATTGTCGATAGTACTACCCATTGCTGCGCTGATATTCTTTTCCCTGGCGATGAAGCGGGATTCTACTGCCGGAAGATGGCAGATATGGAGGATCACTTTCCGGCATATAGGGGATATACCCCCTGCCGGGCTTGGCTACGGCATGTTCCAAAATCACTACCTGGACTGGCAATCGGCCTGGTTCGGTAAAGAGCCTGCGCATTCAGGGGAAAAGCTGCTTGCAGACGCCAACCGGTATGCCTTTAACGAGTACCTGCAATTCTATTGTGAGTGGGGAATCGCCCGGACCCTGCTGCTGCTGATCATCCTTGCCATTGCGCTCCGAAGGTGCATCGCTCTGCACCGCCGGGCGCGATGGTCAGCTTCTCCCGGTGTTCCCGGGGAGGGCTTCCCCCCTATCGGCGGGCCGGGGATGGGGCAGGGTTTCTTCCGGTGCGGCGGGCCCGGGACGGGGCGGGGTTTCTCCTGGTACGGCGGGTCTGGGACGGAGGCAGTGTCCATAGCGTTTGGCGTGCTGTTACTCAACTGCCTGTTCACGTACAGCCTGCATTGTCCAGCCTTGCTGCTCCTGCTGGCGACGCAGCTCTCCATCCTGACAGACGGTCCCCACAAGCGCTTCACAGCCGGGAAAAAGATGGTATGGCCTGCGACAGGAATTGCGTTAAGCATCCTGGCGTTGATATTTTTCCTGTATACCCGATACCTGGAAGCCGACCGCGAATGGGAAAAGGGAAGCAGGATGTCTGAAGGCGCCATGGCCGGCCAGGCCCTTCGCCATTATGAACAGGCCTTCCCTGTCCTATCAGAGAATGGCGAATTCTTATACAATTACGGCATTACAGCTCTTACTCAGTCCGATACAGCATTGGGCATAACACTCCTGGAAAGGGCCAAACATTTCCTGAATACACCCCAGTTGTACGACGCATTGGGATTCGCTTATATGATGCAACAAAAATACGGCCCTGCCGAAGAGAACCTGGAGTTTTCGATTCATGCCGTCCCCAACAGGTTCATACCGAGACAGACGCTGATGCAGCTTTACTTAAACTGCGGCGACACTGCAAGGGCCTTGCGTATGGCTGCGGAGATCATGCGTCTCCCGGTAAAAGTCAGTTCCGGCTATGTCACATTGGCCAGGCAGGAGGCGGCGAACCTGCTGTCCCATTTACGGTGAGTGTGGGCCTGGGGTTCCATTTACGGTGAGTCAGGGATGAACCTGAAATTGAACCGGCCATTTTTCTCATAGCAATAGGTCTGTTTATGTTTGTCGAAATAGACCGGCGCCCCCAGGGATCTTAATATCTCGATGTAATCGAAGGTTGTCCGCAGGGATATATCCATTTTTTTTGCCAGTATCCTGGGAGGGCCTGTGGCCTTGGCCCTTATCAGGTAGTCGAGATATTCGAGCCGGGAAAAATATTGCCTGGACATATTGTATGATTAAGAAAGTGTCGGCGACGCCTTATATCCTTTTACAGAATAATACAATATGTAGATATATGCCGGCAATATGCAGCTGAAAAAAGCCAGCTGATTCGGCAGGTGCAGCTTGTCTTTTAGCAAACCATATATCAATGGGATAACGGCGCCTCCGGCAATTCCCATTACCAGCAGTGCGGAACCGGTCCTGGTGCGCCTTCCCAGGCCTTTGATGGCCAATGGGAAAATGGCCGGCCACATCAATGCATTGGCGAGCCCGAGCAGAGCGATAAAGACGATCGCTGTATAGCCGCTGGTAAGATAGGCGCCGATGGAAAAAACGATACCCAATACGGCGGATATGGCGAGCCCCATTTGTTGTGTGATGAGGGCCGGAATGGCGGCAATACCGGCTATATATCCGATCAGCATGCCCAACAGCGTAAAAAAGGTGAAATATTTTGTAACGTCGAGGGGCATCCCCTGCGCCCTTCCAAACATACCTATCGCGTCGCCAGCCATCACTTCGACGCCTACATACAAAAAGATGCACAATACGCCGAGCCATAAATGCGGGAACCGGAAAATGGCAGGGCTGTCCTTTAGCGCAGGGATGCGCGGGCCATTCCTGTCGGTCGCTTCGCCAATATCCCCGCCGCCACGCTCGCCAAAACCACCCCCGCCGTCATCTATCTCCGGCAAGGGAGCCAGCTTAATCATTACGGCCAGCAATAGCAGGATCACGGTCATGATACAATACGGCTTTATGATCCTGGATGCCAGCTCCTGTAACAACAGCACCCGCCGGCCCGTCTCTTTCGTAGCTGCAATAGTCGATTCCAGAGCAGACGCATTCTTCAGGATAACAGCTCCCAACAGGATCGGACTTATCATGCCCGCTATTTTGTTGCATATACCCATTATGCTGATCCGCCTGGCCGCTGTCTCGATGGGGCCGATGATACTGATGTAGGGATTGGAGGCTGTTTGCAACAAGGCCAGACCCATACCCTGAACGAATAAGCCGGTCAAAAAAAGAGGAAAGCTGCGGGTGTTGGCCGCGGGAATAAACAGGATCGAGCCTATGGCCATGATAAAAAGGCCCAGCGCCATTCCATTCTTATATCCGGACCGTTTTAAAATAAATGAAGAAGGAAGGGCGAGACAAAAATAGGCCATGTAAAAGGCAAAAGTGACAAAGAAGGCCTGGGTGTCGCTTTTCAGCTGGCAGACCAGTTTGAGAAAAGGCATGAGCGTACTGTTCAGCCAGGTGATAAAACCGAAGGCGAAGAATAAAATGCCTATGATGAAAATAGCGTTCTTTCTCATTTTATTCCATTAAGTGAGGGTATAAGCGACCGGGCTATCTTTTGATAGCCGGCAGTATTGGGATGTAATCCATCTTCAAAAAGGGATTCGTCAATTTTTCCTGTCCCCGAAAGCAGTGTCTTTCCAGGCTCTACATACCGGGCGTGATAAACTGCTGCCAGTTTTGCAATTCGCGGATTGAGTCCCGCAATCCGCTCCTCCATATTCCTCCTGGGGAATATACCTGACAATAACACGCCGGCGGTGGGCTGTCGCGCTTTTACTGCCTGAACGAGCATTTTTAAGCCTTCGATGATCTCTTCATCCGTATTGGAAGAAAGGTTATTTGTTCCGATGATTATGACAATATGTTTTGCTGCATAGCCGTCGAGCTCTTCATGATATACACGCCATAGTACGTTTTCAATTTTATCCCATCCAAATCCGAGGTTCCTGACGCCCAGGGGTTCCAGGTATTTATCCCAGGAGTCGGCGCCACGGCTGATGGGCGCCGCCGGCTTGCCCCCCCAATAATGAACGATCGAATTGGCCAGGATGACCGTTGCCGGCGGAGTGGTCTTATTGAGTGCGAGCACTTCGGCATGTCTTTTCCGCCAATCGTAATATCCATCGCGGCTTTGAGTAACAGGTCTGGCAGGACTGGATCGACCCACCGGTTCGTGGAGAATGGAGCGAATGATCTGTTCATACGCGTCCGCATATTTTTTCATGCCAATGTCATTCGGATGTAATCCGTCTACCGTTGCATCCATGTCAAGATCAATTTCCTTGTTGGTGAGGACGTAAATATTGGTTACTCCCTCTGTTCTTAACCGGGCAACCGCCTTTTGCAATATCATATTCACTTTTCCATATTCAGCATAACGCGCCGTATCAATAATGCGGGTTGTGTTCCCTGAACTGTGTTCTGTCAGCAGGATAGGAACGGAAGGGCGTCTCTCCTGTAATCCGTGTATAGCAGCCCTGATCCTGTTCGCTACTTCCTCTCCCGTAATCCCGGCGCCAGCGGTGAGATTGGGAAGGCAATCCAATACGTACAGTTTTGCATCTATCTCTGCCATCAGTTTGATGACCGGCTCCTCCAGTTGACCGCTTCCTGAAAAACCGAGATTAATAACCGGCCTGTCAAAAGCCCGTTCCAGCAATGCAGTCCATGCCAGGCCCGGCCGTGAAGCGCAGGCTCCCTGAGCGATGGAAGTGCCGTAAACCACAATCGGTTTTTCTGGTTGCAGCGGCATTGGCAGAAAGTGATTTTCGGATGGAACGCCTATCTCCATCCAGCTTACAACATTGTACAATGGCAGGAACAACCTGTATTCGCAGTCTCTTCCGGGAAATATCTGATCGGCCTCTATATTGGAATACCGGTATTCTATGGTATCTCCGAATGAAAAATTCCCTGGCGCCCAGGTCCAGGTGCCGCTATGATCTATCGCATACAGATCTATGCCACTCACGCCTGTAGCGGGCATGTGCGACATGGCGAAATTGTTTTTGCCTTGCACAGCGTATCGCACTTTGATTTCGGTGGCGTCCGTCCTGAATTTGAGATACAGGCCTGCGCTGCTATGAGAGATATTCCATACATTCGGATTCAGTGTTTGCCGGGCGCGTCCGGGCAGCCGGTCATACGGGCTTATTACTTCTTTTGGCCATGCCTGCCCTTCCACCACGGGGAAAGCATTGCCGGCAGGGTCCCACCATTTATATTCCCCATTATTCTGCGCAAACGACGGCGAAACAAGGCTGACAGTCAGCCACAATACTATCACGGTCTTTAGCAACATTTTATTCAAAATGGGAGATTTGCAATTCTATCACCGGGATCTCTACATTCGGCTTCTGTGCAGGCAGGCTCAATATCAGGTCATCCGGGTTGTCATCCGCCGGCCGTATCCGTATCTCAGAATCGTCCTGCAGGAACTGCGCATACCGGACCTTCCCTTTATATCCGGGCAATCTCAGGTTGTCGCCCGGGTAGACCATCAAATGCAGGTACAACCGACTGGTCTGCGCATTATAGGTGAGCAGGACATTGGGAGGGGCTGCGAAGCCGGCCGGAGCCTCCTTACATCCATAGATAGCCTTGTTGTTCAATTTCATCCAGAGGCCGATGCTATCCAGCGCCTGTCCGGCACGATGGTCGAACACGCCCCTGGCGGTA
>Ga0207671_10001901_pt1 | contig 23219 bp, 12 predicted proteins | sample KBSC24metaG_FD_184352 | JGI IMG/M metagenome (GOLD analysis project Ga0207671, IMG submission 184352) | Corn rhizosphere microbial communities from Kellogg Biological Station, Michigan, USA - KBS C2-4 metaG (SPAdes) (version 2) | ecosystem: Host-associated > Plants > Roots > Rhizosphere > Soil... | reverse complement strand
CATCTTCCCCGACCGCACCTCGATCATCCGCCTGGTCGGCGCCGTGCTGGCTGAGCAGAACGACGAATGGGCCGAAGGCCGCCGCTACATGGGCCTTGAAGTCCTAGCCAAGATCCGCCGCCTCGCCGTCAGTGACACCGGCGGCGAGGCGATCACCGAACCCGCCGCCCTGATCGCCTAGCCTGAACACAGATCACCCGCTGGCCGTCTCATACACCACCAGCGCGGACGTGACCGCCTTCGCGAACAGAGAACCGCGAGTTGTCCGTCGATCCGGAGTCAGACCAGACGCTGAGGTGCGGGACGTGGTCTGGCTGTACGTGGTCCGCGGCTAGTGCGGTGGTGGTGTGCGTCGACGGGGAGTCTCAGGTCCAGGCGCTGGACCGGACAGCACTCATGCCGCCGATCGCCCGAAGGTCACCCGGGCGCCGCACCCCGACTACAGGCGTGCCGGAACTAGCACGCTGTCCGCCGCTCTGGATGTTCGGTTACGGCGGCGACGTGAAAGTCAGCGGACCGCTGTCCGAATCGCTGCACTGACATCAGGGCTGGATAGCCCAGCCTGATTGGTCAGCACGACTGTGTTTGCCCTGTGTTGAGCAGAGCCGATGACGACGAAACGGATCCCTTGATGGTAGGCGGCCGCGTCGTCTGCGGCGCGGGCCGGCCCATTTCCGACCGCGACGATGACGTGACAATTCTGTTGGACGAGTCCATTGAGATATGCGTCGTCGTCCGGTGCGTTGGCCGGCACCACCGTTCGCTGGATATTGACGCCGCCGCCCTTGGCGTAGTCCTGCATTCCGGCCCAAGCCTGCTGCGTCGCGGGCGAGCCGTCGGTGAACAAGCACGCTCGGGTGTTCATCGCGACGTTGCTCACCGGCTTCGGCGGTTCCGGAGAGCTCGTGCCCGACCCCGAGAGCGCGATGATGGCGGTTAGAGCGCCACCGGCGACCACGATGCCGAGACCCCCGAGAAGCGTGGCGCGGCGGCTCAGGCGTGGCACGGCTCACCGATGGTTCGATCGATCGTCACGAGCCCCATCCCTACCGCACCGGCATGGCCTTGGCAACTGATCGTCCAGGGTCGTGCCCGTAGCGTCGGCACGGTTCAGCACCTTTGTACTTAGCGTGTCAAACGATATTGCCAGAATCCTCGAGCACTGACATGCTGCGCCTGACCGAACGTTGATCGTTCGTCGCCATCGGCCCACGAGTGGGCGCGGATGGCCGACACGTGTTGTCCGGCACCAGTGAGAACGAGGACTGCGATGCGTGTATTCGGCGTGCGATCTTCCGTGCGGCGTTCGGTGGCCCGTCTTGGCGTGGTCGCTCTGACTGTGGCGGTGGCCTTGACTCCGGCGCTGTCGCAGGCGGCCGAGATACCGGGCATCCAGTGGAATCTGGGGCAGGGCCACAATCCGGGCGACCCGCCGGTCACGCCGAAGCAGCCGTCCGGTACCGCCGCCGGCAAAGCCCACCACGTGTCGGCCGCGGCTACCAGGGCCACCAGTGGGGCCAAGGGGCACGCGCCCGGGAAGTCGCCCCATGAGCTGCCTGCCGACAAGGCACATGGGAAGACTCCGAATCCGCATGCCTCAGGAAACCCGAAGCCCGTCTCGCCGGCGGCGGCGCCGGCTTTGACGTCGAAGGTGTCGCCGGTCGCGTCGGGGAAGAGCAGCTTCGATGCGACGTCGAGCGTGCGGCAGGGCCACATGGGTGACGCCCGGACCGCCGTCTACAAGAATGCGGACGGCACGTACACGGCGCAGCTGTATCCCGTACGCACTCAGTATCAGCTTCCTGATTCATCGTGGGCGCCGATCGACCTGACGCTCGTCGCCGGGGCGGACGGGCGTCTGCACAGGCGTGCGGACTCCCTGGACACGAGTTTCGCGGCCACTTCCGGTGGCTCCGGGCTGATGACCTTCAACGCCGACGCGGGCCATGGCGTCTCGTTCTCGCTCGCAGGTGCGCAGCCGGTCGCCGGTCGGGCTGCCGGTGACACGGTGACCTACCCCGGCGTGGTGCCCGGGGCCGACCTGGCGCTGAAGGCCGACGCGTCCGGTGTGAAGGAGAGCCTGGTCCTTCAGAACTCCTCGGCCCCGACGACGTGGGTCTTCCCATATCAAGCCAAGGGCCTGACCGCGAAGCTGGATGCCACCACCGGCGACGTGGACTTCGTGGACGCGAACGGTAAAACGGTCGTGGTCGTGCCTCATGGTTCGATGACGGACTCGAAGATCGATCCGGTCTCGCATGATCCGGCGTGGTCCGGCGGCGTCACCTACAGCCTGGTCACCTACCAGGGTTCGCCGGCCCTGCAGGTCAGCCTGGACTCGGCGTGGCTGACCGCCCCGCAGCGGGTCTATCCGGTGACCGTGGATCCGACCTCGATGAACGACAGCTCCGACACCTATGTCGAGACGGTCGACAACACCGGGAACAACGCGTCGTCACCGGTTCTGAAGGTTGGTTCCTACGATGGCGGGACGCACAAGGCCGCTTCGTACCTGGCGTTCACCAACTTCCAGTCGACCTTCAACAACGACTGGATCCGGGGAGCGTGGCTGAACCTCTACGACGTCTGGGACGCGTACTGCCGGGCCGAGAACGTCTACGTATCGCCGGTCACCGGGCCGTGGACGCTCGGAACGATCTCCGATGCCAACAACGGCTACCCCGGCGCGCCGATCGGCAACGCCTTCGGCATCGCAGCCTTCGACAAGAGCCCGAACTGCTTGGGGACCAGCGGCACCGCGAACTGGGAACGGATCGGTCTGAACGCATCGAGTTTCGACCACTACGCACACGGATCCAGCTTCTACGGCTTGGCGGTCTGGGCGGACACCGCCGGCACCAGCACGTCGTGGAAGCAGTTCGCGTCCAACCACAGCGCCAACATCCCGTACCTGAACATCGACTACAGCCCGTACGCGGCGCTGTGGCCGGGATCGCCGACGTGGACGACGGTCCCGACCGCTCTGCAGGCCGGGGTGGCACAGGTGCCCGTGGAGAACTGGGGCAACACGACCTGGACCCCGTCCAACGGTTACGTCCTGCACTGGACCCAGACCAACAAGGCGAACGGCGCCGTCCTGGCCTCTGGAAACGCGGCGATGTCGTCCAACATCGGTCCCCAGCAGCAAGGCACCGTCACCGTGACGCTCCCGCCCCAGCCGGCCGGCGTCACCGTCGTCGTCTCTCTCGATATGTGGGCGCCGGGCAATGTGCCCTTCTCCAGCTATCTCGTTCCCACGGAAGCGTTCGCCTATACGGGAGCCGATATCGCCCCACAGATCGACGGAGAGGCGCCAGCGTCGAACGTCACCTTGACCACGGCGCCGACTCTCATCGCGTACGGCCACGATCCGGACAACTATCCGTCGGGGCTCCAGTACGGATTCTGGGTCTGCCCGGGAACCGCGACCTGGCCGGCGAACTGCGCTTCGTCAGGCTGGTTGCCCGCCGGGGTCAACGCCTGGACGGTGCCGGCGGGGACCCTGGCTTACGGACAGCCCTACTACTGGATCACCCAGAACTATGACGGTACGGCCACGAGCTGGCCCAGCCAGCCTTCGTGGTTCGCGACCGCGGTGGATCAGCCGGTGGTGACGTCGCATCTGGCTCAGAACACCGACCAGCGCGGCTACGACCCCGAGTCTGGGAACTACACGACCGCAGCGACCGACCTGACAGTACCCGGCTCGGGCATGCCGCTGCAGGTGCAACGCACATACAACAGTCTGGACCCGCGGGCCTCCGGTGCGTTCGGCGCTTCCTGGTCGTCAGCGTTCGACATGAGAGCAGCTGTCGACAGCGACGGCACGGGCAACGTCGTCATCACCTACCCGACCGGACAGGCTATCCGGTTCGGGCACAATCCGGACAGCAGCTTCACCGCGCCATCCGGTCGGTTCTCCACCCTCAAGGCCACTGGAACGACCGGTTACACCCTGACCGACAAAGACGGCACCATCTACGTGTTCAGCGGGACTGCCGGCGCCTCTGTCTTCCCCATCGCCTCTATCACCGACCACTCCGGACACGGCGAATCCTTCTCCTATACGGCAGGCCAGCTGTCCAAGGTCACAAACCTGATATCGGGTCGGGCGCTGCACATCACGTGGAACACGCCCACCGGGGCCGGTTCCCCGCACATCGCGTCCGTCGCGACCGACCCGCTGACCGGCACAGACCAGAGCACGGCCATCACCGCCACCTACGGCTACACCGGCGACCAACTGACCTCCTTCTGCCTACCGAAGCTCCAAGCTGCGTGCACGAGGTACACCTACACGACCGGATCCCACGATCGTTCGGTGACGCTGGACGCCGATCCGGCTTCGTATTGGCGGCTCGACGATCCGGCGGGGTCCCCGGTCGCCGCCAGCCAGGTCATCGCCAACGAAGGGTCCGACAACGCGACCTCGGTGAGCACGACGTTCGGAGCAGCGGGGCCGACCACCACCGCCACCGGAGCCAGCTTCGACGGCTCGACGTCCTTCGTGCAGCTGCCCAACGGACAGGTGCAGGGGACCACGTTCCTGACGTTGCAACTGTGGTTCAAGACCTCCGCGACCGGCGCCGCGCAGATGCTCTACTCCACGGGCCACGACCCGGCCAACGCGGCCAACCCCGGAGGCGGGGCGATGCCGGTTCTGTACGTCGGGACCGACGGCAAGCTCCACGGCCACTTCTGGGACACGAAGGTCGCCGGCATGGCGTCGAGCGCGACTGTCACGGACGGTGCCTGGCACCAGGCAGTGCTCACGGCCTCCGGCACCAGTCAGGTGCTGTATCTCGACGGCGCCCAGGTTGGTACCGAGAGCGGGCAACTGGTCAACATAGACCCCTACGACGCGGTCGGCGCCGGGGTGTTCAACAACAACGGCTGGCCGGCCGCACCCGGCGGCAATGTGTGGTCACACTTCAACGGGCAGATCGCGGACGTCGCGTTCTACCAGCGTGCACTGTCCGGACCGCAGATCGGGCAGCTGTATTCCACAGTCAAGGCGCCGTCAACGCTGTTGACCCAGGTCAAGCTTCCCTCCGGAAACATCCAGGCGGCTCCCGCATACGACACCGAAAGCGACCGGCTGACCCAGGTCACCGACTCCAACGGCTCGGTGTGGGGCGTCGGCCGGCCCACTGTGAGCGGGACGTCGACGGTGTACCGCTCTGCGGTCCTGGGCTCGAACCCATACAGCTACTGGCGACTCGGGGACGCCGGCGGTACGACCGCCGCAGACCAGACCGCGGGCGGTTCCGACCGGCCTTCCGTCTACAGCAACGTGACCCTTGGCGTACAGGGGCCGTTCGGGCCGAACGACAGTACCGCGGCGCAGTTCAACGGCACGAACTCGAACCTGTTGCTGCAGACGGCCACCGCGCCCATGGCATCGACCAACGCCGTCGAAATGTGGTTCTCGACGACCAATCCCGGTGTCCTGTTGTCGTTGTCCGCCGATCAGATCACCTCCGCTTCGACGACCAACCAATACACTCCGGTCCTTTACGTCGGTACCGACGGGAAGCTGTACGGCCAGTTCCGTGAGTCCGACAACTCCATCGCGCCGCTGGTCACATCCGCCCCGGTCACGGATGGCAAATGGCACCATGTCGTGATCTCCACGGACGGGCTCAATCAACAGCTGTACCTGGACGGGGCGCAGATAGGGTCGAAGCTCGGCACCGGTTGGGCCACGGGTGGCATCGCCACCGAGTTGTACGTCGGCGCGGGCTTCATCGGTGGGAACTGGCCCGCCCAGGCGCATCAGAGCACGACAAACGCCACTGGTTATCCGAGCTTCTTCAACGGCTCGATAGCCGAGGTCGCCTACTACGAGCACCAGCTCAGCTCCGCCGACGTCGCAGCGCACTTCAAAGCATTCGGCAGCTCCGTCTCGCAGACCGCCCCGACCATGCGGGTCGAGATCACCGACCCCTCAGGCAAGCCGCTCACTTACACCTACGATCCGTTCAGCGGTGGCCGCCTGCTGACCGCGACGGACACGCTGGGCGCGACAACGACCTACGGCTACGACAGCGGCGGCTATCTGAACACGGTGACCGACCCGAACGGCGACGTCGTCACCACCGGGCACGACGTCCGCGGCAACGTCGTGTCCAAGACCACCTGCCAAATGCTGAGCGCCGAGGCCTGCGACACCGCCTACTACACGTACTACCCAGATGACACTTCCACGTCGTTGACGCCAGACCCGCGCAACGACCAGATGACGACTTACCGAGACGGCCGGTCCTCCAGCCCCAGCGATCCCACATACCTGACCCGCTACGCCTACGACGCCGTAGGCGATCTGATCTCCACCACGACCCCTCCGGGTTCCGGCTTCCCCTCTGGCAAGACCCAGACCACCGCCTACACCGACGGCTCGTCGACCTTCCCGGCGGCGGACTCCGGCAATGAGCCGTCCGGTCTGGTCGACCATACGAGGACCCCGAACGGTGCCGTGACCACCTATCGCTACTTCCACAACGGTGATGTCTACTCCGTCACCGATGCGGCGGGCCTGGTCACCAGGTACGGCTATGACGCTCTGGGGCGGGTCCTGACCAAGACCCAGATCAGCGACAGCTATCCCTCCGGCCTAGCCACCACCTATACCTACGATGCCGCTGGCCGCGTGCTTTCCGAGACGGATCCCGCTACCGGAGACCGGGTTTCCGGAGTTACCCACACTCCGGTGACCACCACCGTCTACGGGCCCGATGGCCAAGCCACGTCGGTGACCATCAGCGACGCCACGGGCGGAGACAAGCCACGCCAGACCATCAATGTCTACGACAGTTCGGGCCGTTTGCATACCACCACGGATCCGACCGGTGCTGTCACGACCTACGGCTATGACGCTTACGGCGACAAGAACCAACTCATCGACGCCGCGGGCAACGAGACTGACATGGCCTTCGACCCAGATGGCCGACTGCTGACCACGACGCTGCACAACTACACGGGTGACCCAGTCAACCCGAGCACGGCCAAGGACCTGGTCCGCGAGTCGCGTGCGTACGACCCGGCAGGACGGCTGGCCTCCGTCACCGACGCCATGGGGCGAACCACCGACTACACGTACTACGACAACGGGCGGCTGAACAAGGTCTTCCATCCCGATCCCACGTCGACCATCGGCGGGGGGACGGTCACCGAGGAACGAGCCTACGACGGCGCAGGGAACGTGGCAGGGGACTGTAACTATGACTGTCAGGTCTTCGGGGGCGGCGATACCGGCACCAACACATCCGGCAGCAATGTCTACAACACGTACGACGCGTCGAACTTGCTGACGTTCTCGGAGAATTTTTACGGCACCGCCAGCAACGGTGACGACGAAGTGCGACGGACCTCGTACGCCTACGACCCGGACGGTCACCAGACGGCGGTAGCCACCTCCGACGACGCTTACGCGACTGTCGACACTACGAACTACACCTACGACCCGCTCGGACGGGTCACGAGTAAGACCGTGCAGGACTCCAGCAACGCCCAATCGTGGAGCGCGTCTCTGGGCGGCAAGTGGAACCTCGACGACGGCGCGACCACGGTCGTCCCCGACGGGTCCGCCGCGAACCATCCGGGCACACTCGCCGGCAACGTGCTGTGGTCGTCTGCCACACACCCCAACGGCGACCCCGGAGGCTCTGCGCAGTTCGACGCCACGCCCGGAGAGTCGATCACCACAAGTGGGCCAGCCGTCGATACTTCCAAACCGTTCACAGTGTCGGCCTGGGTCAATTTGAAGGACACCAGCACCTACCACGCTGTCCTAAGCCAGGACGGTACGAACGGCGGATACGGTTTCTGGCTCGGCTACGACCACAACCTGAACGCATGGGCTTTCACCACGACGAACACCGACTCGGCCAATCCCTCGACCTGGTACTCCGCAGCCTCGCCCGCCGGCTCGGCCAAGACCGGTGTCTGGACGCACCTGGTGGGGGCGTTCGACGGGACCCGCCTGAACCTCTACGTCAACGGTAACTGGCAGTCCCGCGCGGACAACTGGCCGGGCGCGTTCAACACCGCCGGACCGGTCCAAATCGGCGGAGAGCCCGGGGGCAAGTCGTTCAGCGGCAACATCCAGAACGTGGGCATCTACAGCCGGGCCCTGTCCTGGAACGAGATCGTCGGACTCTACGACGGGATCACCTCGGCGGGCCCGGGGCTCAACGGCCTGACCGGCAGCTGGTCGCTGACCTCCGAGTACACGTCGAGCGCGCTGGACACCTCGGCGTCGCTGGACCAGCACGCCTTCGACGCGAGACCGGGATCCAACGAACAAATCCTCTGGTCGGCTGAACACGGAGGTTCCGCGGCGTTCGACGGAACCGACACGGCGCTTGAGGCCAGCAACACGGTGGATACCGGAGCTGGAAAGAGCTTCACCGTCACCGCATGGGCCAAGCTCACATCCGCCGGAGGAACCGCAGACATCGTCTCCCAGAGCGCCACGCAGTCATCAGGGTTCGATCTTCAATATGACAGCACCGACAACGCCTGGGCCTTCTCCCGCTCCACTCAAGATGTCGCGAACCCCACGGTCAGCCGAGCCCACACCAGCTCGGCGCCCGCCCTGGGAGTCTGGACGCATTTGGCAGGCGTCTACGACGCGACGAAGAACACGCTCAGTCTCTACGTGAACGGCAGTCTTGCCGGGACCGCGACCGACACCACACCGATCCCGTCCGCCGGGAACCTCGTCATCGGCCGCGGACAGAACAACGCGGCACCGGCGTACTGGTTCACCGGGAAGATATCCGGCGTCCAGGCGTACTACCGCGCGCTGTCGGCCACGGAAATCGGCACCGTCTACTCCGGTGGCTCCCTTCTGAAGCCGACGAACGTGCTGACCACCACCTGGACACTGGACCAGCGTGGCCTCGTGGTCGCCGCCATCGATCCGCGCGGAAACGCCCCAGGTGCCACGAAGGCCGGCTACACCACCACCTACACCAACGACGAGGCCGGGCGCCGGGTCATCACCACGCTGCCGACGGTCAACGTCGAGACTGCCGGTGGCACGCCGGTCGCGACCCACCCGATGTCCCAGACGGGCTACGACACGTTCGGCGACGCCGTGGAGTCTCAAGACGCGAACGGGAACATCACCGCCACCGCATTCGACGGCGACGGTCGGACCGCCGGGACGACTTCGCCGTCCTATACCGCACCTGGAACCCCCACCGCGATAACGGGCACCGTCACGACCGACTACACGAAGCTCGGTCAGATCCAGGATCTGAAGGACCCACTGGGCAACATCACCAGCTTCACCTACGACCAACTCGGCGACACCGCGACCAAGACCGACCCGCCGATAGGCGCGAGCAGTACCGGCGGCGTCTCGCACACCGTGTACTACCCAGACGGCAAGCCGCAGAACAGCACCGACCCGACTGGCGCTCAGAGCCAGGCGACGTACGACTACATGGGACGGGTCGCGACCAGCACCAAGATCGTGCGGCAGCCGACCCCTCAGGCCGACATCACGACATACGGATACGACAGCCTGGGTGACGTCACGAGTATCAAGTCCCCGTCTGGGGTCACGACCAGTGCCACGTACGACTACATCGGAGAGCGGACCACCTCTGTAGACGGCGCGGGCAACACGACTTACTACTACTACAACGAGGTCGGTCTCCCGAACGAGACGGACTACCCTGACGGCACCTGGCAGACCGTCGACTACGACCTCGCCGGTCGTCCTGTGACCGAGACCGACTACGACGCCACCAACACGAAGATCCGGTCCACCAGCACCGGCTACGACCTGGCGGGCAACCAGATTTGGACGAAGGACGCGCTGAACAACCAGACGACCTTCGCCTACGACGCCGCCAATCGGCTCACCTCCCAGGCCGAACCGGTAACCGCCAACCATTCCATCACCACGACATACGGCTATGACGCAGCCGGGAACCGCACTCGCTACACCGACGGCAACGGACAGCCGTGGATCACGACGTACAACCCGTGGAACCTGCTGGAGTCCACGATTGAGCCGTCCACGCCGGCGTTCCCGAATCTCGCCGATCGGACCACCACCCGCGCGTATGACCAGGCCGGCCGCTTGGCGACCATCGATGAACCCGGTGGTGTGGTCCTCAGCCAGTCCTTCGATGCCTTGGGCAACGTGACGAAGCAGACGGGGACTGGAGCCGAGACGGCCACCGTCGACCATACCTATAGCTACGACACGGCCAGCCGCTTGACCTCAGTGGCGGCGCCCGGCGGCACCGACGCCTTCACGCTTGACGACCGCGGCGAACTGCTCAGCGCCTCTGGTCCGTCCGGAGCATCGAGCTTCGCGTACAACGCTGACGGTGCCATGAACAGTCGCACTGATGCTGCCGGCGCAGCCTCCTATGGATACGACACCGCTGGGCGCCTGTCCACCATCACCGACCCACTGACCGGCAGCACCCTGACCTACGGCTACAACGAGATGGACGAGGTCTCGTCCATCAACTACGGGACCGGCGGCGACGTCCGCACGTTCGGCTACGACGGCCTGCAGGAACTGACCAGCGACACGCTCAAGACCTCCGCGGGTGCCACGGTCGCCTCGATCGGTTACGGCTACAACCTTGACGGCAACCTCACGTCCAAGAACCTCACCGGCTTCGCCGGCTCCGCGACGAACACCTACACGTACGACTTCGACCAGCGGCTGACCTCCTGGAACAACGGGACCGCCGCCGTCTCCTACGGCTACGACGACAACTCCAACCGCACCACCGTCGGAGCCAAGACTTTCACGTATAACGCTCGCAACCAGCTCACCTCAGACGGCACCAACAGCTACACCTACAGGGCTCGAGGGACGCTCGCGGCAAAGACCCCGGCAAGCGGCGCGGCGGAGGCCTACACCTTCGACGCCTTCGACCGGATGATCACCGACGGGCCCCAGAGTTACACCTACGACGGCCTGGACCGCGTGATGAGCGCGGGTACCGCCACCGGCTTCGCCTACAGCGGAACGAGCAACACCCTTGCCACTGATGGAGCGGCCTCCTACAGCCGTGACCCATCGGGCAACCTGATCGGCGTCAGCCAGGTCGGCGTCAAAACCCTGGCTTACACCGACCGCCACGGCGACGTGGTCGGTCAGTTCCAGGGCGCCGCCACAGCCCTGACGTCTTCGGTCGCCTACGACCCCCTGGGCGCGGTCATCGCGAGTACCAGCCAAACCGGGCTGGGATTCCAAAGCGGATGGACCGACAAGACCACCGGCAAGGTCGACATGGCCTCGCGCTGGTATGACCCCGCCACCGGACAGTTCGCCAGCCAGGACACCTACGCCAACAGCCCGAACCCGCTCTCGGCGAACGCCAACGCCTACGGCTACGGCGACGTGAACCCGCTGGACATGACCGACCCGAGCGGCCACAGCGGAACAGCGGTGTTGGCGGGCACCTGCACGGCAGCGGCCGTCACCGAGGAAATCCCCGGCGTCGATGTCGCCACCGACGGCGCTTGTGTGGGCAGCGCCCTGGTGGTCGGCGGCATCCAGCTCGCCACCATGGTCGGCGGCTGGTTCGGCTCCGGGTGGCTGGTCGGCGGCCACAAGCACCACGGCCACAAGAACCAATCCCAATCGTCGTCCGCCCCGACCTACGACCCGCACGACTTCGACTGGCTCAACTCCACCATCTCCAACCTCGTCAGCGACGCTTCCACGCTGTGGACCTTCGGTAATTACGTTTGGAACCACCTCCCGAAGAACCCGCCGCCGCCCTGCACCAGCTGCACCCCACCGCCGAACAAGAACCAGCAGCAGACTCCTCCGGACACGAAGTACTACCCGCCAGCGCCCCCGCCGCCGCCGACCCCCGCCCAGTACGCGCTGCAGCCCGCCGCACACGCGAAGCCGCCGAAGCTGGGCCAAGGCTCGGGAATCGACTACTCGCCGACCATCGTCAAGCAGGTCCTCACGGCGCTCGTGGTCCAGGTGACTTCGGAGATCGATGCCTACCGTCCGCACGACGCCGCAGCCAGTTCGACTCCGGCCAGCAGCGTGGCCAACGGTGGTACCGGGCTGGGCGGCTGCAGCGCGCCGATGGGGTATCAATGCACCGCTAGCGGCAACTACGTCGATCTCACGACGGGGGAGGTAGTCTGCGGTAAGAGCAGCCTCAGCCTCAATGAGAGTTGTGCCAATCACCTCGGCATCACGCCAAGTCGTGATCCGGATTGGACCATAACCGATGGGGTGAAAGACACCGTGGGTTATGCCTATCAGCAGTACGTCACCGGGCAGGATTATGAAGAGCGTTGGTCGTATCTCAGTCCCGACATCAGGCCGGATGGCGGGCCCAGTGTCTATGGCTCTATCGTCGACACTAAGGCCATCGGCGGAAAGGGCTGGGAAGAATCCTTCTATAACTCACCGAAGTTCGACGAGATGAAGCTTGTCCGTCAGACTCAGCGTTACTTGAGTTTGAATGCAGCCCTTAACGGGTTCGGGGTGCGATTTGCTTCCAACGATCCGAGTGCTGCCGCGTTCTTCCGCAACGTTCTGCGAGATTGGTTCCCGGACCAGATGGAGGACGGTACCCTTCAAGTCTGGCACGTGCCTTGGATGCCTCGATTCTGACTTGGCAGAGGGACCATCGCCCGGTAGCCAGCATGCAGTGGCGGACCATCGAAGTTCTGACGTGCGCCTTGGGTCGGCAGCAGGCGATGGAGGGTTTGAGCTGTGGGATATGAAGCGGTCGTCGCAGTGATCGGCGACCTCGCCATTCGGGGTGCGGGCTCGGATGATGAGGCTGTGGAAGCCATCTTCGAGGCAAGGGGATGGAGCCTTTCGTTCGAGTATCCGAAAACCAGGCTGTGGGTTCACGGCGAAATCGAGGCGAGACTTCGTGGAGGCGGCGGAGGGGGGTACATCGAGTTCATCTTGAGCGAGTGGGACACCGACTGGGGTCCGAATGAAGGTGAACTGGCGAACGCCGAACGCGACCTTTCCGTTCAGATTGACGACATCGTTGGGGCGATCCGCATTCAATCCGATGTCGTGGAAGTGGACCCTGCTCGGACTTTGGACGATCTCGTAGCTAAGCGTGCGTTCAATGTGGTCTCCTCTCAGTTGCTGTTCGGGGTTCTTCCGGGTGATGGTGTCATTCCAATGATGAATATCGCCAGGTTGATGCGATAGGCTCGTTCCGGTTATCGCCGGATCCGGCAGCGAGCATGACTTCGAGCGAGGATCTATGGGCCCAGAGATGCTGGATGTGGCGACGGAAGCGCTCGAGTCCTCCTTAGAGGACATCGATCCGGAAGGTTTGCCGGCACTGCTCCGGAGCCTTGACCTCGATGAGTCAGCACCCACAAACACGTTGCCGGTGTGACGCATGGGTCTTCGTTTTGCGATCGTCTGTCCGTTTCTGCTGGTCCGGTGGGGCGCCGGGGTCGGCCGAGACGCTCGGCGGGGCGGCGCGGTTCCACGGTCCGCCCGGGCTGATTCGGGGGTCCTTCTCCGGTCGCAGGGATGGTGGTGTTGCAGGTCAGCCGGGGTCCGGCAGGGCGGACAGGCGCCGCCAGCAGGTCGTGAAGGCTCCTGCCCAGGGCCAGTCAGCGGGGATCTTGAGATCCTGCGGCGGGCATGGGAGACCAGGCGGGCCGGCAGGTGCCACAGGCGGTAGCGCAGGGTGTCGGGCTCGGCGTCTGCGAGGTCGACCTCGCTGTGCAGGCCCAGGAGCCTGGTCCAGGCGCGTCCAGGTCGGCGGCGAGGTTCGCCGCCAGGACCCAGCCGAGGTTGATGTCCCACAGCTTCGAGGGGAGTCTGGTCAGGCCCATCGCCTTGTTGACGCGTACCCGGCCCTCGGCCGCGCCGCCGCGCTGGCGGTGGAGCACGTCGGCGAACCACGGGTGGTGTGAGCCGGGAACGCCGCGCATGCGGGCGAAGTCGATCGCGGTGACCTGGTAGCGCCACCCTTTGGTCTTCTCGAAGTCGGTGAGTTTGCGCTCGTGCCGTCGTGAGGGCCGGGAGCGGCGGGCGATCAGCCGGGTGCCCGGCGGCCAACCCGCGGTGCGGGCGTTCAGATCGGCGATTTCAGCCACGGCGCAGTGGTCCTGGATCTCCCCGCCGGTGTCGACCGCGGCAGCCCAGGCCGACTCCGGCAGCTTGGCGATCGCCGCCTCGTCGGCGTCGGTGACCTTTATCTCAACGGCTACCACAAAAACAGGATGCGAAGTCTGCTGGACGTCGGCTCCGCCCTGGACGACGTCGCCACGTATGATCCGCGCGTCCTCGCCAAGATCACCTCGAACCTGAACTCCTACATCAAGTGCCTGCGCACAGCAGTTGGGGTTACCGACGAACAGGCTCGGTTCAAGCGATGGATGACGCTTGGGGCCGGGCCCTGGCCTGATCGATTTTCGGGACGAGTTTCGACCCGCCGCGCTCGGTTCGAGGCGGCTTCGGACGGCCGATTGCTCTTTCAGCGGAGTTGGGGGGCAGGCTCGTGTCGCCTCCCTAGATTTGACTTACGAACGAGTGGTGATGCCACAGCGGCGGTCTAAGCTTCAGGCATCATCTCGCGGCATCGATGCCATCACTCGGGGGGTTTCTCTATGCGTGCTCGGCGCGTGACGACGGTTGCGTTGTCCACATTGCCCGTGATCCTGGCGGCGGCTCCCGGGATCGGCCACGCCGCCGACGCCGTGACGCTGTTCGTCGACAACCGCCCGCAGGCGCATTGCGACGCGTCGGCGGACGCCACCGGGACCGCGGCCGCGCCGTTCTGCACCATTACGGCGGCGATGAACAAGGTGGGTCCGGGCGGGACGGTGCTGGTGCAAGGCGGCGATTATTGGGAGGACATCAACGTCGCCGTGTCCGGCACCCCGGGGGCGCCGACCACTATCAAGGCTGTGAATCCGGACATCGAGTTCTGGCCGTTGACGACCGGCTTCACGGTGCGCGGACAGCACGATGTCGTGATCGACGGCTTCCCGATCCTCGGTGTCCCTAACGCGATCGCGGTGAGCGACTCCACGCGGATCACCATCTCGCACAACGTCACCAGCGGCAACAACGCCCCGGGTGCAGCGATCCACTTGTCGCACGTCAGTGACTCCTCCGTGGTCGACAACCAGGTGGCGCAGGGAAGCGATGGAATTGTCGTCGACGGCGGCTCGTCCTCGGTGGTCGTCGCCAACGACATCGCCTGGGCAGTCGGCGGGGTGGGCGTCCGGGTCGTCGACAGCGCCGGGACCGCTGTCACGAACAACACGCTGGACCATTCCGCCTGCGTCGGCGTGGCGGTGACCGGAACCTCCGTCGGGACCAGCGTGCAGAACAACGTCATCTCAGGCAACGGTGACTACGGCACCTGCGCCTCGAAGGGCGAAGATTCCAGGGGCCAGCTCGCGGTGACCTCGTCGACCAGCGGCACGGTGGCCGACTACAACGACGTCTACACCACGGCCGGAAACTACGGGTTCCTCTACACGTGGAACGGCACCAGGTATACCGCAGTCTCCGCCTTCACCGCCGACACCCACCAGGGCGGCCACGACCTCGTCTCCGACGACGGCGCCACGTCCTTCGACCGGCGGGTGCCGACCGGCTACGCCGCCGATTCCGCGAACGCGGACGCGCCGGGCGTGCAGGCCTCCGACTACTACGGACATCCGGCGACCGACGACCCGAAGGTCGCCGACGCCGGCGTCGGCACGATTTCGTATCTGGACCGCGGTGCGATCGAGAACCTGGGCACCGGCTACCTCGAACTCGGCACCGACAGCGGCGTCACGTCGGACGGCCACGGAACCGTCAGGGCACAGGCGACGCCTGTCGGTGACCTGTGGGACCAGGCTGTCAGTTACACTTTCGACTTCGGCGACGGGACGGTCGTCGGGCCGCAGACCTCGGTGACCGCCGCGCACACATACAGCTCGGCCGGCGAGTTCGAGATGGTCCTCACTGCCACGTATCCCGGCGGCCGGACCATCTCGACGAGTCGGCAGATGGCCGGAACCGTGGTCACCAGCGCCCCGCACTTCACGGTTACCGCCGTCGCCGGGGGAATGACCGCGATGGTCAGTGTCAACGGACTGGATGAGCCGCTGGCGCCGGGCAGGTACATCATCAACTTCGGGGACGGAACCACGCCGCTCGGCTACGAAGTCGCCGCCGGGCAGCCGGAACTGAATGTCCTGCACACGTACACCGCGGCAGGCACCTACCCGCTCATGGTCGTGTACTACAACGCCGACGGCTACCGCCTCGGGCAGGCCCAGTCCAATCCCCCGTCGGTGACGCTGCCCGCGGCGGGCCCGACGCCCACGCCGCCCCAGCCGCCGACCCCGGTGCCGCCGTCACCCCCGACGCCCGGCACCGGCGCACCGAAGGTCTACCGCGATGCCGGCGATGACCGGGTCGGGACCGGGATCGCGATCTCGCAGCAGCGCTGGACGGCCGCTGGCTCGGCGAAAGCCGTGGTGCTGGCCACGAGCCTCAACTACCCTGACGCGCTGTCCGGCGGGCCGCTGGCGGCGAAGAAGGGTGGCCCCCTGCTGCTGACCAATGGCTCGACCACCCGACTCGACCCGCGGGTGCTGACCGAGATCCGACGGGTCTTGCCGGCCGGCGGCGCCGTCCACGTCCTGGGTGGCGACGGCGCGATGAACCCGGCGATCGTCCGTCAGCTCAAGTCCCTGGGCTACACGGTCGCGCAGTACAAGGGTGCCGACCGCGCCGACACCGCACTGCGCGTCGCCCGCGACGGCATGGGCTCGCCCCAGCACGCGGTCCTGGCCACCGGCACCGGATTCGCCGACGCCCTGGCGGCCGGCCCCTACGCCGCAGGCCCCTTCGCCGACGCCCCCGGAGCCCCGGCGGCGATTCTGCTATCCGACGGCACCCATCTCGACGCCGCCACCGCCGCATACCTGAACGGCAAGACCGTCGCGACCGTCGGTGCCCAGGTCGGTCACGCCCTGCCGCACGCCGCGAAGTCGTTTCCAGGTCGGGACCGGTTCGACACCGCGGCCCGCGTCGCCCGGGAGTTCACCGGACCCTTCGCCACGACACAGGTCGGTATCGCCAACGGCGTCGCCTCGACGACCAACCCCGGCTACGCCGACGCGCTCACCGGCGGCACTTTCATGGCCGAATCCAACGGCCCGATCGTTTTGGTCGACGGGATCAACAACAGCGTCCCGGTCGATTCGCAGGACGTCCTAGTCAGCCGCGCCAGCAACACCAGGGCAGACATCTTCGGCGGTGCCAGCGTTATCTCGCCCGCGCTCGCAGCGTCCATCGTCGCTCTGCTGCACGGCACCGCCCAGTTCTGATATCGCACGACGCTGTTGATGACGCATGGGCATTCATGCGTACTGGACCGGCGTCCACGTGTTCGAGTACCGGGCTGAGTGAAACCGGCTGCTGCGTCGCCTAATCTCGCCTATTAGCTCGACGGGTCGTGGTTGAACGAAACAGATATTTCGTTCAGGGAGCTGCCGATGCCCATTGGGCCTGGACGTAGTTGGCCTAGGCGAATGACTGGTAGATGTCGATGAACACAACGCTTTGCATGTAGCTCGTGCGGAGGAACGGCGCTTTACTGTAAGGCAGTCCCCTCATTGGGCTCCGCTGGTTACATCCGCGGGTTACAAGAGGACCGTTCCGCTGATCGAAAGTTGTGCGCTCCAGCGGCAGCCTACGCCGTGCCCATTTTGATGCTCTCCCTCCGGGGGCACATACGATGATCGGAAGATCCGGATAACGGAGCCTGGCGGTTTGGCCGTCGGGCGTTCTCTGTCGCGCGAGCCTGCGCGACAGCCGCGTGTCCCCGTGCCAGGCACTCATTCAGACAGCTCATCGTATCCGGTGGAGGCGTGTCGGAAGCCTTGCTGTGTCCATTTCAGCTGGTGGACTGAACGGGACGTCAGTTCGCGGCTGCTCACCTGGACAGTCCTCGCCGATGAGCAGCTCCGGCGATCGGCAGCCGCTCGCAAATTCTTGGCTGAGAGTCGGTGTGCCTGCTAGGAGGCGTTCCACTCGCTGGCGCTGGCGGCGTAGACGGTGCGGCGGGCGCGGTTCAGATTGCCGAGCGGGCGGAAGGTCGCGGGGGCGTGCCAGGGGTTGAAGGCGAGGGTGTCGACGTGGTCGCGGGTGGTCAGGCCCTTCGGGCTGAGGATGTTCTGGGTGGGGAGCGTGAGGGTGGCTACGGCGTGCCAGGGTGAGTCACCTTCCTTCCATTCGACTGCTCCGTTTTCGATTGGTGTCAGCTTCTCGCTGACGTACTTCTGGATGTGCAGGGCGAAACGGATCGGTGATTCGCTTAGGCGGGTTGCGAAATCGGTCTGGAGTCTGTCGGCAGGGTCCGGTGGCGGGGTGGTTGGCGGGACGGGGCCGCTGAGCGGACTGAGGCGGAATCTGACGGGGCCGGCGTGGCCCCACAGGACGGCTCCGCGGCTCCAATAGGACTCCAGAGCCAGGCTGGCCGAGGGGCGGTTGGCTTGCCTGAGGTTGCCGAGGATGCGGGCAGTTTCGGAAGGGCCGAAGCTTGCCAGCATGCGAGGCAGGACCAGGGGTTTGGGGCCGGCGCCGATTCTGGCGATCTGTACGAACTGGGTGGCGTCGCGTGCGTGGGAGACCGGGTAGCTGGTCATGAGCAGGTCGTGCTTGTCGCCGCTCGGGAGGGCGATCTTCAGTGCCGCGCCGCGGAGGTCGGCGGTGCTGTCGGGGCGGATGGTGCCGCTGGCGTTGGACAGGCGGACGATGGCTGGTAGCCGGGCTCCGGCGGTGAAATCGCCTGCGCGCAGGCTCGGGGGTAGATCGGTCCGGAAAGCGAGTTCGGCGTTGTCCACTCCGACGACGATCTTGGCGTGGAATGTGCGGCGAGAGATCTGCGAGCCGGATTTCTTTTTGTTGGTTCGCTGGAGGCCGACGATCACGTCCGCCAGGTCGCGGAAGTGGGCTTGTTCGGCCTCCGGTGAGCCGCCGTGGTAGAGCTCGCGCCAGCCGGGCGCTGTGTCCTGTGCGTTCGGCGGAGGATCGTGGCTGTCTTTCATATGGGTCTTCCTTTGCGGTGCGGTTGTTCAGATGAGCCGGGCGTTGTGTGTTGCGCTGTCGATGACGTCGTCGAGGCGGCCGGCGAGGACCTGTCGTACCGCGCTGAGCGTGAATCCGACGGCTGTTCTAGCCGGCACGTGGGCCGGGACCGCGAGGGCGTAAGGGTCGACGAGGACGTCGACGACGACCGGGCCTCCGGTGTGGGCCAGTGCGGTGGCCAGGCCGTCCGCCACGTCGCCGGGGTCTTCGATGCGGACGCCCTTGGCGCCCATGGCCTCGGCGACGGCGGCGAAGTCGGGGTTGGCGAAGTCGGTTCCGAACGGGACGAAGCCGGCTTCCTGCTGCTCGATCTTGACGAAGTCCAGGCCGCTGTTGTTCAGCACGATGTGCATGACGGGGAGTCGGCGCTGCACCTCCGTGAGCAGGTCCCCGAGCGCGAGCATGGTGAAGCCCCCGTCGCCGCACAGCGCGATCGTCTGGCGCCCGGGAAAGGCCAGTTGGGCCCCGAACGCGCCGGGTGACGCGGTGGCCATCGACGCCCAGGAGAACGATCCGAACAGCCGTCGCCCGGGCCCGTACTTGATGTGCCGGGCCGCCCAGATGACGGGCGTGCCCGTGTCGGCGAAGAACAGCGCGTCGTCGTCGGCGAGGTCGCTGAGGACGGTGGCGAGGTATTCCGGTCGGATCGGATTGATCCGCGGCCCCTTGTCTGCGTAGTGGCGCATTTTGCGGTGGAAGTGCTCGGTCTCCTCCACGCAACGGGCGAGGAACTTGTTGTCGGGCTTCGGCTTGACCAACGGCAGTAGGGCGGCGAGGGTCGCGCCCACGTCGCCGGTGACGCCCAACTCCACCGGCACGCGTCGGCCGAGCCGTTCGGGGTTCCGGTCGACCTGGATGATGCGGGTTCTGCCGTGTGGCAGGAAATCGGTGAAAGGGAAGTCGGTGCCGAGCATCAGCAGTACGTCCGCGTGCTCTAGCGCGTGATGGCAGCCGCCGTAACCGAGCAGGCCGGTCATCCCGACGGCGTTTGCGTTGTCGTGTTCCAGGAACTGCTTCCCCTTGAGGGTGTAGCCGACCGGTGCGTTGAGTTTTCCGGCCAGCGCTGTCACCTCGGCGTGCGCGTCGGCACAACCCTGGCCGCCGAAGATCGCCACCGTTCCCGCTTCGTTGATGATCTCGGCCATGGCCGCGAGATCCTCCGCACCGGCTGGGGCGCGTGCGGGGCGGGGCAGCCGGATCTCGTAGCGCTCCTTCGGTGCGTGCGCCGCCGCGATGTCGCCGGGCAGGGAGATCACGGCGGGGCCGCCCCGGGTCACGGCGGCCGTCACCGCGGAGGTGACGAGGGTGCGGAGTTGGTCGGGATTGACGAGCCGGCCCACGTACACCGCCGCGGGCGCCAAGAACCGGTAGGGGTTCACCTCCTCGATGGTGTCGCTGTCCATCAGACCGGTTTCCGTGTCGCCGGCCAGGACGATGACGGGCACCTGTTCCTTCAGGGCGTCCATCATCCCGTTGACGAGGTGAGCCACCCCTGGGCCGGCCGTCCCGCACACGGCGACCGGCTTCCCGGTCAGTTTCGCCTCGGCGACCGCGGCGAAGACACCGAACTCCTCGTTGCGCACGTGCACGAAGTCGACCCGGCCGTTGCGGCGCATCGCGTCGACTACCGGGTTCAGCGCGTCGCCCACGATCCCATAACAACGTCGCACGCCAGCGCTGACCAGCATTTCCCACAGGCTGTCGGCCACGGTATTGGACATAGTGCGTATCCTCCGCTCTCAGCGGGTCTCGTCGGATTCGGTCAGCACGGGATCTCCGGTCGCGGCGTCGAGGACTCCGGCACGCGGGCTCAGTGCCCAGTCGAGGGCGAAGTCGGCCACGGCCTCCCAACCGGGCTCTCCGCAGGTGAAGTGATCGCGGCCCTCGAAGACGGTGTGGGCGGTGATCGCCGTCGAGTGCTTCACGTTCTTCTCGTAGTTCCGCGCTTGGACGGCGGGGGGCAGGATGTGGTCGCTCCCGCCGGAGACGAACAGCAGCGGCGCCCTTTCGTCGTCGGCGAAGTCGAAGGTCGTGGCCGCGCGCGGGGTGACGGCCGCGAGGCCGCCCTGGAACAGGATGCGAGCCGGGGTCGGAACCGCGTAGCGGTCGTAGGCCTGCTGGGAGGAGTCCTCATCCAGGGTGTTGGTGAAGGCGTAGTGGAACTGCTTTGGAGTCAGGGGGACGGCCCGGTGCACGTTCGCCGGGTCCTTCAAGACCGGCAGGACCGAGCGCAGTTCCGAGAGCGGCATCGTGTTCACGCCCTTGACCGCGGCGCCGTCGATCGATACCCCGGCCGCACCGAGCCCGGCGCCCACCAGCAGTTGGGCGAAGGTCCCGCCGAACGAGTGCCCCATGATGATCGGCGGTGTGTCGAGCTTCTCGACGATATCGGTGAGATGGTCCATCACCTCCCGTACGCCAACGCCGGCGATAGCCGAGGCGTCCTGGCGAAGCGCCGCCACCCCGGCCTCTCCCGGCTCGATCCCGGGGTATCCGGGCGTGAGCACGGTGAAGCCGCGCTCCTCGTACCGCGCTGCCCAGTGCTCCCAGGCGAGCGGTGTCATCCACAGGCCGTGGATCAGGACGATCGTGTCCGGTGCAGAAGCCATGCCGGCATCCTTCGGTCGCTACGGAGGCCGGCACGGCGAACTCCCTGCCGGCTCTGTTCTTGCGCCGTCAGCGTGACACCGCTCGTACTGTGCACGGGGCCAAGGATTCGGCCCTCTGTTGTGCTCGGTGACAACCGCCGCTACAGCATGTCCGGCGGCGGGAGCAGGAAGTTCCATGCGCTCAGCACACCGCTGATGAACGCCACGAGCGAGGCAGGTACCAGCGCATAAAACCCGGCGGACATGCCGGACGCCACGACGGCTCCGCCGGCCACGAACAGCATCATGACGACGATGCCGGTGTCACGACGGTCGAACAGGCCGGTCAGCCGCTTATCGGCGCCGGGACCGCGCCTGCGTCGCCCGATCACCAGCAGGCTCAGGCCTCCGCTCAGCCCGACCGTGACGAGTTCGGCACCCGAGACCAAGTCGGTCTGGCCGGGTGCCAGCAGAACCGTTGCCATGATGAGCGGCGCGAGGAACAGTACGAGTGTCTGTGCCGCGATCGCGCGCAGCCCCGGGTGCCTGGCGATCCGGTCGGCGTTGAGGGACACCGCGACGAACAACAGCCCGGTGAGGGCGCCGCTGGCACCTCCGGTCATCACGGCGAAGCTTTCCCAGCCAACAGAACCGGCCATTTCTTCTACTCCCGCGGACGGCAACTGGAACAGGTCATTGGGGACCTCATTGGAGGCAGGCTTGTGACCCTCCCGGGCAGTGCCCAGGATGGGAGTGCCTCGGACGGGAGCGCGCTGTGCGTCCGGTGTGTGACGAACTCCAGCACCGGCTCCCCTGACGGATACGCGCTCTGCCCCAGCCATTCAAGGCTTCTCTGTCCTGTGCGGGGGCACGAAGACGCACCGGGATTTTGGGAGATCGCCCTACGCCGGCGTCGATAACTTCGCCGCATGAACAAGAGCCCCGTCGCCCGCCTGGGCGCTTCCTGGATCTGGCACCTGCTCTACGGGCTGGCCTCGATACTCACCGGCGTCATCGCTGTGGCGTGGCCCGGTCCGACCCTCGTTGTCCTCGCGGTGGTCTTCGGCGCCCAACTGATCGCCACCGGCGTGTTCCGGTTGGTGGGCTCGGCGAGCCTGCAGGAGACCGGCACCGCCCGCACCCTCACGGCGATCCTCGGCGTGGTGAGCCTGCTGCTCGGGGTGTACGCGATCCGGCACATTCTGATCACCGTGCTCGCACTGGGGCTGCTGCTCGGCATCGACTGGGTCGTGGACGGTTTCACCGCCGTGTTCGCGGCCGTCGATCATCCCGGCCTGCCCGGTCGAGGGTGGAACGTGTTCATCGGGCTGCTTGGTGCCTTTGCCGGTCTGACCCTGCTGAGCTGGCCGGGATTGTCGCTGCTGACACTGTCCCTCTTGGCCGGCCTGTGGATGATCATGCTCGGTGCCATGCAACTGGGACTGGCGCGTCGGATCCGTGGCGGCGCTCGACCGGTCTAGGTCCCCTCCCGGATTCAGGAAAATGGCCTCCTGGCTCGGGAAACTAGTCGAAGGCGTCAG
>Ga0207671_10001899_pt1 | contig 23236 bp, 19 predicted proteins | sample KBSC24metaG_FD_184352 | JGI IMG/M metagenome (GOLD analysis project Ga0207671, IMG submission 184352) | Corn rhizosphere microbial communities from Kellogg Biological Station, Michigan, USA - KBS C2-4 metaG (SPAdes) (version 2) | ecosystem: Host-associated > Plants > Roots > Rhizosphere > Soil... | reverse complement strand
GTTTACCACATCCCTTTGAAAGTTTTGCAGTACCAGGATATTGATATTATGATTGGTGCCAATTTTTCGTCCGTAGGATAAAACGTTATTGACGTTGGCAGACACGTAATTGCTGCTGTAATCATAAGAAGTAGCAATCCCCTGTGCCGATAGTGTTGTAGGTGAGCTAAATTGGTTTTGGCTCATATTAGTGCTACCCGATCCTTCAATTTTATACAATAACCCAGGTAGTATCTGGTAGTGTAAACCTATAAAGCCGGTTAAGAGATCGTTTCTGTCCAGGTTTCTTAATTGATCATAATCACCCCGGTATCTGGCAATATCCGTGTCATTGGTATAGTACAATGAACTTGGCTGTTGAAAACCAGATAGAGGATTGATCTCATGCGGGTCGTTGCCTAAGCCCGGCTGCCTGTCGACCCTCGAAAAGCTGATGTTTACCTCAGTGCTTAATTTTTTATTGATCTGATAATCAATGTTCGAGCGGAAGGAATAGCGCTTAAAGCCGGTTCCGTATAAAACACCGTTCTCGTCATAGTTATTTAAACTGAAGCGGTAATTGATGGCATCTGTAGCTCCGGCTATAGATAAGTCGACATTGTGGATATAGCCTTTACGGTAAAATAATCCCTGCCAGTTAGTGGCATTATTAAATGCCGGATTTAAACTGTCTGTAAGCATTTGTGGTAATGAACCAATTGCTCTTACACCACCCTGTTGGGTTAGGAAATTAAGCTTTTGATTTCGCTCATAGGAACCGGTTGCTGTTTCAACTAGTTTAGGCTGATCAGAGAAACCGCCGTAAACGTTTAAGTTTATTTGCGGTTTTCCTTTAACAGCTCTTTTTGTTTTTATAGTTACTACGCCATTTGCGCCCCTTGAACCCCATATGGCCGTGGCGGCTGCATCTTTGGCTATCTGTATGCTTTCAATATCATTAATGTTGATGCCGGCCAATACGTCGGTTTGAGTGTTATCGTAATTGCCTAAATCCGTAAGGCTGGTAGGTACTCCATCAATAATAAACAAGGGAGTGCTCAGCGCATTGGCTTCGGAAAGATTAGATGATAATGACGAATTACCCCTAACTGTGAAAGTGTTACGTACGCCCGGTTGCCCGCTAAAGTTTTGAATATTAACCCCTGTTACCTTACCCTGTAAGGCAATATCAAAACTTGGTGCGGGTAAATTTTCTATATCCTTACCAGAAATTACCGTTATGGCGGCGGTGGTAGTCCGTTGCTTAATTTCATGGTAGCCTACTACAACCACATTATTAAGCTCATTTTTTGATGGTTGAAGGTTTACATTAATAACCGATTTGCCATTAACATCAACCTCCTTTGCATCGAAACCGATAAATGAAAACCGGAGAACGGCATCTGTAGAAACGGAGATTTTAAACTTACCTTCCGAGTCGGTAATTGCCCCTCGTTTCTCTCCTTTAACGGTTACAGAAACCCCTGGGATAGCTCTGCCATCATCGGCGCCTTTAACTGTGCCTGTTACATTTACCTGGGCATAGGCAAGCCCGTAATAAAATAACAGCAAACAACAAATCAGAATCTTTTTGTAAATGTTCATCATGCTTTACTGGGTTAAATAAATAAATTGGATTGTTTTATAATTAATTATTGGATAATCGCCGGTTAACAATACATAACTTAATTTGCATTGATAAACAGCCCCACTTTTAGTGTCGGACTTAACTCGTAAGTGATTGCTTTTCAATCAGAAAACCAATAATCTCTTAAACCAAACCTATCGAATAATTTTATTGAGCACCTAATTAAAGGGCACGCAAACGTTTGCTGCTGATGTTTTATTATACAGTAGTTAAAAAAGTATATTGTTTAATAATTAAAACAAAAAAGGAGCACTCAAATCGAGCATAAGGCCCCGGTATTATTAAAAAATGAGGGAGAAATTAATTGATATGGGTAAAAAAGGATGATAGTTTTGTTATAGAAAGGTAATTTTTTATGATTTTATATCAATTTTAAAATAAAAGATACGCAAATGCGTTGGAAGACCATTTTATTGAAAATAAACGCACCAAAAATCAAAAATTTGAAGACATCTAAAAATATTCCTGTTTTTCGTTAAAACCTAAATCACGCGTTTTATCAGGGAGATGAAACTATGCTTTTTCAAAAAATAACGCAAACGTTTGATGTGATTAAATTTAATGCGATGATATCTTTCCATCTTAATTACGTTGTTTTTTAGTTGCCTTGAATGCCGCGTTATGTGTATTCAAACGTAATTCCAGCAGATCTTGCACTCATAACACATCTTTCAAATAAAATTCGGGTTTAAAAATGACCAGTTCGGGATAGGCTTTGTCTACTTACCATATATAGTGGTTGGGTTAGGGGCATGGTGGGGATACTTTTGAGGAAACAATAACAAAAACTCAAAAAATTTAAATCATGAAAACGAATAAACACATCCTTATCAGTAAAATTATCGCCGGTGCTTTTGTCCTGTTTACAGCAACCACCAGCTTTGCTCAAACCAGTACATCTGCCAATACTCAGCAGCCCGATGCTATTCGCCCTTTCCACGCTCACGTTTCGGATGAAGCACTTGCCGATCTGCGCCAACGTGTACAGGCAACCCGCTGGGCCGAAAAAGAAACAGTTAGTGATCGCTCACAAGGCGCTCAACTGGAAAAAATACAAGCCCTGGTAAAATATTGGGGAACTGGTTACGATTGGCGCAAAGCCGAAGACAAACTGAATGCCCTGCCGCAGTTCATAACTAATATTGATGGTCTGGACATCCATTTTATTCACGTACGTTCCAAAAATCCAAATGCCCTGCCGGTGATCATCACCCATGGATGGCCGGGTTCTGTTTTTGAACTCCTGAAAGTTGTTGGTCCGCTGACCGATCCAGAAGCTTATGGAGGCCGTAAAGAAGATTCCTTTGATGTGGTTATACCATCTATGCCAGGCTATGGTTTTTCTGGTAAACCTACCACTACCGGCTGGAACGCCGATCATATAGCCCGTGCCTGGGATGTGTTGATGAAACGTTTAGGATATAAAAACTATGTATCACAAGGCGGTGACTGGGGCTCCGTAGTGGCAGATAAGATGGCGGCTCAGAAACCAGTTGGGTTATTAGGTATCCATGTTAACATGCCAGCTACCGTACCTGCCGATGTAGCCAAATTACTGGCCAGCGGTAGTCCCGCCCCAGCTAACCTTTCTGCCAAAGAAAAAGCTGCTTATCAATCGTTAAATAATCTATATACAAGAGGTGGTGGATATGCAGGCATCATGGTAACCCGCCCGCAAACTATTGGTTATAGTTTATCCGATTCACCAGTAGGTTTGGCCTCATGGTTCTATGATAAATTTGCGGATTGGACCTATAGCGGTGGCGATCCTGAAAAATCATTGACTAAAGATGAGATGCTGGATGATATTTCATTATACTGGTTAACTAACACCGCTACATCAGGAGCACAACTATATTGGGAAAACAATGCCAATAACTTTAACGCTGTTGACATTTCGATCCCTGCAGCAATAACTGTTTTTCCTGGCGAGATCTATCAGGCACCAAAAAGCTGGGCCGAAAAAAGCTATCACAAGCTGATCTATTTTCATGAGGTAAATAAAGGCGGTCACTTCGCTGCCTGGGAAGAACCTCAATTGTTTGCTGAAGAGCTTCGTGCGGCATTCAAATCATTACGTAAATAAAACTGATCTTATATTATATCTATACACCGGCCGCAGGCCGGTGTATTAAAACAAACAGCAAACGCATTAAAATAAAAGGAGAAATTAAGATGTCAAACGAAATTCAATACGGTCGCCGTCGCTTTTTAAGTACCGCGGCAATCACTATCGCAGCAACTCAACTCGGAATATTTAGCCCGGCAAAAGCACAGTCCGAAAAAGCCGACGCAACAGGTAAAACACCATTCAGACCCAGTATAAATACCGCATTCGATAACGTTAAGCAAATTAAAGCCGGCGTATTGAATATAGGATATGTTGAAGTAGGGCCGGTCAATGGTAAAGTCGTTGTACTGCTGCATGGCTGGCCTTATGATATCAATAGTTTTGTTGATGTGGCGCCTTTGCTGGTATCAGCAGGTTACCGGGTAATTATTCCGCATTTGCGTGGTCATGGTACTACCCGTTTTCTTTCAGACAATACACCCAGGAACGGTCAGCAAGCTGCTGTTGCTCTGGATATCATCGCTTTGATGGATGCGCTTCAGATCAAAAAAGCCATATTCGCCGGTTACGACTGGGGAGGACGAACAGCTTGTATTATCGCGGCCCTGTGGCCAGAACGCTGTGAGGCCCTGGTTTCGGTAAGTGGTTACCTGATGACCAACCTGGAGGCCAGCAAGCATCCCCTCCCGCCCAAAGCCGAATACACCTGGTGGTATCAATATTATTTTGCTACAGAACGCGGTCGTGAAGGTTATGACAAGTACCGTCGTGATTTTGCAAAACTGATTTGGGAAACTGCATCACCAAAATGGAGCTTTGATGATGCCACCTTAAATCGTACCGCGGCTTCCTTTGAAAATCCGGACTATGTGAGCATTGTGATCCATAATTACCGCTGGAGATTAGGTCTGGCCGAAGGAGAAGCGAAATATGACAAGCTGGAGAATCAATTGGCAAAAAGCCCGGTTATCACTGTGCCAACCATAACCCTTGAAGGCGATGCTAACGGCGCGCCGCATGCAGAACCCGCATCTTATCGCAACAAATTCTCCGGTAAATATGCGCACCATACTATTACCGGCGGCATAGGACATAACCTGCCGCAGGAAGCCCCAAAAGCTTTTGCTGATGCAGTTATAGAAGCAGATAGTTACACTAAATAAGCCATAAAATATTCAGGTTTAAAAATGTCTGATTCAGCATTCCGGTTGTCCGGTTGCTGTATTTACCGATAGGACACCGCCCAATATGAGGGTATATTTGAACAACAATAACAAATAACAATTTAAAAAAACAAAACAATGGAAACCAATAAAATAGATTCACCAGTGAATTCAATCAAGATCATCGAAGATATTACCGATAACAAAATCGAAAAAGTATTATATACCGCCAAGGTGCGTACCACAGGCGCTCGTGAGGGTTTTTCCCGCAGCAATGATGGTCGCCTGGATATCAGACATGCTACTCCTGGTACATCGGCTCCGGGTACTAATCCAGAGCAGTTATTCGCAGCTGGCTGGTCCGCATGTTTTGAAGGTGCAATGGGTATTGCAGCTGCCAAAATGAGAATAACACTTCCGACGGAATCAGCTATCGATGCAGAAGTGGATCTGGGAATTACCAACGGAGCTTACTTTTTACAAGCCCGTCTTAACGTAAGTCTTCCTGGCTTAGATCGTGAGGTAGCACAAGCTTTGATAGAAGCCGCTCACCAAACATGTCCATATTCAAAACTAACAAAAGGTAATATCAACGTAGTGATCAACCTGGTTTAATACCCTTTTCTAAATAAAAAGCCTGCCCGAAATAATCGAGCAGGCTTTTTTTATGAGTAAAATGGAGTGTTATTTAGATGTCAATACTTTCACCTATCGCTGGTAGATGTAGCTCTATTCCTGCTGCTTTAAATTGCTTAATCGCAGCGCTTTTATCGATCTTAATAAAGCCGAACGTATCATAATGAACACCCAATACTTTATTGGTTTTAACAAATTGCGCGGCTTCAATGGCTTCTTCTATGCCCATGGTTAATGCATCGCCTATCGGGAAAACAGCAAAGTTGAGATCTGCCCATTTAGGGATCAGCGTCATGTCTAGAGTAAGGCCAGTATCACCGCTGTAATAAAAATTACCTTCGGTTGCTTTGATTACAAAGCCACAGGCTACACCGGCATAAGTACCATCCGGTAAACTGCTGGAATGCTGAGCTATAACCGATTTTGCCGTGCCAAAATCAAAAGCAACTTTGCCACCTGGATTTAATGGATGCACATTCTTTACCCCTTGTTTGCTAAAATAAGCATACAGTTCCCAAATGCCCACCACCATAGCACCCGTGCGGTTGGCAATGGCTACTACATCAAGCATGTGGTCAAAGTGACCATGGGATACAAAAATGTAATCAGCCGGTATGGTATTGATATCGATATCTTTTGCTAACTCATTTCCTGTAATAAAAGGATCAAACAAAATGTGTTTGCCACCAGCAACTACCGAGAAGCAGGAGTGGCCGTAATACGTAATTTTCATAGGGTGTTTTTTATATAATGATAATTAATTTAAAGTAATGATCCCGGAGCTTGCCTGCGGCAAAAACCTGCTGTAATCGTAAATGATATAAGTATGCTTGATAAGCATTTCACCTACCTGAAGCGGGCCCTGCATCATTTTTTGAAGGAACAGGTTGGGTTTGGAAGTATCCCCGGTACCTGGATTAAATGCTTTTTCGAAATTAGCAGGCAGGGGTAGTTCCGGGATATTATTTTTGGTTGTATAAAGATTTGAGGAGGAAAAGTTAGGTGTGGCCTTGAGCATATCTGCATAACCTATGTGAGGCGAATACAGATGCCAACCAGCCCTTATATTGGTGCTAATGGACACGGCCTCTTCTGTGCATTTTAGTTCCCTTGCAGAGCCGTATTGTGTTTGGGCATAAGCACCGATACCCAGAAACGATGCCATTGCTATCAAGAATAGTTTTTTCATGGATAAGATATTTTACTGTATCGTTTATATCATAATACCAGCCCTCTTTTGAAGGGCTGGTATAGTTTATTTATAGGTTGATATTATCCTCGTCTGTTGGCCGTCTGCTTTTGGTTTTTCCCGCAACACTGATCATAGCACAATCCTGAGGGTTATTTTCAAATGGCGCCCTTGTGAGGAACGACATAGAAAATAACGATATGATAGAGATTAATAATCTACTTTGTCTATATTTTACCGGACTATTCATAAGGTATTGTTTTTAATGTTGATATTGCTGTTCAGGTTTGCCCTGTTTGCAGATAAAACTTCGCCGGTACTTGTATTTTGGATAAAGCCAACCACCTCCCAGCCTTGAGGATTAAAACCTTGCGGGGCTTTAATATAGCTTGTGCCTTTTTTATCTGAATTTAGGTTAACGGTTTGCAGTTGACGTACTATCTGTGCATGGGCTAAGGTCCTGCCGCTGTTTTCGCCGGCGGCTACTTTGCTGATAGCCGATTTTTGCACAAGGGCTATCAATAAGCGGTCTGTTGCCGAGCCGCCGGTTACCTGGTAATTGATCGCCAGCTTATCTTTATCCTCCTGGACCTGTAAAGCAATACTTACTGAAGCTGTGCCCGCCAATGCCCCGGAAATAGCGTCACGAAGGGCCGGCTCGTCAGATCCTATGCATTCGGCCTTCCCATTGATCACAACCTGCGGCGTGTAAATTTGCGGGTTGTTAAGCCATTGGCCGTAGGCAACCTGTCGTTTGGAGAATTCTGCATTGCTGAACACATCTTTCCAGCCCAGGCGGTTCCAGTAATCAACGTGGTAAGCGAGTACGTAAACAGGTTTGTCTTTTGATTCTTTTTGAATTTTGGCCAACAGATCATCTGCTGTCGGACAGCTGGAGCAGCCTTCGGATGTAAACAGTTCCAGCAAAGCGAATCCTTTTCCGGTAACCGGGGGATTGTCTTTTTTAGGAGAGGCTGTTGATGGATCGATCAAAGCGGTCACTATCAATAGGGATGCTATTGCACCCGCGCAAAAAGTTAAAATTTTGAGAGTTTTCATATCTTCTGATTTTTTTAATTACCTCAAAAGTATTCTCCTAACAGCTGCTTATTTAGTGGAAAAAGGCTCAGTTAGTCATAATCCCCGCTCGACCGGACATTTATGAACTCCAAAATTTGGCGTTACCAGTGTACTTTACCTGTTCTCGAGCCAGTTTAAAAAAACGGGGGCTTTCTCTTTGTTAATCAGTAATTTCTCGGGCGTTGGTATAGTCAGCTTTACAAATAACTTACGCATAAAATAATGTTCCACCTCCTTTATCGCATTAAAATTCACAATATATTGCCTGTTTAACCTGAAGAATTGTACGGGAGATAATAAGCTGATCACCTGATCCAATGACTGACTTAAAGAGTACTCCTGCTGGTCAAAACACATGATGGAGGTTGCCTCATTCCGGATGTAAAAGAAGGCGATACTATCGGTAGATACCGTGGTGTATTTGTTATGCTTGAATACCAGGAAACTCTTCTTTCCGGTGGGCGGTGCAATTTGCGATAACAAATTACCCAGATCGGGCATGATGCTTTGCTGGAAAAAGTTTTTGAGCTCATCTACCTTTTTAAAAGCATCGGTGATATCACTTTTTGAAAAGGGCTTCAGCACATAGTCTACACTATTGGCTTTAAATGCCTCCAGCGAATACTCATCAAATGCGGTACAAAAAATAATAGGGCAAGTGATTTTGATGGATTTAAAGATCTCAAAACAAAGGCCATCCGACAGCTGGATATCCATGAATATCAGGTCGGGCTGTTTGTTTTCTGTCAAATACTTTACCGAGCTTTCGATACTCTGAAGCTGGGCTATCACTTTTGCTTGTGGCCTCACCTCGGCTATCATATTTTCCAATGAGCGGGCCGCTTTTAATTCGTCTTCAATGATGATAATGTTCATGTATTACCGGGAGTTTTATTTTGAATATTTTATTGTCGTTTATGATCTCTATTTTTTTATCTAAGAGGTGGCTATAACGTAGGTTGATATTTTTAAGACCAACACCTAATGATGATTCCTCATTTCTTTTGGGTTGTACCTGATTTTCCATAACTAAGCTATCGTTCTCCTCATAAAACTGAATATGCAGTGGACGCTCCAATGACACGACGTTATGCTTGATACAATTTTCTATCAGCAATTGTAAAGTAAACGGTGGAATAAGCGTGCCAAAATATTTTTCATCGATGGTATTCGTAAAAGTAAAGCCATCCTCGAACCGGGCCTTTAATAAAAAATTATAAGCTTCCACTATTTCCAACTCTTCGGATAGATGGATGAGGTCCAACTTTCGGCTCTCCAACGTAAAGCGATAAAAATTGGACAGTTTCAGAATAAAATCTACCGAATTTTTGTCGTTGGTTTCAACCATAGCCTTCAGCGTATTTAAGCTGTTGAATAAAAAGTGGGGATTGATCTGTTGTTTCAATAATTCGTATTGCGCCCCCAGGTTGTCGGACTTGGTGCGCTCCAGTTCGATACTAACCTGTTGATTTTTGTAGTTTTGATACATCAGGTGTATGAACATATAAAAAACAAGGTTAATGAGTATCCCTCGCACTTCAACCATCAACATTACCGGTCCGAAGTTGATGTGCGATAATATGAGTTGCTGTATCGATGCCAAAGCCAGCATAACCCCAATACCGATTAACAAGCTGCTCATGAGCCGGTAATAAGAAAAGCTTCTGTTTGAACGATTGGTGATCGGGTTTCCGCGCAGCGTGTATATATTATAATACCATACAAACAGGGCAAATAAACCGGTGATCGCGGAGTTTACGGCTGCTTCCGCAGGATTAAAGTGCCGCTCGGCAATTTGCGGCACGGATGATAATAGACCCAGAAAGATTGAACTGACCCATATGATCCCCGGAGATATTTTAAAGCTTGTATTTTTCATGTAGAATAAATTGTTTTACGGGAATGCAAATGGATGTAAGGCAAAGATAAAGTAAATTATCGCCTTCATTATCCCGGTTATATTGCTAAGCTACAACCCAAAACAGAAAATTACTTATCTGTTTGTGGCTGAGTTAGACATTTTACATCTTCAACCAGACTATTGCAGCCGTGAATATTCAGGGCAATGAGCGTTATTCACAAACTTTTAAACTCGCATAGTTTATATGGATCATTCGCTTCACCATGTACACAACTGAGCCAATTCTGCAATGCTACCATTTCCGAACATGGGCCGTAAGTAAAAATCCTGATGACTCTTTTTAGGGATTCTTTTTGCAACACCCCCAGCACGGTTTGTAGGATCTCCCCTTCAAAAGGAGTGTACAGGAAGAATACGGTACCCTGGGAGTAGTCTGCCAACCGGGCGTCGGTGTTGATGAACTCTACATGCGATAAGTTGAGCTGCGACGCGCATATGGTGGCGTAATTGCAATAAGCCGGTTCATATTCAATTCCCTTGGTTGGAGCCCAGCTGATGAGGTTTACCAGGATGGCTACCTGCCCCAAGCCTGATCCTAAATCAAAAAAGACATCATCCTGCCTTAAGTCGGCAAACTCAACCATCTCGAATATTATTCTGGCAGGTGTTTTTTGATAAAATACCATTTCGGGTTCCCGCTCCATGCTGGCTTCAGGAATGGCCTGGTCAGATAAAAGCCCGTTGATAAAATCATCCAGGTTGTCATAACCGATGTTATCTGCCGGACTAACATCATATTCAAAATATTGACCGATAGTTTCCCGGAAAGATGCTCCGGTATACATGCCGGTTCTGATTTTTTCCCTGAGCTGTTTAAACAGATTACTATCTATTGTTTCCAGCTCGGATTTTACCTTTTCTGCCCGCTGTTGGAGTATATTTAATTCTTCTGTCTGTTCCGGGTTTTGCAGCAGTCCTTCAATCCGGTCAATGATGTGAAAATCAATAAAGTCGATAGCATTTGCCCGGCTGTTAAAATTGATTTCCTGGTATATCGCCTCGTCTTGTTCTATTGCTTGTATGTCGGCTTGTATTTCTGCTAAAACCATTATTGATTGTGTACCGATAGTGTTACCATCCAAAATTGATAGTTTTTTTAAGATCCGGGTGCAGGCTTACAGATACCGGGCAGGTTGACGCTGCCAATTCAAGGATCTTTTTTTCCTGATCGGTATACTCCATTGGGAATTTAAAATCGAGGATGATCTCTGCTACCCTGCGTGGGTTTGGTGCCATAACTTTGGATACATCGCATTTAGTATTATCCATATTGATGCCATGCGAGCGCGCAGCCAAGGCCATTACGGTTAAAACACAGCCGGCTAATGATTCGGCAAGCAGGTCTGTTGGGGAAAAGCCCTCACCTTTTCCATGATTGTCAGTTGGCGCGTCGGTAATTAGTTTAGAGCCTGATTGCAGATGGATCGCTTCAGTCTTTAAATCACCAATATACGTTGTTGAAATAGTTGCCATACGGTTAATAATTATTATAAGTGAAGTTAATGTTTTTGGAAACGCGATTTAAACAGGTTTGATCAACTACCTAAAAACTGGTATAAATAATTCCAAAAATACTGGTATTTCCATTGATGTATTTATGAAATAGTTTTGTATAGTAATTAATGATGTGTAAGATATCCCTATAACCTCAACACATCTAAGGAAACTATGTAAAGTTTACCAGCATTTATCAAATAATCTATACAAGCATTAACCAAACCAATCCGTCATGAAAAATCTTATCGTTTTAATTTTGCTCACTGTACTTACAGGGATATCTACAGTGAAAGCACAGAGTATTATCGACAAAGCAAACAGCTTACTTAACAAGGCCGATAACGCGACAAATACCGCGGGCAGAGCCGGTTCCACAACCGACAAAGTTTTCGGGATCTTTAAAAAGAAAAAGAAAGTTGATACAGCTGCACCCGCACCTGTTAACGCGCTTTCAGGATATAAAACGGTTATTACTATTAAAGGTATCACCATGGAAAACCTCCGGAAACTGAATACCAATGTAAAAGCCTGCGCCGGGGTTGATAGCACTAAAATGAAATTTAGCGGTACTGGTTCTATTATTTTAGTGGCTCATGCCAAAGGTAGTACAGAAGATCTGTTAACTGCCCTGGAGAAAACTTCCAAAACCATATTTACTGACAAGAATATAGAAGGTATGGAAGATGGGAAAATAGATATTGCCCTTGCTAAACCGTAAGCGATTGATCTTGCCGGGACGTAAATAATAGGGGTATTTTTATTTGTCGGTTTTTTATATAAAAGCTCTGCGTGTTGCAGAGCTTTTTGATTTGATGACTTTCGGTTTACCGTTATATTCTTGCCTTTTTGAGCCAGGCCTTAAAGTATTTTGGCCATTCCTGTTCCGGAGAACCTGGAGCTCCCATGCCCCAGCCATGTCCGCCGGTGGGGAAAAGATGAATTTCACTTTGTATCTGGTGGTCCTGAAGCGCCGTGTACATTAAACGACTATTCTGCACATTAGAGATAGGATCATCCTCTGCCTGGGCCAAAAAGGTAGGTGGCGTTTTCCGGGTAACATGTAGCTGCACCGAGTAGCGTTTTTGAGCTTCTCTGTCGGGGTGTTTGCCTATAATCTCTTTTTCTGAATGCGTATGATCATATGGGGGCAGCATGGTTATCACCGGGTAAAGCAGTGCGGCGAAATCCGGACGGGCGGGTACAAGATCAGTTTTATCAACAGGAGTATAGAATTGCTGATCAAATGTGGTTGCCGTCATCCCGGCAAGATGACCGCCTGCCGAGAAGCCCATGACCCCGATACGGTGCGGATCATATCCGTATTTTTTTGATAAACTCCTGATGATACGCATGGCCCTTTGCCCGTCCTCAAAAGGCACATTGGCATTAGCCCAGCCTTCGCCGGGTAAACGATAGATAAGCTCAAATGCTGTAATACCTTCAGACTGCAGCCAGTTGGCAGCCGGGGAGCTTTCTTTTCCCACCTCTATATGCGCGTAACCACCACCGCTGATCACCAATACGGCTATCCCATTGGGATGATCAGGCCGATGAACAATTAACCTAGGCACAGAAATATTGGTATAGGAACCCTTCGCGCTTATGTTTTCAGAACCTTGCGGACCCGGCCCATCCGGAGGCGTACCCCGCCAAAGCGGGATCTCTTCTGTTTGGGCAGCGCTTTGCGCAAGGGCTAAATTTTTGTTAAACAGAAGCAGTATAACTGTAAAAACACTGATAAAAAGAGATATATTGGATTTTATGTGCTTATGCATTGTTAAAAAATACGGGTAATTATTTCTTTTTGGTCGATTGCGTAGCGGCTTCAATAATTAATTTGGCTACATCCTGGGGATGCGATTCAAATACGGAGTGACTGGCGCCTGCTATCTCTACCGTGTGGCTATGGGCCCGTTTAGCATACATCCGTTCCAGGTCGGGATTGATGATCCTGTCGGATTTGGCTACCATATACCAGCTTGGTTTTACTTTCCAGGCAGGGTTTGCTATAATGGCATGAAAAACAACATCGGCTGTAGGCATCTGTGAATTTGCCATGAACTCCGCCTGTTCTTTTGGAAGATCAGCCGAAAAATCAGCGTAAAACTTGGATGGATCGATATAATCAAAGCCATCAGCACCTTTTTGAAGTGATTTATAAGCCGATGGATAAAGCTTGCCATTACCGGCTTCGCTTTCGCCGTTATCGGGTGCATGCGCGGCGATGTATACCAATCCTGCAACCTTAGGATCAATGCCGGCGGTGGTAATAATGGCTCCGCCATAACTGTGCGCCACTAAAATACAAGGGCCGTTTTGTTGGGCGATAATTCTTTTAACAGCAGCAACATCACCCTCAAAGGTAGTTAGGGGCTGCTGCACAACGGTTACATGATAGCCTTTTTTAACCAGTATATTATAAACAGGTTTCCACCCGGAGCCATCTACAAAGGCACCATGTACAAGAACTATATTTTTGATATTGAGGTTATTGCTGATGGATGGAGGTGCAATGGTCGATTTATTGATGGTATAAGCGTTTGAATTTGAACCTGAAAATATGCTAAAGGCTAAGGCTGCTATGCCGAGTTTGATGGAGGTTTTCATAGGGGTTATTAAATATGATGTATAGGAGAGACGGGTAGCTTAAAAAATTGTTATCTAATTTAGGCTTTATGATGGTAGGATGATAATGCTCCTGGATTTTATTTCGTGCTATCGGTTACCTGGATAATGGCCGATGAATAGGCAAAGGATAAGAATCGAATACGCGGTATCGATTCACCCCGACATCGCTGCGCTTGTCACCCCCCTCTCCGCTTCGCGCATAGAGGGGATTTCTTCTCTAGCCTCTTTCCGCCGCAGGCGAAGCGAGGGTGGTACAGCGGAGCGCAGACCGGTAGTCGATACTGCGTGTTTGATTATGTCCCCTCAGGGTCTTTCGAAGTGGACCCTGAGGGGACGAAACCATCAAAAGTGGGTTTACACTGTAAACCCACTTTTGATGGTAAAATAAATTTAATTAATTGAAAATCAAATAATTAAATAAATGTAAACTGTAAAAAGTGTAAACCATGTAAACCCACTTTTTGTCAATAGGTAACCGTTAATGTAGGCTGATTACTGGTTGCCTCCCGGCTGTTGAGGGTGATATCATTGGTTGAACTATTGGCACCGTTGTTTTTCAATAAGAACGAGACGATATGATCTGAGTTTCCCAATTGTGTGTTGATGGCGTTCTTAACATCCAGGGCATAGGTACCAACGCCGGTTACCACTATCTGCCCTACATAGGTAGTGTCGGTAGGGGCATTATTCCAATTGATGGATGTTTCGCCCCAGTTTTCGGTTTGGGTGGTATATACCGAAATGGTGCGGGTAGGAGCTGTATTGACACCATTAACATATAAACTCAAAGTAGCTGCTTGCACTGTTGAGGCTGATACAGAACTGAAATCAAACTTTTCATATGTTTTTCTGGCGTAACCTACAGCATCCGATTTAACCACGGTATAAGCTAAAGTGCCATAGTTTGTGGTGGCATAACTACCATCCCTCACATAAGCATCGGCGGTAGCATTCAGGGTGCTTGTTGTTCCTGTAGAGATGTGCTGGTAAAAACCGATATCCGGCGCACCGGCAGGTAAAGCAGTGCCATAAAAATCAATACCGCCATTACTCCCCATAACTGTTCCCATGTTAATACAAGGTGAAGTTGATTGCAGGTTAAAGTTGGTGGTAGCACCGGAAGCAGCGCTTATAAATTTGGGATCTGAATATACGCTACCCGACATTGTTCCCGTTGCCGGCCCGTTAACAGACGTCATGGATTGTGGATAAAAACAATTGCTATGGAAAAAGCAATTAGCACTTGTACCGTTTTGTGAAAACTTGGCTACCGTACCTGTGCAATAAACAATGTTGTTACTAAACTCGGTGGTATTGCTTGTGTTATTAAAATCGTTATAAAATAGTTGCGCAACATTCCCGGTTATAAAAAATGTGTTGTTGTAAATTTTAATATTCGTATGACTTCCGGGATCGTAGAAAAATAATCTAATTCCGTCTCCTACATCATTTACACTAATATTATAACGTACTATTACATTGCTAATGCCGTGCATAAATAGCATAAAGCCCCTTTTGTTATCGTGCGTATAATTGTATTCAAAAATGTCTCCGTTAACGCCCAGGTCCGCGTCAAAAGGCTCACCATCATTTGCACCACCGCCAGTAATGCCAGATATTTCGTTGTGTGCCACCAGGGTACCCACGCTATTAGATGTCCACATACCCGCATAATTGTAGGTGTTTGTATTATAGCATAAATTGCGGCCAATGTTCCTGGTAATAGCCGAATTGGTATTGACCCCGTTTAATACAATACCGTCACCATAAACATTCTCTATCAAATTACTATCAATCAGGATGTGAGAGCAGGTGCCACCCGTATTCCTGATGCCCTCTACGGTTACATCTTTTACGTGGCAGCCTTTGATGAGCACCTCGCTATTATTCCCTCCAACTATTATTCCTCCTGTTCCTTTGTTAAATAAGGTGGTGTTGGATTCGGTGGTATAAGAGTTGACATCATGCACAAAACAATTCAGAATTTGCACATTGGTAAAAGCGGTGGAAGTAGCAGTCTTGATATGAATACCATATAATCTGGATGTACCACCGGCTGCCTGTTTGTTGGTAACTTCTAAATTTTTTATTTGCCAGTAAGATTGACCTATTAATTTAACTGCCCCGGTTGTATCGGCACCAGAACCATTAATTACCGGTTTGCTACCGGTTCCGTACATATCAATAACAATAGGGCTCCCGGAACTGCCCGATCCTTTTGGTAAAAGCTGTCCGCTCCAGGTACCACCGGCTTTAAACAAGATCTGGTCGCCGGGTAAAAAAGTTTGGGTATTTACTTTGCTGATGCTTTGCCATGCGGTGGCGGTGCTTTGCCCATTGTTACTATCATTACCCGCCGGGTCAACATAATAAGTTGTGCCGATGGAGTGGACGCCTTTTACCAGGGTTTTTGAAGCGCCTGTGTCAGTAGGTACACGGTTGATAGATTTGTTGCAAGATGCAAATAGTGCAATTGCCAATACAGGCAATAAGATGAATGCTTTTCTCATTTTGATGGTTTTGGTTAAATAATCGGTTGCGAGCAGTGAGGGGCACTGATCATAACAAAGCTCGATGCTTTGAGAAAAAACAAGGGGTAAAATTCTGAAGTAATAGGGGCAATATTATAAACGCGATAAATTCTTGTGAATTATCGACTTAAAGAAGGTAGATAAAAAAGGGTATCCGGCTGAATTATTAAATCACCAACCCATTTACATCGGTAGAAAGAACTTCGCTCATGTAATCCAGAAAAGGGCGCATGGTTTTAAATGTGCTGTTTACCTGGTCCACAAAATGCGGGTTTAAAACTTCGGCATCTGTAAAGCGTTTCCTCAGTATGAATTGTTTATAACGTAGCAGGTCAATGGCTTCATGAGCAGCATCAAAGCCTTTGGGAGTTGTTTTTAACTGCTCACCCTCCAGCGTTTCAAATGTCGAAATAAATGCAGGGTCATTCAATATCTTTCTGAGCGGGGTAGCATCAAAGGCTATATCTTCCCTGATCAGTTTCAGGTCTTGCGGGTTTGGCCCCCAGAAACCACCACCAACAAAGCTGTTACCCGGCTCAATATGAAAATAATACCCGCCCCGGCGGTATTTGGTGGCACGTTTAAAACTACCCGACCAGTGTATTTTGTAAGGCGTTTTATCGGTGGAAAAGCGGGTATCCCTGTAAATGCGGTAAAGGCTTTTTTTGCCGGAAACGGTTTCTATTACATCATGAATATTCATTTGCGGCAACAAGGCCTCGGCAAAAACCTGCAGGTGGCCTTGCTCTTTTTCAAACTCGGCTTTATGTAGGTTGAACCACTCCCGGTTGTTGTTTAATTTCAACGCGTTTAAAAAATCAAAGCTCGATTGCGGTATCTGCGGTAGTTGTTTCATAGAAATATGACGGCATCTGAAAATTAATGAACCTGATGCAAATATACCAGGGTTAAAAAAAGCCGTGTCATCCCAATAACAAAAAAGCCCCGAATATTTCGGGGCTTTTGATAAATCAGTAAGCTTATTTGGTGGTGAAATAACTGATGCCCGGCGGGTTAAAATATATTTCGGGTAACAGGCTGTTAGGGTCAGTTGGTTTGGTTGGCCTGGCAGTGGCTTTTAAAGTAATGCCGGTTGTGCCAACCACATAATCGGCATACAAACCGTTAGCCATAATGGTATAGTACCTGCCCGGCGCCATGTTGATGGCTTTGGTAACCGCACCCACTTTGGTACTTGTACCTGCCAGGTACAGCTGGAAAGTATACCCGGTAGTGCCTACAGCGTTAGCATCTATGGGTAAAAATTCGGTTAAGTTACCTGCCGCTACACTGGTAAAGGGTGTTAATGTAGTAGCAGTAGTAGCACTGGCAGCGGTATAAACACCTGTAACATCAAGTGCTGGACTGTTGGGTATAAAATTGCCAAACCGCACATAGATCTTGGTCATATCGGCTGTTGGGAATTTATCCTCTACAAACAAAGCGGTTGGCTTATCCGGATAACCGATGGTAAACAGCGAATATGTACCCCGTTCTGTAAGCGATTGTGTTAGGCTCACCACAGTGGTGTTGGGTGCTGCAGTTTGCGGGCTCACTAATGCCGGTAACGGTGTCGAAGTTGCAATTTTAATAGCTGCATTGCCCGAAGCCACTAATGCGTAATTAACCGATGTACCACCCGGATAAAGACCGCCAAATTGCGTGGCGGTATTAAAAGCCGCCGGATAAGTGATGCCCGTAATGATCGACGTTGGTTTTAAATTATCTGTTAAGCCCACGTTTTGCTGCGGACTTATCTTTTTGTCGTTCACATACTCATCAACGGCTGGAAGGCCGGGAATAGCTTGTATAAACCTCAGTTGTGCACCCGTTGCCGGTTGGGATAGCTGGGTGATGGTATTTTTTTTACAACCTGTGATCATGATCAAAAACAGGCATGTAATGATATAAAAGCTCTTTTTCATAATGTCTTTTTTTGAAATAATTAAGGTAAAATAAACCATGGTTTTTTGGTGTGATAATCCGGGTCAAGAGCGCCAAAGCTCTTAAGCGCGGGCACGTTCCAGATATACTCTGAGTTATAGCGCGGCCTTACCACATAAACCTGCTTGCCACCGTTATCCGGGTAAAGCGTGCCTGGTTTACTAAAGCCCTGGAAAATATTGGTATCGTAATTATATCTACGCTCATCGGCCCAGGCTTCCAGTGATCCCCAGACAAACAGCGAGATGAATTTTTGCTGCATGATATCGGCCAGAGTTAGGTCAGCCGCGCTTTGTTTAACACATGGCCCGCTCATATAAGCAGCTATGGCGGCTGAGGAGATGAATTTTTGATTGCCGGTAAGTGATGCGGCTTGTGGCGGATTACTTACAAAATCCAAACTGGCATTAACCCCATTGATGTAGGCCGCATATGCACCGGCCAGATCACCTTTTTTGTATAAAGCTTCGGCTTTGAAGAATTGTACTTCGCCGTAGGTCATCAATACACCGCGTGAATTATCATTATAGATGTATCGCTGGGCATTAGGTGTTGCAGTTGGATAGCTGGTTACGCCATTCCCAAACAAATAGGGTATAAGGGTAGTGGCATCTGAGGCGTTAGGATCGCCATTGGTGCCTATAACACCGCGGTATACTTTATCCTTGCTTTGTGATATCAATTGTTTAATACGCGGATCTAAAGTAGTATCCTGTGTGGTAGAACCTGTAAAAATACGGCCATCCAGCAAGCGAACTATAAAGTCTGATTGTTTGTACGGGCCGATATTACCCCTTGATGGTCCCCAAAAATTGGAATCACCAGATTGTGAACCTTTACACTCCACACTGGCATTATCCGCATTGCTCACAAACGAGCTGTCGGCATATTTCTTTACGTTATCGGCATTAAATGAGGCTTTGTTGCTTAGGTGTAGCGCGTTCTGAGCCAGTATGGCATAAATGAATTTGATCCATTTGCTGCGGTCGCCATAATACATATAATCGCCTTTGGCCAGTGTTGGCGATATGGTCTGGTTATCGGTTTTAATAGCCAGGTTCATGTAATTTAAGGCCAGCTGGCAGTCCTTTACCACTTCGGCGTAAACAACAGAACCATCGTCATAATCAAAGGTAAGGCGTGTAGGGTCAAAGGCTTCTTTTACGATCATGTGGTCATACAGATCGCCGCCGGTCTGGAAGCCCCAAGCCCGTAGCGCATAACCCACGGCCACATAATCCCATTTCTTTTTGGGGATAGCATCCTGCCATAGCAGGGTAATGTTTTGCCCCAGGCTAAAATAAACCGTACGCCACATTTCGCCGGCGGCGTCAGATGCGGGCAGATAGCCTTCCTCGTCCCAAACATTGTTGGCTGTGGCCGATCCCCACACCTGGGCGTACTGGCCTATATAACGGCTATCATACCAAACACCCCGGGCCATACCAGCCTGTATGGGCGGCAACAGGGCCGATGCATCAGCCGTGACCGGTGCGTTGGGGTTGGTATTTACATCTATGTATTTTTTACAACTGCTTGCCGAAAACAGCACAAGCATTGTAAGTAAGGAATATTTAAAACTTTTCATGTTGTCTTCTTTTTATAACTTCACTTTTAAACCTAAAGAAATTACACGCGGCTCGGGTACCGTACCATAGTCAAAACCGGCGGCGCCTGAACCCAGGGTTGAGGCATTAGTGCCGTTTACGTTTGGATCGGCACCGGTGTAATTGGTGATCAGGAATACATTAGTTGCAGTAACAAATATGCCGGCAGATTTAAACAACTTTTGGCGGGCCAATAACGATTTTGGCAAATTATAGCTTAAAGTAATATCACTTAACCTGATGAAGTTGATATTGTGCTCAACAAAATCGGCATCTATGCTGCTGGTATAAAAGGCGTTCTGATAGTAAGGTGTTACCTGGATGTTGTTAACAGTTGGGTGTGAGGTGTTTTCATTGCCATCTTTTAGCACACCCGGAACTATAATAGGGGTCATCCTGTTTAAGGTGCGGGTGCTTAAGCCATACCTGGTCAGGAAAAGCTCGTTACCATTATAAATATCACCACCTTTACGAATATCAAACAAGAAGTTCAGATCAAAACTTTTAAAGGTAAAGTGATTCCCAAAACCGATGGTGAATTTAGGCTGCCTGTCGCCAACTGTAACAAACGCTGCATTATTGATGGGTATACCGCTGTTAGGGTCAATTAATACCTGCCCGGCATTATTGCGGGCATAACTAAAGGCTGCAATATTACCGGTACTGCTTCCCGGAAATATACTTGCCCGCGCATTATAAGGGCTGCCCCCGCTACCTATCCAGGTGTCGGAGTTATAATACTCCGGTAAGCCACCCAGGTCAACTACTTTGCCGCGGGCCGCGGTAAAGTTTAATAGTACATCCCAGCTAAAGTTTTTTGATTTAACAGGCGCGCCGGTTAAAGATACCTCAAAACCATGATTTTTTACTACACCCCCGTTAAGATATTCCAGTATATAACCGGATGCATAACTGATGCGCGGGTTAAAGATCTGGTTGGTTGCCTTTACCTCATAATAGCTGATATCGGCCCCTAATCGGCCATTGAAAAGCTGAAATTCGACACCCAGGTCAAGCTCTTTATCACGTTCGGGTCGCAGGTTGGGGTTGTTACCGGTAACGTCATAAGCAAAACCTCCTCCGGTTGTGGTTTGCTGTAATAAGGTGGACCGGATTTTATACGGAACCGCCGGGTCTTTACCCACTTCGGCGTAGGATGCCCGTATCTTACCATATGATAATATAGGGTTATCCTTTAAGCCCGGTAGCTCGGTAAATATAAAACCAAGGCCTACCGATGGGTAAAAATAATTATCCTGAAGTGAACCGGATAATTTGGATGAATACTCTTCGCGCGCGGTGGCATTCAGAGTTAATATTTCTTTATACACCACACCCAACCTGGCAATGCCCGAAAGGTAACGCACTTTCTTCACATAGTCTGACGAACGTTGTGTAGTAGGTGTAGTATTATTGATGCTGTTAAAATCGGGCTGTATGAATTTTTCGCCATAATATCCATTCACTTCATCGGTATTGGAAATGGCTTCGGCACCAATTGCCAGCGTGGTTTTAAAATCGCCAAACTGTTTTTTGCCGGTGGCGAAGAATGATCCGTTGATCTGCAGGTTACTATCGTTATAATTATCAATGATACCGCCGGTAGCGATACCGCTGGTAGACGCGAAACTGTTGAGCGGCGAATTTTGATATGATGAGCTATATTGGCTCACAAAGTTATTACCTGCTGTTGAAGCATAATCAACACCAGCCAGTGCCCTGAAATTAAGCCAGGAGGTTGCATCAAATGACAAGTCGAAGTTGCCCACCAAGCGGTTGGTTTTATCCCGGCTGATGTTGTTATGAGCATCCCAAAGCGGGTTGTCAAAATCAATTGTTGCATCAGTTGTTGTATTTGCCGTGGTTGCCGGTAATATCAGTCTTCGTGTACCATCGGGGTTCAGGTAATTGCGTACATCATCGTTAGTAGGCCAGGCCAGCGCGTTAATATAAGTACCTGAGTTGCCTTTGTTCAGTTTACGATTATCAATATTAAAATAGTTGAACGAGGCGCTGCTGGTTAATTTAGAAGAGATTTTTGACGTGCCCGAAAAGCGTAAGGAGATCTTATCATTATACGCAACAGGCAGCACACCCGTAGTATTACGGATAGAGGCAGAAAGCCGGTAGGTGGTGATGTCGTTACCACCCTCAAGGGCCAGGTTATTAATAACCGTGCGGCCGGTTTGCATAATATCCTGTAGGTTATTGTAGGTTTGCGTGCCTGGAGCATAGGCAGGGCCAAACATTGTACGTACCGTGCCGCTGGTGCTGCCGTTTTGACCTATGCCAAAAACGTTTTGGACCTTGGGGAAGCGATAGGCGGTGGCAAAGCCAAAGTCATTATCATAAGTAACCGTCCCCGGGCCGGCGTGGCCTTTTCTGGTGGTGATCACGATGGCACCACCAGATGCTGATGATCCATACACCGCTGCCGCGTCAGCACCTTTTAGTACCGTAACATTTTCAATATCATCAGGGTTAATGTCCGCAATACGGTTGGTAAAATCCTTACTGCGGTTGTCTCCGTTGGATGCCAGTGAGCTTTGGTCAACCGCATCGTTACTTACCCGGATACCATCAATAACAAACAGAGGGCTATTTGAACCGCCAATGGAGTTTAAACCGCGTAATACAATGGACGATGATGCACCCGGGTTACCGCTGGTGCTGGTAACCGTAGCCCCGGCCACACGACCTTGTAAGGCATTGAGAAAATTTTCGCGCTGGGTTTGCTGAATAGCTTCGCCCTTAACAGTTTGCACCGGCGAGGTAGAATAACGCTTGTCGGCCTTTACGCCGAAGCCCACCGTAATAGGCACTTCCTTTAACATGGTGGCGTCCGACTGGAGCGCTATGTTCACTACAGTGGCCGTGCCAACGGTTTTTTCCTGGCCTTTCATGCCTATAAAGGAATAGACGATAACCTGGCCGGGACTGGCGGCAATGGAATAGACGCCTTTTGAATCGGATTGGGTACCGATGTTGGTTCCTTTAATTTTTACGGATACCCCGGGTAATGGACTTCCATCATCCGCCGAGGTGATTTTTCCGGTAATGCTTTGTACTTGCGCCATGGTTTTTAGGGCACAACAACATAATACCAGGAAAAAAAAGAGTAAACTTTTTTTCATACTTAAATGGGTTAATTATATAGTGTTTGTTAGTTGCAAATTCCCGGGCGAAATCCGTTAAGATAATTTTGGCCGGTACCAGGCGGTGAATCCTGCATAAAACCGCATAGTAATAAAGTCTGTGCTAAATATATGTATAATTTATTTTTAATTATGCGCTATTTATCTGATTTTATTTTATAAGTTGCAAATAACCGCATGTTTATAG